>ERZ773136.404-NODE-404-length-49947-cov-14.598573_pt1 | contig 49947 bp, 104 predicted proteins | sample MGYA00580855_ERZ773136 | MGnify/ENA primary metagenome ERZ773136 (study PRJEB29015, sample SAMEA2737860) | human gut metagenome | biome: human gut; feature: human-associated habitat; material: faeces | place: China | collected 2012 ... | reverse complement strand
AATAATATATAATTAAATAAATATAATAATATATAATATATTTAATTAATAATTTAAGATAATATTTGTTATTTTTCAAATTTGGTCTTGACAAATGATTGCCAATATGTTATAATACTTATAAATAGAAAGGAGATAAAACAATGGCTGTTGATAATTTTCTGCTAAATTGTCCTTTTTGTGGTTCAGAATGGATTGAGCCTGTTAAGGTTTTGAATAAATCAAATAAGAATAAATTTTATATCAGATGTATGAATTGTGGTGCGAGAACTAGAAATCAAAGTGTGATTACTGATGCTATTGCTCTTTGGAACAAGAGGGTTAATTATGAATCGTGAATATAGTTACTGGGAAGAAATTTATAATGCTTATGGGGAAACAGAAAAATGGATGTGTCATAACTGTGGGCATACTGTTAATTATGCCTCTAACTTTTGCCCTGAATGCGGTCGCGTTATGACTGGCTGCAAAAAAGATAGTAGATACACCATCGTATTTAATTATGAAAGGTTTAAAGATTATGACTGAAATGCAGAAACTCGATAAATATCTAACTGAACATAATATTAAACATACCTATAAACGTCGCTGGCCTAATATGGAACAATCCTTCCCTGAATACCGAGAAGGAGAACATCACGATGGCGGTTATCAGATTATGGTAAATGGCGACAACGGGGAGTATCTTTGGGACGCAATTTGCGGTTATGGTAGCTTTGGATTTGAGACTGGCGCAATCGAGATTATGGGGTGCATTGTTCCAGAATGTGTTAGCGACTCTGTAGAAGGTCATTTAACCGCTAATGAAGTAATTGAAAGAATTGAAAAATATTATGCCAGCAACGGGCTGGTTATAAATAATTGAAAGGAAATAGATTAAAATGGATGAGAATAAAAGTTTAGAAATTGCATTAGGTAAGCTATCATTGCAAGAAAATGATGTTATAGTTGTTAAATTTAAATATGGGAATTGCCCTGTCGATAATTTAGCTAGATTCATGGACGCTATCAGAAATATTTCTTCGTGTCCCGTTATTGCTATACCTGATGATTTGGATATCGGGGTAGAAAATATTGATAGAGTTATTCAATATCTTGAAGATATGAAGAAAACTTAATTATTATAGAAATGAGTTGACTATTTATTGGCAAATATTAAAAGAAGTTATGTGCGTAGTTTAGGGAAGAGCACTGACGATGTAACTGGTAGTTGTTTTGAATTAGTAACTACTAGCGGCGATAGAGTGCTAATTGATTGTGGAATGAAACAAAGTTCAGACGATTTAAAAGATTATCGAGATAATATTGAAATAATCAAAAATCTAAAAATTAAACGTCTTGACGCAATAGTTCTCAGTCATAGCCATATCGACCATTCTGGCAATATTCCTGCCGCCTTTGCAAATGGTTTTACAGGCGTAGTATATATGCCTAAAAACTCAAAAGACATTGTTAAATTACTTTGGTTAGATTCCGCAAAGATTATGCAGCAGAATCAACAACTATTAAAAAAGAAGGGCAATGTAAGTGGCAAGCCAACCTATACAGCGGAAGACGTAGAAGTTGCCTATAATCATATTGTAGAATGTGAATTTAATCAGGTTATTGAAATCTCTGAAAATCTGTCTTTTCAATACATCCATTCAAATCACATTATTTCTTCAAGCCAAATTATTTTTTATGTAAAAGATAATGGCGTAATGAAAACAGTTGGTTATTGTTGTGACCTAGGAAGCCCAAATATTCAAGGCACATATCTTGACCCGTTTGAACCTATTAACAGAGTTAATTTGTTGATTGGTGAATGTACATACGGTATGCAGTTAAAGACTAATAATAAGAAAAATAGAAACAAAGATAAAGAAAAAATCAAAACTCTTATTGAACAGGTCAATGAAACTGGCGGGCGTTTAATTATTCCTGCATTTAGCCTGAATCGCTCTCAGGATATTTTGACCGTTCTGTATGAACTATTCCATGATGACGAAGAGTTTAAAATGCCAATTGTATTTGATGGTATTTTATCAGTGGAAATTTCAAAACGGTTTGAAGACTGTATAAATTATAATAAAGAGCTTTGGAATAAAGTATTCTCTTGGGGAGCAGTTGTAAAGGTCTCTGATTGGACTGATAGTCTCGCATATCAGAATTATACATCGCCACAAATTATTGTTGCATCTGGTGGTATGCTCAAAGGAAGAAGTACGGCTTATGTAAAGAAATGGTTGTCTGACCCAAAAACTACTATTTGCTTAGTTGGATACGCTGGTGGTGAGGGTAGCGTTGGATACATGATTCAAAGAGAAAAGGAATTTCCTGTTATCAACATTGATGGATTTAAGATTCAGAATAAAGCCCATGTTATTTCTTTAAATTCCTTCTCTTCTCACGCGAGTCATGCTGAACTATTGGAATATTATAGTTCTATTGAATGTGAAAAGATTTATTTGGTTCACTCACAAGAAGACAGAAAGAAAGAATTTAAACCATTACTTGAAGAAGAAATCAGCAAAAAGAATCATACCACAAAAGTAGTTCTTCCAGATTCTAAAACAAAAATGTATTTATAAAAATATTTAGAGTAGGGTATTGACAAACCCTACTCTTTTTGTTATAATGCAATCAGAAGCAGAAAACAAACAGAAAGGAGTGATAAAAATTTTTACTATTTATAATGGGGATTTTTATATTGCACAATTCTCCACTGGACTAAAACCAGTTCGCACAAAAGAAGAAGCTATTCAATTTAAAACTTATGATAGAGCAAGCAGTTTCATGTTAAATATGCCGAAGTCTTTTAAGAATCTTGGCTATCATATTGAAGGAAATGCCGAAATTGTTAAAACGACGCAAACACAGACGTGCCCACAACAAAACCCCTCTGAACATAAAAAAGTCATTGTTAAATATGATTCTAGTTATATTCAAGGAGTTAAAAATCAGATTTGTCAAATAAGTAATTTTATATCTGATTTAAAAAATAAAAGACTGGAAGCGGTTGAAATTGTTGAGAAATGTGAACGAGAAATTTTTGACCTAGAACATAATGCTGAATTTTATAATAAAAACGCTTGTGAAGGTTATAAAATGTGGCGCAAGCTAGGAGAAGTAAGACGAGAAAGGCGTAGAGCAAAAGATTTGATTGTAATTGTAGATGCAATTCTTGAAGATAACAGCTTTGATGGTATTCTTAGTCAGAAAACATTGAATCGGATTTCTGGGTTAGAAAATAGAACTTATTCCATTCGTGAACTTGATGATATTTTCCCAAATAAATGAGGTATAGTATGTTCATTTACACTGTTTATTTAAAAGAGCATGATGGATGCGATTTAACTATCACACACATGAAGTCATTTAAATCTTTGACGATGGCTGAAATATACGCACAAGAACTGAGAAACAAAAAATATGATTGCGATATAGATGTTTGTATCATGCTGAATGAACTTTATTAAATTGAGAGGTGTAGTTATGGAATATAAATATTTTGCATCTGCGCCAAACCAAGAATATACTAAAGAATTTCTAAAGCAAATTCGTGAAGAAGACTTGGTTGTATATGACGGAAAAGCTTGCCATGCTGTGAGAATTATTCCAAGAAAAGGTGAGAACCCATTATTTGAGATTCTTGGAGAAGATGATGGTTATTTATTCAGTTATGACAGTCCTATTAAATTTGATTTACACTGGACTGATGGATTGATTAAACAACTTGAAGACGCTAAGAAATACTGGGGAAAGATTAAAAACACATATAAGTATGATGGGGTATAATTATGGAAGATGATAAGAAACTCTGCCCTATTAAATTTTTTGTTAAATCAGACCCTTATGGTGGTCTTTGTAACAAAAATAGGTGCGCATGGTATTGCAATCGCACAGGGGATTGTGCTGTAACAGATATTGCGAATCACATTAGATGGGTTGCAAATATTGGTCTAAAAGTAGAGGATAAAAATATTGTATGAATAATTCTGAATGGTGTGCTATATCTGCTGAATGGTGTATTATATTTGCTATTAATGATAAGGTTCAAAACTTTACAACCTGTTATAATACAACCGAAAATGCAGTTTATGAATATTGCAGAGAAGAATCTGATAGGTATAGCGAAGAATCTGGAAGAAGTCTTTTCAACACTCAAATCCTAGACCCGGAGCAGAAAATGGTAGAGATGTACATTGGGGACGACTATTACTGTTGGGTATATTTTGCGTATGATTCTCAAACAGATTTTAGTGATTTAGACCGTCTGTATCATTCTAAAACTGATAAGTCTGTTATCAATTCTTGGGATTAATGTAAAACAGTATTTTAGGCAAGTCATCAAATGCTGTTTTTATTGATTATAATTTAACGTAGGTACGTTATTTTTAAGGAGATAATATGGGTAATAAAACACTGCTTGAGAAAATTTATTCCGCTTTTGGTTTTTGGAAATATCGTGAAAAGACAGATAATGGAACTTACGATGTATTTTACTGGTGTTGCCTACCTTATGGAAAATTTTTCAGAAAGTTTGATTTATTTAGAGTAAAGGTGTGATTTCAGTGAAAAAGAAAGACGAAGATTTTATTGAAAGTCTTTGGTGTAAACTTCGTAACACACAAGATGATAAGCTTCGAGCATTACGAGATGGAGACAAGCACAAGTCTACCCTTCTTGCTGGTGAAGTAAACGGAATGCTATGGGTTATTAAAATGGTTGAGGATTATTTGAGTGATTGAAATTTAACAAAATAATTTTAAAACCCCTTGACTTTACTAATTTTCTGTGCTATAATACTTACAGAAACGAACAAATATAAAACAAAGGAGTAAGTATTATGACCATTAAAGATTTTCGCAAGCTCTGCAAGGAACATAACGCTATGGATTATGCAATGGTTATTGCTAATAGCAGAGCGAAAGAAGAATATCCTTTTACTGCCAGAAGCCTGAGAGTAAATAGTGACCTCGAAAATGTCGAAATTCATTTCAGCATGAACAATAAGTTGGTAGATTATACCAACGATTACATGACGGTTGAGGAATTTTTGAAGTGGGCTGGTAGTTTTAAGAATTATGGCATCAATCTTGTGGATGTTGCTTGTACTTGGGTCTGCGAATCTGATGTCAAATTCTGGGATGAAGACAAAGTTGTTCAGCTCTACTTTATTTAATAAGGAGTAAGTATTATGCATATTGGGAAACCGAGCAAAGCAGAGGACTATCTCGAATTTAAAGATATCAAAGTTGGAGAAACTTTTCGTCCTTGGGAATGTTGGACAGAAGAGGACGAGAAGAAAATTTTTATTAAGATGCGAGAAATTAAAGACGAGCATAGTGAATTCGGCGTTCGTAGATACAACGCTCTAAATCTTGGAGACGGTGAGCCGTATAGTTTCGTTGATGGAATGAGAGTTGATTATATTGATTCCTATATTGAAGAGGTGAAATAATATGCGTATTGGTAAGCCTGAAAGCGATGAAAAAGGATTTGTCAGATTTGAAGATATCGGAATCGGATGTTGTTTTCGTGAATATGACGATTGGAACAGTGACGAACCTATTTATATGAAGACGAATTGTTTTTCTGTGGATATCGGTAGAGATAGAAATGTCGGTTATAATACCGTAAATCTGAAAACTGGTAGAATGTGTGGGTTTGAAGGCACAGTTAGGGTAGAACTGTTGGTTGACGCTTATATCGGAGGTATTGAGTAATGCGCATTAGTAAAGAGCGTAAGCCTTGTGATATTAAATTTTCGGAACTCGATTGTGGAGATGTCTTTTATTATCGGGGAAGACATGACGAAAAAGAAAGACTATATATGAAAATTGAACATATCGAATATGATATAAGTCGCATGGTCACAGTTAAGTATAATGCCGTAAATCTCGAAAATGGACTTCTTGAATTTGTAGAAAATGATACGACTGTTATGATTGCAAATGTGCATATTGAAAATGATTGAATAGTGACAATATGACTGTTAAACAATTTAGAAAACTATATAATAAGAGGAATGCTAGAAAGTATGGTATAACCATTCAATTCTTTTATAGAAAAATGCCATACCCTGTATTTGCTAGAAATGTCGAAGTTAATGATGACACAAAGACTATTTATCTTAAATTCGATGTGAGTGATGATTGTTGTCCTTGGGGAAACAGTTTTTTAACATCCAAAGATTTCTCTAAAATGTTTGAAGATAAGAAATTTAGAGATTACAATATAATGATTTTTGGAAAAGACGGTAAAATCAGTGATACTAGTGAACTGCATGAGTCATGGATTGACTTTGATATAGCAAACGATATTATTATATTGTACTTCATGTGTAGCTTGAAAGGATAAGATTATGACTCGTAAGAGATTTATCAAACTAGTTATGAGCCGTAAGCACGACCGTAACTTTGCTAATTATTATGCCCATAGAGCTATGGATTTAGCAAATTCCTATCAAGAATTTTGGAACTTACTTACCCGTCCAAGCTCATAATAAATTTTAAAATTAGGTCTTGACAAAACTTGATTTATATGATATAATATCAATAGAAACACGAAAGGAGAAATGTGTTTATGAATTTCGACAATATGTTTGGTATGAGTGGTATGTTTGACGGTATGTTCCGTAAGGTTGGCTCTGATATGTGCCGTCTGACTATGAATGGTAAGATTGCTGTTCGTACTGCTCCCGGTGTTTACAAGAGCTACGATGTAAAGCGTAATCGTCTGGTAAACCACAGTAATTTTGCTTTTGATATTGGAAATGATTGGTTCTTTGTAGTACCTACTAATCATGTCAAGGTTGGCGATATCATTATCGTTGGTGATACTCCCCGCTGTGTAATTTCTGTTTCTGGCGAGGAAATTAAGGTGTTCAATTATATGAACAGCACCATTGAAACCGTAGTTAAGGAACGTCATGTTTTCATGGGTAATACTTATTACTACGGCAAGATTGTCTCTCCGTTTGGTAATATGATTTCCAAGAAGGATGGTCTGAATAGCATTATGAAGATGGCTATGATGGGTCAGATGTTTGGAAATAACGCCAACGGTATGGGTAATAGTTCTAATGGTCAGAATGGTCTTATGATGGCAATGATGATGTCTGGTGATATGGGCGATATGTTCAACGGCCTGTTTGATTTTGGTGACATGGATATGGAACTAAATGAAGACGAAGACGCTGATGATTCTAATGAAGAAGTGGAGGATTAATTATGGGTGGCGGTTCTTGGACTAAGGATGCGTATTGTAGTTACACCGTTTCTACTCGTGGTGTTGACGTAGACTCTTTTAAGACTATGGATTGCACTGCACAGGAGATGTATAAGTCTCATAGTCTTGATAAAGCTCTGAATCCGTATAATGTAATGCGTGAGTGTTGTGACAGCAAGGAACATCCTAATACTAAGCCTGTTATTCTTGCTCTTGATGTAACTGGTTCTATGGGCCATACCGCTGTTGACATTGCCCAAAAGCTATCTGATATCATCGAAGAATGTTTTAGCAGGTATTCAGATATTGAATTTCTGACTATGGGCATTGGCGACCTTGCTTATGATTATGCGCCTATTCAGGCAAGCCAGTTTGAATCCGATATTCGTATCGCTGAACAGATGGATAAGATTTACTTTGAAGGTGGCGGTGGTGGCAACAGCTTTGAGAGCTATACTGCCGCATGGTATTTCGGTGTCCATAATTGCAAGCTTGACTGTTGGAATCGCGGAGAAAAGGGTCTTATCATTACTATGGGTGACGAGCCTTGTAATCCGTATCTTCCTCACACGCCTCTAAATAAGGCGCTTGGTTCTACTGAACAGAGTGATGTTGAGACTAAGAATCTTGTTCAGGAAGTTACCAAAAAGTATGACGTATATCATATCTGCACTCGTGGCTATGACCACCTTGCCGCTAGTTATAGACAGTATCTTCCTGCTGACCGTGTAATTGTGTCCGAAGACGATAAGATTAAGGACGTAATTATGAAGATTATTGCAGACAAGTATGGTGCTGTTCATACTACCGCAAGCTCTGAGGTTAAGACTAACGACAACGGCGAACTCGTCTGGTAATTAATGTAATTTAACAAGAAAGATACTATGTCTGAATACAACGTAAATATTGTTATTGGTGCTAACTTTGGTGATGAAGGAAAGGGTTATGTTTCAAACGCTCTTTCTGCCAACAAGAAAACTCTTACTATTCTTCCTACTGGTGGAAGCCAGAGGGCACATACTGTTGATTGTAATAACAAATATTACAACGGTCGTCATGTTTATCATCACTTTGCTTCTGGAACTATGAACGGTTCTGACACTTATTATGGTGTTGATTTTGTTCTAAATCCTATGGAATATGTTCGTGAAGCAAAAGAGATTGATGAAATGTATAACTTTTGGGAACTTCGTACCAATCAATATGCTAATCCTAAATGTTATGTAACTACTCCATTTGATATGTTTCTTAATCAAATTAAGGAAGAATATCGTGGAGAAGGTAAGCATGGCACTTGTGGATATGGTGTTTGGGAAACTATTAAGAGAAATCAGAACTCTCAACCTAAATATTGTCTAAACTACGAAGAGCTTTATTATTGTCTTAGTAGGGATTATCTTGCAAAGAAAGGTATTGAGCCTATTCGTAAGAAATTGATTGATATTCGTGATGAATATTTTAAGGGTGAAATAGAACGTCATCATATTACACTTTCTAACGAATGGAAGCATATTGTCTATGATGATAGAATTATTCAGCACTGGATTATGGATGCAAAACGTATGTGCTGGTGTATTGAGTGTGTAGATGTTTCATATGCTATTTCCAAATGTAAGCCTAAAAACATTATCTTTGAATTTGGACAGGGTATTCTTCTTGATTGTGATAATCTTGAATACGCTCCACATCTGACTTGTGCAAAGACAGGTCTTGATGGCATCAATCAGCTATGGAATCAGGATTATAAGTTAATTCTAAATGATGCTAAAAATGTCAATGCGTATTATGTCACACGCACTTATTTAACAAGACATGGTACTGGTCGTCTTGATAGTGAGTGCCTAAGAAATAACATTAGTGACAAGATGGAAGAGGATAAGACAAATGTGCCCAATCCGTTCCAGAATCACTTGCGTTATGCGCCTCTTGACTACGATTCTTTGATTCGCAGAATTTTCATTGATAGTGAAATGTATAATGTTGACGTGAATATTGTATTCACGCACTGCAATGAGCTTCCTGTTAAATTAGAAGAACTCAATAATGCTATTCAGGGTTATTTTGAAAGCAATGTCCGCATTTATGAACAGTTTTCAGAAAAAGAATCTTTTGAAAATTTGAAAAATTATTTTTTAAAACCACTTGACAAGGCTTGATTTATGTGATATAATACTTATAGAATAACAAAGGAGAGATTGAAATGACTCGTAAGCGTTTTGTGAAATTGATGATGTCCGATGGTTGGTGTCGGGATGTGGCGAATGACTATGCTCGCACTCTAATTGAGCTTGCTCTAATTGAGCATGGTAATTTTTCTTATCGAGACGCTTGGAGTGAAATTACAACACCAGAGTTGACTGATTGAATAATTAAAAATATTTTGAAAAAATTTCAAAAAACCTCTTGACAAATCACATGATATGTGATACAATACTTATAAAGGCAGGGAAAACTACATAGCAAGTAGAAATCTGACTCATGATAGGATGGATAAACTACTATGTAAGCTCTTGGAATGACAGATGGGTTCTTTATAGTGCTTCTGATAGCCAACTGTAAGGCAGTTCGATTCTTGCTTGATTCTAAAAACTGTCTTTTATTGAGCGGATATGATGGAATGGCAGACATAGCAGACTCAAAATCTGCTGGTAGAAATACCGTGTGAGTTCGATGCTCACTATCCGCACTAGCCTTTTGCTGGTAATAGGCTAGAAAAGAAACCAGAACCCGGAATAAATAAGAATTAAATCATGTTGCACAAGGGATTTAGCCCTCATGGAACTGTTAATGATGGTTCCGCTTACTGGTTTCTTAGTCTTCCTAGGTGATACATGAGCCAGCTAATAATACCGTGAAGTGGTCAAAAGTCTCTCGTAGATAATGACCAGCCAGAGATATAAAATCTGGTTCTCCCTACTCTTTAGAGTGTAGTTAGACAAGCTGATGGTCTAGCGAACGAACGGCATCCTGAAATAATGGATGAAGATGGGACAATGGCATAGCGATATGTCAGGCGAAAGCCGCAGGATGTTGCGAATCCTGTTTTATATGTGTGCATGGCGAAATTGGAAGACGCGCTGATAGTCTAGCTATAGTGGTAGGAATACCGTGAATGTTCAAATCATTCTGCATACGCCATTGCCTCCTATGGCAAAAATAAATTAAGCTCCGCATATTATTCCTAGCTCGTCCAAAAGATGCAGTATGACTTTGTAAGCTAGGTAGTAAACAAGTTAATATCTGCCAGTATTGACTTGTTTATGTGTGGCGGTCGTATAACGGTTATTATGTCTGCCTTCCAAGCAGAAGATGAGGTTTCAACTACCTTTCGCCACTTAATAGGCACTACGCCTAAAGGGGTACAGTAAGATATTTAATGTGTGCACACATTAAATAATTCTGCTGTATGAGATAAAAGATAGAAACCATGAGCGTGACTTCTCAATGGGACAGGATGCGCAAGGTTGGTTGCCTTGAGATGAGCTGGATAACCTGTATAAAACCAGCTACCGTGAGATGGTTTGGTGCTGAATATTAGGTTCGATTCCTAAACATCTCCACTTGTCTTACCGGCTAGACATTAAAGAAGCTGGACAGATAGAAAGAGAGTTTGATAGAAACATGATTTTTAAGTGGTTAACCTATGACATAGACTCCGAAGATAACGGATACTATGAAATTTGGCACTTCGTTGACAACGTAAAAGAGTCTTATGTCTTTTGGAACGAAGAAGCTAAATGCACTTGCATTCACCTTACATTTAAGGATGGCGATTACAAGGTGTTTGATGTTCACAATGGTGGATACTTACTTTCCGACTCCGGTAAAACGATAGAGCGTATTACAGAGCCGGGAGTTGTAATGGAAAAGTACAATCACACTATCCAGCCTAGTAGTTCTCAGTAACAGTCTAGTTGTTTGCTAACTTAACTCTTTTGTGTATTATGAGTAAAAATCAAATACACATTTTATATGCCTCTTTAACATAATGGCTAGTGTACGGGTTTTGTAATCCCGGAATATGTGTTCAATCCACATAAGAGGCATACTTGCCAGATTCGTATATCGGTAGTACAAATGATTCGTATTCATTTAGGACAGGCTCGGCCCCTGTATCTGGCCCCATTGCGTAACATAATACGCAAATTCCTCCATTTGAGTTTGAGTGCGGTTTGTAGTAAGTTATTCCAGTAACTTACTACAAGTATCTTGTGCATTTATACTCTAAATAGAATGCACTTTGGTTGGATTTAATAAGATTTGACATAGATGGATGTGATTATTTGAAGCCAGAAGAAAGAATCGGGAAAGTAGTAGGCATCTATAAAGTAATAGGTATTGATAGAGAGTCAAAAGGTGGAAATAGAATTTATAAATGCAGATGCACATTTTGTGGACTAGAAACGATACGTTCATTTGCAGAAATGAATAGAGCGTCAAAATGTACACACGAAAATAAGATAGGTGAGTACAAAGATTTTACACTGCATTGGAAAAACAAAAGAATCCAAGAAATCTTTAAGGGTATGGTTCGTAGATGTTATACGGAAACAAACCGGGATTACAGATGGTATGGGGCAAAGGGAATCAAAATATATGACGAATGGATGCGAAACCCAACTCTATTTGAAGAATGGGCTATAAATAATGGATATTCTGACAATCTAACAATAGATAGAATTAATCCGAGCAAAGATTATTGCCCGGATAATTGCAGATGGATTTCCTTAGTCGATAATGCAAAGTATAAATCAACAACAAGACTTATAGAAGTTAATGGAGAGTGCCATACCGGAAGAGAATGGAGCGCTATCATTGGCTATAATATCAATTTAATAAATAGATATATTAGATTGTATGGTCTTGATGACACGAAAGAGTTCATTAGCAAAATTATGAATAACCCAGAACTCGCCAGCAAGAAAGACCACAATGAATCTCTTTTTGATTTGTATATGAGTTAAACTTACAGGTTTGTACGTTCCTTAAAAACGTATATTATATAACTTCCGTTCATCCAGCGGTTAGGATGCACAACTTATAATTGTGTCAGACTTGTTCAAATCAAGTACGGAAGACCACTAATCCCCAAAATGTGAGATAATATCGAGAACAGATTGGAGATTAACAAAATTGCTTGATAGAAGATGAATTTTACCAAGCAATTTTATATCACGCAATAGCATAAAGTACACTTTTCTTCCAAGAATTGTTGTCAGTAATGTGCTGGGTGTCCATCCCAGAGATGTGGTGCAAATCCGCAAGCGTGAAGCGGGAAGTTCTTTAGAAATTGTTCTTCACCTTAAAGAAGAAATGTGCTCCGTTGCGTTTTGTTGGGTTTAGGTTACGAGAATACGGATAAATCCATAGCTTGCAAGTGGGTCTTTCCATTTCTTCCTCTCTGCGGATGAAAAGAAATGGTTTTATATGAAGTCTTAGCATAGGGAACAATCCTCTTAAAGCACACTTCGCCGCTACGGCGGCATTAACAGAGAGATTGTCGGTAGTGCAATCCTTGACGGGAGAGACATTGGTTCGATTCCAGTAGACTTCAACGTGCGAATGACATTTGAGATAACCCTTTACACATTCGAGTTTAGCACACTCACTAAAGAAACGGTTATCCCCTATTTTTCTTGTTGGTTTTTAAGGGCTAGTAAAAATCAGCTACTTTGCAAAGGGGTTCGTTATCTGTCCTCTGTTCGCAGAAATAGATGACATGGGTTAAATTGTGTTAAATCACAGAAAAGATATTTCTGGTATGGTTACTGTCTTATGATTAAGTTCATTCTTCATTGTCCATATTCTTTCTTTTGCTGGTTCCCAGAACTATTGTAAGGACGCTTGCAAAAGTATACACAAGCCAGCTATTATAAGTCCTCGTAGCTCAGTTGGATTAGAGCGCCAGACTTCTAATCTGTTGCGGTCGAAAGTTCAAGTCTTTCCGGGGATGCCAGTGTGCGAAGTGGAACAAAGCAGCCCACGCACTGAATCGAATGGAATAATGTTGATATGAATGTATCAGCACCAAACGACTAAACAAAACAAAGGGCGATAAGTGGTTGGCTGACCTTAAAGCTAATATCAAGGCTTGGTGAAGTAGTCTAACACGGCTGGACGCAGTTTATCACAGGTGCGAATCCTGTAGCCTTGAGAGTTATCTAACGCTCTTTTGCTTATACTAGTCGAAGTGAAGAAGTTAGGAGTAGAGCAGTGTTGCAACACTGCTCTTATTTTTTTTGTTAAATTTAAATATACTATTGACGAATGGCGCATTATATGATATAATACAAGTAGAAAGTGAGGTATAAGTTATGGTTATGATTGGAACTATTTGCAAAATTATTCTTTTGGCGTTTTTGTTCTGTTTCATTATTGGGCTTATGATTCCAACACCAACAGTGACGATTAAAATGCGTGGAAGTATCATTACAGATATTTTTTATCCTCTGATTAAATTTATCGCATTTAGCGTATACTGTGGAATGTATGCTAAATATTTGGTTAAACATTATATTAACAAATGGTGGTTTGAATGAATAAAGATTACAAGTGGGATTTCGATTTGACAAACAAACAAGACGACAACCTTATTTTCCTTGCAGAACAAGGAGTAGATATTATCAAGAATCCAGATGGCACTTTTAAATTTGAGAAACCATGTTGGATTAAAAATAATCATTTTTATTCCAAGTATGATTGTGAGCATACTTGGGGCATTGATGCGAATGGGAATAGATTCCATAACTGTGATATCTGCTCTCACAATCTATCTAATCATTGTTGTGAAGTACAGGCTAATATTGCCAACCTTGGAAAGAATGTTTATCCAATGAGTACAGCAGTCATCAAGTGTGAAGCTTATGACCCAATTGAAGAATTGAATATTATTCACAACATGAATGAAATGATTACATTCATGAACCGCACTGTCAATTTCCTTGGTGGTTGGGACGCTTGTTGCAACTTTTATGGCTTTGAAATTCCATCAGACGAAAATGGCTATATAACTTCTACTATTGAGGAATATTATAAAAATGGTGGTAAATTTAAAAATATTCCAAAAGAAGACGAGTTCCCTGTTGTGATTTATTTCGACTATCATTCTACCTGTTATGATGCGTTGGAGTGGATTAGTATTAAAGGTGAGCCAAATGGATAAGTTCGTTTGTATTAATGATTATTACGATGATATAGATTGCGCATTCGCAACTTTCTGTATGGATAAAGAATATTTTGGTAAAATTCAGCCTGATGGAAGTCTTTCCGTTGATTCAGACGATATAGAAGATGTAGATGGATGGTTCGGTGGTACACATTCGTTCCCGGATGGCGTATGGCAAACTATCTTTATAAAGGAGAATTAGAGAAAGGGATTGTTTAATAATGATTAACGAAAACACGACAATTAAGTTTCAAACGAGGCAAAGCGTTCAAGAAGTTATCAACCTTGTAAGAAGTGGTATGCCTATTTGTGTCGCAGAAGCAGAAGATGTTGGTCTTACTATGGTTATTCCACCTGTACAAGATGCTACCGTCACTTATAAAGAATTGACATATACCGTTGATTGCTTTATGATGAAGTTTGCAGACCCGATGTGTGACAGACTGTTGTACGATGGTATTGCAACTAAGCGTCATTTGTGGACTGTATATGTTAAAGGTGAGTTTGTTACAGGAGGTAAATAATGAGTACATATTATGGAAGTTTCCAAAAACTTCCAATTACTAAACCTGTTTCTATCATGGATATTGCAAGATTTGCAGACCATTTTGGTATTATCACAGCAGAAGATGTTGAAACAGGAAACAAGATTACGTTCTACAAATATAGAGGTGAACGTAGGGTTATGTTAAATTATGTCGATACTACTATGGACGAAATCGAAAAGTATCACAGTGAAAAGAAGCTGTATGATTTAACAATCGACACTACCGTGTTGTTAAAGAATGCTCATGTTGAAGAAACCATTTGCGGATTGCAGTAAATAATAACAGTTAAGAAAGAAGTTTTGATACCGCTGTCAGTTATTGCTTTGTATCTTGTATCATATAAAAACTGTAGAGCTTGGAAATATTGTTTTACTGTTGAGGTAGTACAATGGAATACGTTGAAATTTTACTTATGTGTATTGTGGCTGCCATTGGTGTTTTCGCCCTATTTCTTTTTATAGCTCCATTTATCGGAGTTATTATTATTCGGTTTGCTAAAATTATTGATATTTTTTGTAAGCATTATGATATATTTTTTAATTTTATTATAAATTCTTTAACTTGATTAGGTGACAATATGTTTTTGTGTGGATATAGTGATGTTTCTGGTGTACCTTTCGATACAACCAAAGCAGTCGAACCAAAAGACCCGTTTTGCATCCGAGACATTAGCTGGATGTTTGTTGTCCCAGACAAACGTAAAAAGAGTGGCGATTTTAAAAAATTGAGAATATACTGCGTTGTATTAAACTCACTTGATAGTTCACAACCATATACTCTTGTTAAAACTGGTGGCAATACTTGCGATGTAAGGCTTGTTGGTAATGATTGGCATATCAGTTATAATGTAAATGATTTTTACGCAACATATGCCACACCAGACACGTTTACGCTGTGGAACGGTTATGGCGTTTGGCCTGTTGCAGATAGTACAAATAATTATTATCCAGATTATAATAAAACCACTTGACGTATCTGTTAAATTATGATATAATACTTATATAAAAGGAGATACAAAAATGAAGTTCTCAGTAACAGCAAAACCTAATATGCCTTGCGTAGACGAAGAATTTATCGTAAACGGAAAGAATGCAGAAGTATCAGATTTTGGTCTAGTATATAATCACGGTGTAGGAAATATGAATTGTTGTGAGTCCATGCGCTTTGAACCTATTGAACCAACAAACAAGGTTCTACGCAAGTATCGTATTAATCTTGACGAGTATGATGAAATTTGCAGTTACCTTGCTGATAAGTTTACTATCGGTAAGTGCGATATTTGTTTTAAGTAAGGAGAAACCTATGTTTAATATTGGTGATAGAGTTGTTATAAATTCTAAGATGGGTAATAATATTATTCCGATTATTGGTACTATTGTTGAAAGGTTTGCTGGCCGTGAAAATTATCATAACGGAGACACGGAGCTATGTTATAAAGCAGTATCAGATAATGGTGAAATGTACAACAATGAATGGGATTATTATTTTAACGAATTTGATGGAGATTATGATGGTCTTCTCGCAAGAAGGATTTTAATGCATAAAGAAAACATCAAGAGATTAAAACAAAAAATTCAGCCAGATATTCAAAAAGAAAGGAAAGCAATTAAACTTTTGCAAAAGCAACTAAAAGGGAGCAATTAATTGAGGTATAATTATGAAGGTAAAAGAATTTATTGATTTTATTAGAGAAAATAATCTTGATAATAATACAGAAGTTATTGTACGGAAGAGATTTCTTGATAGGAATACATACGAAACATTTGAAGAAATTGTACCATCATATTTAAATGTAGAAAACAATAAACTTCTTATTCAGATTGGAGATTACTAAAATGAAGGTTAAAGAACTTTTGAAATTAATTAGTGATAACAATATTGACGGGAATACAAAAATCAAAATTGCCAAAAGCGTTCAAGATGGTATTTATAGCGGATATTCTGAAAGTTCTTGTTACGATATTAAGTTTTACCCTGAGAGTCAATATAACGAAGATGACAAACTCGTGTTCTATATTGTGTAAGGTGGTTTACGATGACTGTTAAAGAGTTCTATGAGATGTGTAAAGACAACGGACTAGAAAACGCTCCAATGTTAATCGAAGAAAGTAGATATGATGAGAAATTTCACGACATGGTATATTTTCAATTTGAACCGTTCAAAGTAGACTTTTACAAAGCCGACCCAAATGACCCAGACCCAGATGAAGAGAAGGTTGTTTTATATGTCTAATAAGAGACAAGACATCTATCGTGGTCACAAAGAAAAAGGTATGTGGTGGTTAGACGAGTTTGAGCATATCTATACATGTTGGGCAAATCACAGAAATAATTGGTCAAAAGCAAAAATATTTGAAAAGCGTTATGCCAAACGTAGAATGCGTCAGAGTCAAAGAGATGAAATTCAACAAGAGTTAGAGGATATGGATAATGACAATTGAAGAACTATATAAGTATGCTGTAAAGCACGATATAGAAGACTACGATATCTGGTTTAATTTCCTTGGTGAATATCAGTGGGAGAGTGGCCCAGCTCGTTATATTAACGAAGAAGAGATAGACCACGAATGCAAGAAGGTGTTTCTATGACTATCAAAGAATTTTATCAGTGGGTTGAAGGAAACAATATCGAAGACTATGAGCTATGTTATAATGGAGACGCGGGTGGCGGCTCTGTTAAGGCTGTTTTAAGCGATATTGAAATTAACGATAAATTTAAAGAGGTAACTATTGGATGACGATTAAGCAACTGTATGAGTGGGCGTTTCAAAATGATGCCCAGAATTTCGATATCGGAATGGTTAATCAAGACTCTCTTGAAATTGACTGGATTTCGACAAAAGACCTTTTTATGAATAAGCAAGAGATGGAGGTTATTGTATTGTGAAAGCAATTAAGCATGGTGCAGACCTAATTTTTACTTGTGACGACGGCAAGACAGTCAAATATAATCTAAATACTGGTGTTTGTATCGGTAAAAATGGTAAACCTTGTATGTATCTCAACAGTCAGCTCAGAGGTTATAGTGTTGATGAAATTGCCAATTCTTTTGAAGACAAGAATTTTGGTAAATTTATTAGTCATGTTGCATGGAAGTGTTCTAGGAACGGACAGAGTATTCAAAACATTGGCACTGTATTTCAGAGAATGGATGAGTACAAAAGAGAAGAACAGATTTATTCTGCTGGACTAACTCTCGCTGGTGCTTCTGGTAGCGATTATTTTAGAGGGACTATTAACGAAATTCCAAAGGGCCTTGTAAAGATTTTACGAGAAATTAAAGAAGGTGTCAATAATGTAAATATCGGAGAATACAAAGCTCATCCTGACGCTTTTAATTACGCATTTAACCATGAATTTATTTCTCTCTCAAAAAGAGATGCATATCGGTTCTTAGTATATGTTTGTAGTATTTGGGATAGAAATGAACATCGTTATACATACGGTAACAAATTCTTTAATATTTGTGAAAGATATGGCTATACTCCAAAGTCTCTGTTAAATTATATTGATTATCTCGTAACATATGAGGCTATTTCTCCTGATTATCCTTCAAAAATTCTAGGGGAAATTGACGACAACTGTAATATGCTTTCTCAAATGTCTGATAAATACGACAGATATCCACGTCATTTTCTAACTTCTCATCAAATTACAAGTCGTACTTACCAGCGTTGGAAGCAGGAATTTAACGAAGAGCTGTTTGCAAAACGTGTAAATACAAAGATGGAAGTCACCATTGGAGATTACAAGTTTATCTATCCTAAAACAACAAAAGATATTAAGGATGAGGCAGTTCAGCAGTCTAATTGTGTTGCAAGCTACATTGACAAAGTAATCAGCGGTTCTTGTGATATCATTTTAATGCGTAAAAAGAATGATGTAGAAAATAGCCTTGTTACTGTTGAAGTCCGTAACGGCAAGGTTGTACAGGCAAGACAGCGTTTTAACGAATCTGTTAATGAGTCTGAACAGAAGGCTCTCGACAAATATGATGAATTTCTCTCTAAACTAAACAACAATAAGGAGTGTGCTTAATTATGCTATTAGTTGGTTCTTATGTTAAACTTACAAAGAAACCCTACGAATCTTTCCCTGTTGACACTACTATGCTAGGTAAAGTTATTCAGATTGAAAATGATAATATTCTTGTTCGTTATCCTATGATGAACATGGCTATGAGCTTTGACGAATATACAAAGTTCTTTACCGTTGTTGAAGTTCCTAAGATGGAAAAAGAAAAGACTAATAGAGCTGTATTTACTGAGTGGAAAATTTTTGACAGTTCTTTTGATAAGCTGGATGGCGCTGGCCCAACTCATTATCCTTATGAATACTGCACTAATGGCAAGGTTGTAAAAGTTCGTAAGCATTATCTTCCCGGTGTAAAGAAAGACTGTGAAATTCTGGTTGGTAAGGCATCTTGTTGCGAAGAAGATGAATTTTACGTGTGGACAGGCATTCGTCTCGCTTATTCTCGTTGCAAGACCAAGGAAACCAAGGAGCAGATTAATAAACTAGCTCAGAAGCTAAATTATTATTCTCCTGCTCTTTGGATTGGGTGATTTACAAACTATGAATATTAATATCTCTTCTGAATCGTCTCTTGTTAAATTTTCTGAGTTAAAAAGTGGTGATGTGTTTCGGTATCTTGATAGTAATTGGATAAAAATTTATGACCCAAATAACTATGTAAATGTTGTTCTGCTATCTGATGGTGGCTGTCAATGCTCTTACATGGGAAAAGATACAATGGTTTACAAAGCTAAGTCTGCCAATCTTTCCATAATTTTTTAACATCGAAATTTTAAATTAAACTATAAACGAGGTAATTTACAAACTATGGGTATCAATATTCTTCTCCTTATTCTCTGGATAATTATTTTATTTACTTGGGTTCATAGTCTCATAGTCGATAAAGAACATTTTGCAATCTTCTGGATTATTATTTCTATTCTATGGATTATCGTTGAAACCTTCTGTATTCTTAACCACCTAATTCCTCTATCATAATCCCTCTTTTACAAACTCTCTTCTATTAAGGAATTACAAACTATGGATATTAACATTATCTGGCTTATTATCTTTCTTCTCTTATTTTCGTACAATCTCAAAAATACAATTTCTTCTCCCTCAACTTTTAACATTTTTCTTACATCCCTAACTTTTCTCTGTTCCATTTTACAAACTCTTGATATTTTTATCCCTTATTACGCTACTAAAATCTAAAATATATTTACAAACTACTAAATTTTCTATCTAATCCCTTTATCCTACGGATAAAAGAATCATTCCCGTTGGTCATGATTACCAAAACTTCACATACTAATTTTTCCACCCATATCATTAACTAATTTTTAAAGCCAACTGCGTAAACAGTTGGCTTTTATTTTATCCTTTTCTCATTCCCTTTATTTTTTCTCACACCACCATTTACTCATTCTACAAATTTCTATTGTCTACAAACTGTACGTCATACACGAACAGTACACGTCAGTGGTGAGTGTATGACGTATTACTCCCAGCTCTACCACTATTCTCCCAAAATCATACCCAATCCCAAGCTCTACGAGCTTAGAATCTTCCCTATCGGTTAGATTTAATGGAATAGATTTTGTTTAGTACAGCCATACAAAACTGTAAATTTAACCAGAAATGTATCTCTGCACACTACATTGAGCCAGCTCATCCATTAGAGCGGCTCAGAAGTATCCTCATTCCAGAACAGCCGATAATTAAAAACAGATTTCCCGTAAATATTTTCCAATTTAACCAGAATTTTGCCCATATCGGAAAATAACTACGGGAATATCGTAGTTAGCTCCGAAACCGCAACCAGCATGAACATCTCTCCTGAGATTATCGGCAAGAAATGCAAGGTTACATAGAGCAAAACACAGACATTGCCGACAAAGCTAACACCAGAAAATCATATCCTTGTATGTTTTCGTGACATCAAGTAAACATAGTTATCCTGCACTAACTATACTATAACACAATTATGTATATATGTATTAATATATACATATAATAATGTATAATATACATAGAGATACTATGCCAAGTTTTATCCATGTTCTCTTTTCAAAGTCCTTTACCAATATATCATACTTCACACCAGATGTCAACAGCAATTTCAAGTTTGACAAAAAATTACATTTCTGAAACTATCTTCCAACTATCCTACTAGGTTATATGCCTATACCAAAATTTAACTATCAAAATAATTACTAGCGCCCCACTTCTACACGTCATATATACACCAGATAGCCCACTTATTTTTGTGTGTATGTATGTCTGGACTTAATTATTTTAATAGTCAGCTTACTCTCGCTTTTTGTGTGTCTGCGTGTAGAACACAGGGATACATACTGGGTTTGTGGGTTAGTGCGATGAAACCAGTATACCTATTTCATACTAGGATATAGGGTTTATAGGATAATAATAATTATTTTAATAGTCACGAGTAACACGAGTGATTCTAGCGCCGTAGGTGCTGGGATTAAGTGCATGGCTTCCACCAGATACAGTAACAACCTATGGTTGTATACTCACAACAAAAAATATTCAAAAGAATTTTCAAAAAAGACTTGACTTTTGTTTCGTTTTCGTGTATACTTGTGTCAGTTCAAACGAAACACACAAAACATTTTGGAGGTAACAAATTATGCGTATTAAAGGTTTTAGCTTCTCTGAGGGCAACAGCAAAATGCACCGTGTTGGTTCTTTCTCTGTTCTTCCTGTCACCACTTGTGCAAAGAACGCGCCGTGTGCAAAAGATGGGTGCTATGCTTGCAAGATGGTTCGGATTTATCCTAGTGTGCGAAAAGCATACACGGATAACACCGTTGCATTGATGCAAGACAAGCGTTATAATGAATTTGTTAAGGCTTGTGACCTGTTCATTGATATGAACGAATATCGCCTGTTTAGATTCAATGTTAGCGGCGACTTTTTCAACACGGACTATTTGCTTGCTTGTTGTGAGATTGCAAAGCACAACCCAGAAACCAAGTTCCTTGCATTTACGAAACAGTTTGAAGTTGCAAACACTGTTATTGCAATGGGTGAGGTTCCTAGTAACTTTAATATCGTTTTTAGCGGTTGGAATGATTTTCTTCCCGAAAACGAAACTTCCGTTCCTATGGCATATATGGATGACGGTAAACACGCTGATTTAGTTCCAGATTATGCTATTAAGTGCGATGGCAATTGCCAGAAATGCAAAAAGTGCTTTAATCTGAAAAATGGTGAAGCGGTCAAGTTTTCAAAGCACTAAAACAAAATAATCAGAAAAGAGGTGGTAGAAATACCATCTTTTTTCTTTTGTTGTTAAATTTAACTATTAAAATAACTATAATGATATGATTGAGATGATAGTAAATAATTATTTTAATAGTTGTGATTATTCTTGTATTCAGCAATCATTCCTATTTTATATTTGGTGTTGACTTTGTATCTGGAATCTGCTATAATAAAGATACAGAAAGCGAGGTAAACAATATGAGAATGAAGCGAATCGCAAATAACGTAGCACTGCAAACCATTCTTTACACCATTAGTGGTCTTGCTAATATTCATATTTATGCAACAGAACTTGGATATTTTAAGCGAGATATCTACACCGGACTTCACAAGGACTTTAGCGGTATATACAAGTACGAAAATTGCAAGGTTACTGGAATATCTGTAAGTGAAAACACTATTAATATTAGCATTGAAGAGTGAGGATTTAACACCGAACAAATCACCTATAAAGTAAAGGAGTTATAACCATGTTACAGAAGAACAAAGATAAACAGGAACGAAAGGCAAAGCGCAAGCCTGTTTTGCGGCCTTGCAGATTCACCAAAAAGACAACATACACTAGAAAGAAAGGAAGAAACAGAGATGAATGATATTAAACTGAGAGATGCAAACAAAATCCTAAAGAAGAACGGTTATACACTAAACCGTATCGTAGGCGACCACTACCACTATTATAACAATAATAATAGACGATTAACGCTAGTATTTCACATGAAAAGAGACAATTCGTGTCCCGGAGCAATCTGGAAAAAGACCTGTAAACAGCATAACATCAAATACTAACTTCTTGATAACAGGGCGGTAATAATCGCCCTGCTTCTTTGTTAAATTTAATAATTATTTTAATAGTTAGTTACCTTTATTGGCTGCCAATATCACTATAAATCTAACAGAATCTTTGTGCATTTTGCACATTGACTTCTTTGTTAAATTGAGTTAATATATAATCAGAAACCAACCAATAAAGAAAGCTGAGGTAACAATTATGAAGTACGAAGAAATCAAGAACGCCATCCATTCTATCCATGCTGGAACTTATGCCAACATGACCACTTGCAAGACGCTCAAGACCCGAAAAGAATTTAAGGACAAGAACATTGTCAAGATTTCTCGCTCTACTATCCGTTCTGGATGCGACTATGAAAATCTCAAGTCCACTAAACAAGGGCGTGCAGATGGTTCTCTGCCGTCACAGAATACCGGACTTCCTTATGGGTCATGGATTTCTGGACAAGAAAAATACTTTATTGAGCATAAAGGGAATATCTATCTTAGAGTCACGAACAGCCCCAACAAGAGCCGTGTAACGTATCTTGTGAATGGTATTCCTACAGATGAACAAGAAGTAAAAGCAATGTGCCTTAAATCTGAATTTCCTACTTCTGAAAAACCTAGCGTCTACAATGTCAACATCGACCACATTATTAGTATTGAGAAGTAAATAGCTATTATCTGCCCGTCTAGTAATTTCCTCCAACTAGGCGGGTTTTGTTATGTGATTGAAATGACTGTAGGTCATTACTATTAAAATAATTATCTGTTAAATTGTCTGGAACAGATATGTGCATTTTGTACAGTTTTGTTATATTATCTTTGTGCAATATCACTATTGCATTTTAATTTTAAGTATGCTATACTATATACAGTTCAAGAGAGAACTACAAATAAAGAAAGAGGTAACAAGATTATGGAAATCACAAAAATGAATACCCTGTTTGAGGAAGCAATGGAAAATTTGGGTTTTGACGGTTATGTAATTCCCGATGGTTTGAACCCCGTTCCCGGTCTGAACCGTCGAAAGAAAGCTTATGGCTTGTGTTCCAGAAAATATAATCGGTACGAACAGCGTTTCGATTATGAAATCACTTTCAGCAAATACTTTATCATGGGCTGTACCGAAAAACAGTTTATGACCGTTGCTTATCATGAACTTATCCACGCGATAGCTGATAGCATTGATTTTGATTGTGGTCACACTGGAATGTGGAAAGTGATTGCCAACAAGGTTAGCGAAAAGCATGGTGTTAGTATCACAAGAACAGATTACTTTACCGATGAAAACGGCAAAGAGGTCGTAGCCGCTAACAGCATTGCAAACAATCGTGTTGAGTATGTGTTGCGTTGCAAGAAATGCGGAAAGCTGATTACACGTCATCGCATGGGAAAAGTTGTTCGGTTCCCCGAATTGTATCGGCATGATATGGATAACGGCGAGCTTGAACGTATCAAGTGATTTATTAACGACTTTAGAGCGGCGAAATTCGCCGCTCTTTTCTTTTGCGAGAAAATAACTTTTTAAAAAGATAATATTCTGCTTGACTTTTATGCTCTTTTTTGGTACAATACTTATGAAGCCTATAGGATAGGCTAGAAAGGATTGTGTTATGATTAAAGATTTAGAAAATGAAGAATGGCGAGATGTACATATTGTAAAAGGTGTTGACTTCTCTGGATATTACAAAGCATCGAATAAGGGTAGGATTAAAAGGCTTGAAGGAACTGTAACTTATAGAAATGGTCGTAATAAACATATAAAAGAGCATCTTTTAAACCCAAAACCAGAAAAGAGAACCGGAAGACTTCATGTATACTTGTCAAACGGGAAAGAGCATATTACTGGATTTTTTCATCAGGTAATAGCAGAAACTTTTATTCCGAATCCAAATAACTATCCATTCGTAAACCATAAAGACGAAAACCCGTCTAATAACTGTGTTGAAAATCTTGAATGGTGTACAAAATATTACAATGATAATTATGGAACCGCAAGAGAAAGAGCTAACAAATCTATATCAATTCCAATAGTTCAGTTGAATCTTGATGGGTCTTTTGTAAAAGAATGGCAATCAGCAACGAAAGCAGAAGAAGCTGGATTTGGTTGCGCTACTATTATAAATAGATGTATCAAAAAGAAGCTAAAGAGCCACTATGGATATCTATGGCTATATTCAGATGAGTATAATAAGATGTCAAAAGAAGAATTAAATGAATATATAAAATGGACAGAAACTATAACATATAAAAAAGATAAAAGAGTTGTACAACTAAATATGGACGGAAGCCTTGTAAAAATTTGGAATCAAGTTTCAGATGTGTCTAAAAAAGATATGTCTGTAACTACAATATCTAATTGTATCAATAGGAAGTATAAAAATGCTTATGGGTATATTTGGTTTAGATATCTTGAGTATATCAATTTTTCAGATAGTGAGTTAAAAGAAAAAGTCGAATATGCAAACATAGATACACAAAAGATTCCAGTTGTTCAGCTGTCTATGGATGATAAACTAATTAAAGTTTGGGATTCTGCAAAAGATGCAGCTAAAGACAATGATTTTTGCGCTTCTACAATTTCTGCTGTATGTAAACACAAAAACGGGAGAACCCAACATAAGGGATATAAATGGATGTATCTTTCAGATTACGAACGTATTAAGTAAAACAGAATAAATCTAGTTGGCACTTACTTATTGTGAGTGCCAACTTTTTTATCGTTGGATTAATTATTTTAATAGTTATAAGTATTTCTGTTAAATTTTTTCAAGATATTTTCAAAAACCTATTGACTTTTGTTTCTGTATAGTGTATACTTATATCAATGAAAGACCACTAAACAGGAGGAAATAAATATGGATTGCCTGATTAATTACACTGATTACAATAATACTACTATGGAACAGAATAATAGTGTTATGGATTTTTCTGAATTTGTTGAACTTATTAACGAACACCCTGAATATACTTCTTTTGAAACTATGGGCGATTATTTGTTTAATGCCTAACAGGAGGAAATAAATATGTATTGTCTGATTGGTTACGTTGATTCGACTATTACCGTTCTGGAGAAAAGCGATGACCTCGCGCACTTCACCGGCTCTATTGCGGAGATTATGGATACCTATCCTGAGTATACGGCTTTTGATGTCATAGACGACATGGGAACTGTTTATGCGAGCTTTTAAAAGGGAGAACTATTATGAAACTTTCAAACCGAATGCTTAACCATCTGGAAAAGTTTGGTGAATACGATACACCTAAATATCGTTACTATATCGGCACTGATAAAGGAAAAGAATACGTCAAACGATATCCTGTAAAGCGATTTGGAAACGATATCAAGACTATTGGAAAGACTGAAAATGTTAGAGTCTGGAAGGGAACGTCATGGGCTATCTTTTAATGTTTCTGGTTCATTGCATTATGTTTATTGGTGTGGTCATCACTACGCTGTTTATCAATCAGTACAATTTTATCCTTGCAATCGGATTTGCTATCCTATATATCATTGCTGTTAAATTGTTTTATAAGGAACTGGAAAATCAATAAGCCATCTACTACCGCTCACGTTTTGTCTACCTTTTGCGTGGGCGGTTTTATTTTTGGTTAAATTAAATATTTTAATAGTAAATAAAATTGCTCTTTCATGTTCATATACATATCTATTATTTAACGTACCTACGTTAATTTTCTATTTCATGTTATACTAAAAATGTTGCACAGGCAACATAATTTTTAATTTAACAGAAAATTTCAAAATATCCTTGACAAATCAAAAATCATTTGCTATAATAATATCAGAAACCAAACAAAAGGAGAATTTAACATGACACTGGAACAGGCTTATAAGAAAGTTTACATGATGGATAAGGCTCTGGATTCCGATATCTTGAACGATGAGGAATATACCTCTGTCGCAAAGCGACGCTTTAAACTGATAGAGCAGATTGGGCTGGAAGAACAGAGACAGAAACAGCTCAAGGCAGACCGTGTTTCTCCTGAGCCTTGGGACTGTGGTTTTCTGTTTAGTTTTATCGCTGCTGATTGCGAGGTTCAACAGTTGTCAAAAGAACAAAGGAATATTATCTACGCAATCAAGCGTGTACCATTTCGGTACGCTGGGCGTTATTTTGAAGTGGTAGACGATAAATTAATTGTTAAGATGGTTCCTGAAAAATCTTTCTTAGAAATTTAAAAAATGACTTGACAAATCACATGACATGTGATACAATACTTACAGAACAAAGGAAGCTAGGTTCACAGGGGTGGGCAGTTCATCCGGGGATAGAAATATCCCTAACGCTTAGACCTTACAACGGAGAATCTCGGACGGATGGCCGCAATTGCGAGACCAGAAAGAGAAGATACCGGAGTAAGGCGTAGCCTAATCACGAAAGAATTAGGGTAGGTGTTTATTAGAACGGTATGAGCCTAACAGTAAAAAACCGTTTAGTCTAGTGGGCGCACAGCTAGGCGGGGAGTGTGATTCAAAGTGCGACCTTGGTAGTGGACACTCGTTTAATGAGTCCTAATATCAGAATTAGCTACTCTGATATTAGGAGGTAAAACTACCCTTCCTATGGGATTTTAGCTTAATTGGGTAAAGCACCCGGTGCATCCGGAAGATTGTATGGTTCAAATCCAACAAATCCCTATATTATGACATTATCTGCCCTGTTGGAAACTTGTTACCTCATTCATCCAACAGGGTTTTGTTATATCTTAAATTTTAACTATTAAAATAACTATAAAAAATAAACATCAAAATTTTCTTGCAAAATAGGGTTGACATAATCGAATTTTTATGCTATAATAATATTACAAAAGAAAGAGGTGCTTAATATGTTGAAGATGTTTTCTGATTTGATTGTTGGCGATACGTTTATTATCGGTGGTAATGGTTATGTTAAGCTTGGTTTTAATACAGCAATGAACACTAACACAAAACACGTTGAGTATTTTTCTGAACGAAATATCCTTGTGAATGCTTGTGGAAATTATAAAGAGGTGTTTTAATATGGATTTTAATGCTGGTAAAAACGTGTATTGCCCTTGCAAAGGCTGTGAAGAACGCCACTGTGCTTGTTCTGACACTTGTCCTAAGTACAAAGAGTACAAGGTAGAACTTGAGAAACAGAAACGGTATACAGAAGAAAATAAATGCCGTTTTAGCTCTACCCATCAGCGTCCTTATATGCATATTGGTAAGAGTGCAAGAGAGCGCAAACAGTTTACCTATTGACTTCTCTGTTAGATTGCGCTATAATATCTATAGAAAGCGAGGTAACAATATTATGAGAAACATTTTGTATAGCAAAGACGGTGTAGAAATCTATACACAGTACGGAGACGTAGTTCTGTTTACTGGACATTTGATGGTATTCAAAGAGGATACGCCTGAAAATAGAAAAGCGATTTTTGACATTGCAGGAGTAAAGGAGGTTTAATATGGATAATAAGAATATTCTAAACTATGTTCTGGACAATGGTAAAAACATTACCCTAACAGAAGCAGAACGCAAGATGCTGGTACAGATGTTTCGGATGATAATTGATTGTCTGGAACAAATGAAACAACAGCCCAACACAATTAACATTTACGAACAGGCTCTATATCAAGCGATAGAAAAGGTGCAGAACGATGGTAAAGCTATCACCGAAAAAGAAGGCACAGAAACCGAAAACAAGGAAGCCTAAAGCTATCCCATGGCGTGTTAAATACGGCGCACATACAAAGGCTATAAGACCCCGTATAACGCCTTTCAACGAGCCTGAACACGCTGTAAGCTATCCTGTAAAACCTGTGTTGTGGACGCTTGCAGAAGCCAATGAACGTGTGTTAGATATCTATAAAGATTGATTCTAAGTCCCCTGATTTTTTCAGGGGACTTTTTTGTTGACAAGGGAGCTTACTATTAAAATAATTATTATGGTGTTTTCGTTGTGTAATTTTGTACAGTTTTCATCATAATTCTTTGTGCAATTTGCCTATTGTAATCCGTCTTAAAATATGATATTATATAGTTACGGAAAGCAACACATCAAATGAAAGTTGAGGTAACAAAAAATGAAAGTATCTGATATCTACAAGTGCGGTAACGTGTTTGAGACGTTCACCAACGTTATTATCAACGACAGCTATACGAACGAAGTGTTCAATGGTAGTTGGAGCCATATGCCTGAAACCATCATGAACGCAGAGGTTGACTTCTGGAACATCACTAAAATTAAGAAGGATAAAATCTTCTCTATCATGGCAACCGAAATTTTTGTGTCGCTCAAGTAAATCAGAATAGCCCGGAGCAGAAATGCTTCCGGGCTTTATTTTTGGTGTGATTATAATTATTTTAATAGTTATCTTGATATACGTCAAGATGCTCTAAAAATATTTTTGTTAAATTTAAAAATATCTATTGACATCTGTTTTATTTTCTGCTATAATAAAGCCAATGGAAGACCACTAAGCAGGAGGATTTAACAATGACTATTTCAGAAATGACCGAAGTTGTAAAGAATGCTCTGGATGAATACCGAAAAGCAAAAGCAACGAACAATAAAACAGATATTGAACGTGCTGTAAACGAGATGGAGAACGTCTATATCATGGTTTGTTGTTACCCTGTACCGGGTTCTGATATGCTCAGAAAGACCATTTTGGAAGCAAGAACAATTTAACAGAAAGGTGATTATTGTGATTCCTAATATTGATTCTAAGCCTACTATGAAACCCTTTAAGGACGTTTCTGGTATCTTTGTTACTGTAAACTTTGATGGTAATTACCTTACTTGGGTTAAGATTCCCGAAGTATTTGACAGTAATGCCGCAAAAGGGTGGAATGCCTATTGCTTTAATAACAATTCTCTTAGTTATTTTAGGTATGATACTCTTGTAACTGACCCCACGAGCGTAAACATGAAAGTAGAATTTTAATTATATAAAGGAGCAATTTAATATGAAGTTGAATGACGTTCTTTCTCATCTGGAAGCCCTTAACTTTATTGATGAGAACGATAAAGTTGTTATCTGCGTGTGTAACGGTAAAAGTTGTAAAAAGGACGACCAACTTTTTACTTGTGATATGATGGTTTCGGAGGCAAAACATTTCTTTGGAGAGCTTGAGGTTATTCTCAATCAGACCCGTGCATACGGTAATGATATTGATTATATGTACTCAAAATTCTGGTTCTTGCTGAAATACGACAAGCCAAATGTAGACTAAATTTATAACACAGAGGTATCACAATGAGATGGTATAAAGTTTCTGGTGAATATAACGATGGTTTCAACCGCTATAAAAAGGTATATCTTGTATTTGCGGAAAGTCCATCTGACGCAACACAACATATTTATCACATTACAGATTGTTTTCTTCCTTGTAATGTTGAAATGCTTAATGAGGATAAGATTTATCCTATTAAGACAATTTAACAAGTATAGCCCGGAGGTGTTATGCCTACCGGGTTTTGTTTTGTCCTAATTATAATTATTTTAATAGTTATTTCATACTCTATTTCAAATTTCTTAAAATTATTTTTTAAAAACTATTGACAGGCTGTGTATTCTGTGCTATAATGATTATAGAAACCAAGGAACACAGTAATAAAAGTGAGGTAACAGATATGACTGCTCATGAAATTGCAAAAGATTTTCTCGACAAAATGAACCCTTCTCGCTGGACTGGTGTAGGTGAAATGCCTAACGACTTTGACGCACGAATTGTAACTTATGAGATTGATGGTCATCCAGATTATGAACTCGACATTTCCTTTGATTATGTTGATGAACCAGAAGGCTGGATGCACTATTGTGAGGTAAGAGATAAAGAAACAGAGGAACTTATGACTCCTATGCATGGCGATAGTATTCATTCCGTTATGATGCTTGAAACAACAATTAAAGATGCAATCAGCACAATTTAACAAGAAAAGGAATAGCCGGGAAGCGAAAGCAACCCGGCTTTATTATATACCTTGCAACCGTACATAATTATTTTAATAGTTTACTCAACAAGAGGATTATTTTTAATCCATTGTTCTAGTAGTTTTCTCATTCTGATAGATGGAATATAAACATTGATTTCTTGACCTTCACGAATAGCACTTCTCCAAAGGAATTGCAACATCTCGCTCATAGCATAACCATCTTCGTCTATATCAATACCATTAGAAACAAAGAACTGTTTAATATATGGATTTAAATATCTGTTTATTGTATAAGCAACATTTGTTCTAGTTCTATAATCATTAGTAGCACGACAATTTAAAGGGAGAAAACCCTTTGAATAACCTTTGCCACGCAGTTTTGTTTCATAATCTTTGAAAGTAGTCCAGATATTATCTGTTGATTTTGCTTTACAAATATTATTGAAAAAGTTATATACATTATTTTTCAATGTTTTCATTGCAATTCCATCTTTGTTATTATCATACCAAGTCTTAGATAGTGCAGTTTGAGTATCACCAATTTGCAACATTTTTTCATTTTCACAAATATGAATCAATTTAGAATAATCATATTTAATATACTTTTTATCTTTATCATAAGGAATTAAATGATAATTATTTAAATCATTGCCATCTACTGACATATAAGTATAAGCAAGACCATAATAATCATAATAATATCTTTGTAGCTGTAAATCAAATCTATATGTTAGAATATAGATATTCCTGAATGAATTAAATACTTCAACAGGAAATAGCCAGCACATTAAATTTCCACTAAATACAACTAATGCCCCTAAATCAACTAGACGTTTTTCCTCTGCAAATTTATCTCCGTTATAATCTTTTTCAGATTCTTTCCAGACCAATTGTTTAGTATTTTCATCAATATCACAATAGGTCATTAGTGTTTGAAAATCTTTATAAGCTAAATTATAAGGCTGAATTACTTCATGTACTTCGTCAAGAATTAAAGTGTAATTTGCGGCTCTACAAATTTCAATTAAATCATTATCAAACTTGTTAAAAAGACTGTGAGTGCTACAAATATTCTGACCACTAATAATTAGTTTCTTCAAACTATCTAATTTTGACTTATTATTTTCAAACTTCGGTGCTTTAAATTTCTTTTGTGGGCAGCTATCTCTATATCTTTTTACTTCATCCAGATAGCTTGTAATAACTAGAAATCTGTCATCTTCATCTGAGTTATTGATTAAATTGATAATCGACTGAGATTTACCAGCGCCCATAATAGCATCAACTATTTTAACTTTACAGTTAAATTCCATATTTCCTCCTTACTACTTTTATACATACTCTCTTTAAGGGACACCCCCAAAAATCGTTGTAAAATAAGGGCTTTTTTTTCGTTTTACTACTTTTTAAATCAAAAAAGTAGTAACTTGAATTTAACATAGATAAATAGTCGGGTTATTTATCTATTCTCTAGTATTGTACCATATACAAAACACTTTGTCAATACCTAACAGCAAAATAATCTATTAAAAATTTAGATTACTATTATCAATTATTTTAATATATAACTTAGTTACACTCGCAAAATAGCTACACCCTTCTGCCCATCACAAGGCAGTCTTGGGTGTAGCGTAAAATGGCGAGAGTGTAACGGGATAAACAATAATAACTAACTAATTATTTTGCGTTAAATTTAACAAAGAAAATATAAAATTGATGCTTGACAAATATAAAATAGTATGATATATTATATATAGAAACCAACAAATAATGAATGAGGTAACAATTATGGAAAAGATGCTCAATGAATTTAAGGAAGAATATGCTTGTCAGTATAGCTTGTATCTGGATAGCTCTGAAGCTGTAGATTCCCTGTCTAAACAGGAAGATTACGATGAACAGGAAATGGCGTATATAAGAGTACGGTGGCAGAGAATGCGTTCTGTTATGCGTGAACTGAGACGTGTAGCAAAGATTTTCGGATATACTCAAGAAGATATTGAACGTTGGGAAGATGCTGAATACGAAAAATGTTACAATGAAGGCTGAGAGGTAATTAGAATGTTTGATATTGGTGATACCCTACAGAGTAAAGTTTGTCCTACGATGTCTGGGACTATTATTAAGCTGGATAAAAACAGGGCAGTCATCAGAATCACCCGTACTAGATACAGCAGGGATATCGGAAGAGAACTGGTAATTGATACTAATTTCTGGAATAAAATTTAACAAATAATTACAGAGCTGGTTTATCTGGCTCTGTTTTGTTATGAGAACATAACTATTAAAATAATAAGTATAATATCCTGTTAAATTTTAGGAAAAATATTTCTGGAAAATTTCAAATAAAGTATTGACGAATTACAAAAAGTGTGCTATAATATATACAGTTCAAGAGAACAAAACAAAGTGAAATGAGGTAATTAAAAATGACGAACAAAGAAACGAAAATCCGTGAACTGTCCGACAAGATTGATGCTTTTCAGTATGATGCAGACCCGTATGAATACATGGACGTGTGTTCTACCATCGAAGAAATCAGCGCAAATCTTGACCGAATTGACAAGGCACTCACTGATAAGAGCGAGGAACTTATCAACTACTTGATGGCTTTTACAGACGACGATAATGATACGGATATCATTGTTAGGGCAATGGACTTGATTCAGGAAATTAAAACGTTCTGGAAAGAATAACAATAAGGAGCTGGTCGAAAGACCGGCTCCTATTTTTTCTGTTAAATTTAACTATTAAAATAATTATATCAGTATATATGAATACAAAACTGTACAAATATTTAATATAATATTTGTGCAATATGCTAATAGACAAATACAAAATCTTTTGATATAATCATATCAGAAAATGAAGCAAAGGAGAAATAAAAATGACTTACACTATTGAACAGGCATATAAGAAAGTAACGAAGGAATGGAAGCCTAGCGCACCTACTATTGTTTATGACAGAATGGAAGCTGTAAAGCTTGATGACGGATATTATCACGTCAAGAAGTATTGGCTTAACGGTGATGTTACTGTTACGCCTTATGGCTGGAAAGATAGACGACAGGCAGAAGAATATATTATGTATGTTATGGAAGAAAAAGGTAAGAAATAAGGAGAGACGAAAATGAGTTACACTATTGCTGTTACCGAATGCCCCTATTCTGGACAGAAGGTTTCTCTTGACCGAATGGGAAACAAGTTTGTAGTGTGCTATATCGTCCCTCTGGAAGATGGTACACACGACTATACTAGCAAGCGGTTTGACACACTTGCAAACGCTCTGAGCGTGTATCAGACCTTTATTGAATACTTTGCAAAGGGTTTGTATAGCGTGACTGATAGAAAGAATCTGCTCAAGTAGGGAGAATTTAACAATGAATAAATACTTTGAAGAGAATAAAGAAAATATGATACGACAGCTTGATATCTTGGCATATCGTATCCAACATATCGCCTACTGCTTACAGCTTGAGAAATGGCGTAAAACGCACAAAACACCAATGAAAGCATTCTACCCTAATGAGCATGGTTTGACGCTCACGAAGGCTTTACAGGCCCTTGCAGACGACAGGATTACACCCGAAGAAGCTTGGAGTGTGTTACATAGCCCTGAAATGCAATACGAGCTTGAAGCTACTGCAAAGCTTGAAGAAAAATATGGTAAAGAACTTCCTAGATGGGCGAAGTAAATTATATGAACAGTCTGGTGAAAACTGGGCTGTTCTTTTTCCTGTTAAATTTAATTATTTTAATAGTAAATGGAATACAATCTTGATGTATACAAAGTATTATCTGGTACAAACAAATTAAAAATTTAACAAAAGAAATTTCAAGATAAGTATTGACTTTTCTGTTATTTTGAGCTATAATAAATATCGTAAGGAACACACACCAACAAACAGAAAGAGGTATTAATTATGATGTATTCTAAGCTTGGTCACACTTTCTTTTTCAACAACACTGATGTTTTCGTGGAAAGTGACACACGAAAAATTACTGACGCTCTGGTGGTAAAAATTTTGAATGCCTATCAGAACAAAACCAATTCGTTTTTCAATATTGATAACGATGTTATTAACTACTTTAAACCCCGTATCCAATACGCAACTTACGATTTGAAAGAGACTGAAAACGGTTTTAAGTATCATCACATTGAAACTAAAAATGGCACTGTGAATGCACCTGTTGATGATAAATCTGTTCTGGTTATTCTGAAATAAATACAAAGGGTGGAAAGATTTCCACCCTGTTTTTATACGGTAAAATAACTATTAAAATAATTAAATACTGGTATACAAAACCTTTTTGAAAAATATGGCATTAAAAATTTTCTAAAAAATATTTACAAAAAGCATTGACAGGACACAATCTATCTGCTATAATAATAAACGTAAGGAACACATACAAGACAATAACGGAGGTAACTAATATGAGCACTAGAGGACGAATTGGTATGTATCTTGGTAATGGTAATACTATTAGTGTTTATTCGCATTATGATAATTATCTGGATGGTTCAGGCGCTATTCTCAAGCTGTACTACAGCGACGAGGATAAAATCAAAGAGCTGATTAAGCAGGGCGATATTTCCTCTCTGGATAAGTTCATCGGAGAAAAACATGACTTTGATAATCGCCCTGATGGCTGGTGTACATTCTACAAGCGTGACCGTGGCGAGGATGGTGTAGATGCTGTAGAAATGCCTCTTGATGACCTTGCAAAGGCAGATGAATATAACTACCTGTGGGACGGTAAGAAATGGCTGTACAGCAAAGGTTATGTTTGTGACGGCTGGCACGTTCTGACAAACAAAGAATGCGGTATCACCCCAAAAGATAAAGAACGGGCTAAAAAGGAGATTGTAGAGCACGAGAGCAAGAAAGAACAGCACAAGGATGTTGACAAGATGCTTGATGACTTCCTTGCTAAATTCTAAAAATTGATATTGGGACTAGGTGAAATATCCTAGTCCTTTTATTTTACAGGTACTAATAATTATTTTAATAGTTAATATATGTGTTGTTAAATTTTGCTCATGTTAAACATGAAATATATTAAAGATTATTTTCAAAAAACTGTTGACAAGCCTTTATTCTGGTGATATAATCGTATAAGAAACAGAGATACAGGAGGATTTAAAAATGCTGAACACTGTACACATGGACGCTCAAGCACTTCTCGATGGCGGTTGGAAACCGGAAGATTATGAAGAAATTAAAAGAGAATATGAGCTAACCGAAGAAGAGACTTGTGAAATCTGCCAAGAGATGGAACGCATTCTGTGCGAGGACGACCCGGAGGGGGACGATGCAGACCGGCGATATCACGAAGCAATGGATGCTGGGGAATTGTGGTAAATTTAACAGGGGAGTAGGCGAAAGCCAAAACCCTGTTTTTATTTTGCCTAACATTAACTATCAAAATAATTATCTGGATTATGTTAAATTATATTTATCTGATAGATGAAATTGATTCATGATTATTTTCAAAAAACTGTTGACATTTTGTTGCTGATATGGTATTATATAATTAGAAATTAACCAATAAGTAATTTATAGGAGGACTTGAATATGAAAACCTTTACTATGAATGACCTGAGCAAGCTGGTGGAAATCGTCGGCTCTAGCTCTGAGAGTGATGACCGACTTCCCGCTTTTCTCGCAAAGTTTGACTTTGCGGACAAGTACGAAACCGATGACGATTCTGTTGTATATGTCACCGGAAACAATAAAGGGCTTGAGATTGAGTTTTTCAATATTGATTCCGTTTATGATAGAACCATTTCCGTCCTGTATCGTGAAACGCCTGAAAGCCGTTTCACTGTTCTGGAATGGGAAGATTTAAACAAAATCTATTGAGGGCGAAAGCCCTCTTTTTTATTTGCTAAATTTAATTATTTTAATAGTAATCGTGTCAGTTTTGTATCGTCAATTTAACCAAAATATTATAGTAAACTTTATGCAATATGACTATTGACGAAATTCTGATTCTGGTGTATATTAATAATAGAAACTGACCCGTACAACAAGGAGGATTTAACAATGAGGTTCGTGTGTGATGTATTCAACAAGGTTCAGGGTTTTTGTGACCGCTATATGGTCGTTGCTCAGAACAGAAAAGAAGCACGAAAAGAGCTGATTGCGCGTCTGGATGACGAGACAGACGAAACCAGTAAAGGATTTGATATCATTCGTATCACTGGTATTGTTGAATAAAGCAAAAGGGGATGTGAGCGATAGTTTGCATCCCCTAACTTTTTTATACAAAATAACTACTATTAAAATAATTATCTGGACATGCGTTTTTGTATAATACATGTATTATACAAAAACGATGGTAACAGGTGTAAATAAGAGTTATTCCTGTTTTAAGTTGTCTATTGACTTTATTCTTGTTTGGGTGTATAATGATAATAGAAGTTAACCAATAAGTAACACAAAGGAGAATGAATATGAGTAATTTGAAGTATAGATGGAAATATAGTGAAAACGAAGACCAAAAATACTACGATGTTTGCATCGGAGAGGATTATCTTTGCGTCTGGCAAAACAGATGGGAGCCGGACATTTGGATGGGGATGTTTTGTGGCAAAATGATTCATAATAAAACAAAGAATAATAAATATCGTCGTAAAGAAAAACTTCCTTTGAGTACACATTGGAGCGAATTGCGATGCGACACTATTCTTTGCAGTATTGACCCGGCTTATATGATGAGAAAAGTCGAGTATTGTTATCGTCATAATATTGATGAAATTTCAGAATGATGAGAATGAATGCGACCGCATTGCTCTGAATTTGATTCTGTTGTGGTTAAGCCTACTTTTGGTGCTTTGCGTCGCATCGGTTAATTTAACAAGAATCAACAAAGGCTCGAAGGTGTAAAAACTTTCGGGTTTTTGTTTTTTGTGGTTAAATTTAAATATTAAAATAGTTAATATTGCCCGACAGTTTCAATATCAATTCACCTATAGAGTAAAATTTATTCATGTTAAATTTAGAAAAAGTGTTGACATTATGTTGGTGATATGATACACTATTATTAGAGATTGATACACGGTCAATCTAAAAAGAAATGAGGTAATATTATGAAAAATCTGAAAATCGTTGCCGCTGTCCTGATGATGTCCCTGTGCTTTGCATTCCATGCAAATGCCGCAACTGTTGAGCGTACCACAAACAAGGCTGGACACGTTATTGATTCGTTCTATATGATGTGCCGTGTGGTCGATGTGCAGAATGACGGTATCAAGTATATCATTACCGTAGAGGATAACAGCGGTAATAAATGGGAATTTTTTGATAGTGAGGATTACTGGAAGAAAGGCGACAAAATGACGTGTGTGTTTGATTATTGCGAAACTTGCGAGACGTTAGAGCTGAATGGCGTTGTGGGTTAAATAAACAATATAATCTTTAGCCGGGATGAAAATTCCCGGCTTTTATTTTGACAAAATACAAATGATAATTATTCCTATATAAATACAAGATATTTACTATTAAAATAATTATAACAAATACAAAAGGAAAATCTGGTATAAAAATTTTCTTGTTAAATTTGAAAATAGGGCTTGACAAAATATAAAATGATATGGTATAATAAGTACAATGAAATACGAAATAAACAATTTGTTGGAGGTAACTATCATGTGGTTTATTATGTATCTGGCTTCTATCATTGGCGTGGTTTTTGGCTGTGGCATGATTGTGATTGACTTCTGGTATATCAAGTTTGGTTTCTCTTTTGCAGTATTTGCAATTGGGCTTGTGATTGCTCTGGTATCTGCATACGTCAATACAAAGCTGACCGATTAAACAAAACATAAAAATAAAATTCCCTGTCAGGAAACTGACAGGGAATTTTTCTAAAAAATATAAAATATAATTATTTTAATAGTTTTTCATAATCTTCTAAATACATCCATTTATATCCTTTACAAAACTGCATTTTTCTTTGTAAACATGCACAAATAGATTGGTGTCTACATTCATTACTTTTGGCTGCGGCTCCGATAGAATTATACATTTCTACAAAATTATCATTAATATCAAGTTTTACAACTTTTCTTTTCTTCGTACAATGTGATTTATATTCAGTTCTTTTTTCGCGCTCCACATTCTTTTCGTTTATTAGGTTTGATAGTTCTTCTTTTGAAAAATTGTTGTACTCATCTAATTTAATCCAAAAACAATCTTTATAAATATATGTTTTATTATTGATTACAGTTATGATTCTGCTAAAATAATATTTATTATTATCGAATGTTTCATAATACGAATAGCGGTAGTATACATTCATTATATCGCAATTCATATTCAATTGGACTACTGGAACAAATCTGTTTCTCACGGTTTCACTTCTGCGTGATATAACAGTTCCACAGGTATTATTATATTTGCTGTCACACCATTCTAAATTGTTTACACTATTGTTTGATTTGTCCTCATCAATATGATTTACAATATTATAATTATTTGGATTTGGTATAAATCTTGTAGCGACTAAACGATGTAGTCTAACTGTTTTCTCAATACCATCATGCGATAATACAATCTGCTTGTATCCACTCGTATTTGTATACGGAGATAATTTATAGTATGATATACAACCATTTTTTCTTTTGACAGACCGAGCATTTCCAAATGTACTTATTTCATAATCATCTCCATAATCAACACCGTTATAGACTCCAACACTTTCCCAAATTTCTATTTCATCATTCATAGGCAAAACCTCGTCATTAAAAATTTTTAGATAATTATATAGATTAAAAATCATTATAATTATCCTATTCTTTGTTATTATACATTTTTCAAACCATAGTGTCAAGATAATTTGACAAAATTTATATATTAAATTTTTGAATATAATCTATCAAAAATTTTGATACTATATCTGTCAAATACAAATTAAGACATTGCATTACTTTTAAAAATGCTATAATCAAAATTTTGTCGTGTGTTTACTATACCAATATGTACCGTTACTTATATCGGCAAAATAAAGCCCTATAATCAATGTTTACAAGCTAGATAATGAAACTATATTACGAAAACAAACTATCTTTAAAACGCCTGTAAATGGCATTATACAAGTAATGATTTGCGGGACGTGAACGATAGATTGCTAATAGAAAAATTTCTAGCAGTTAGTTAGACTAACTGAGAATACAAAAACAGAAATAATTATTTTAATAGTTAGAATAGCAAAGAAAATTTTCTGTCGAGTCGGTGTGATATACAAGAAAACAGTTTGAAAAATTTTTCAGATTTTTTGCAATCAAAATTTTAAATGTGGAATTTCCAAAAATAATTATTAAAATAGTTATTAGAAAAACAAAAACGAAAATTTGAATTATAAATACAAAAAGCCCTGTACTTTTCAGTACAGGGCTGATTTACAACTTATCTTTCCAAACCGATTTGAGCAAGCGCTCTTGTGATAACGTCAACCTCTTGCTGTCCCCACCCGCTTCGCTTGAGCGTATCAGCAAGGCAATTCAGGTCGATATCCTGTAATTCAGATGGTTTGACCGCCACAACGTCGCCGTTGCCCTGCACATACTCTTTTGCGTCTTTCTTGCTGAATGCCGGAACAGTCACCTTAAAAGTGCTGTGCCCGTCGTCCATGTATAAATCATAAACGTTCATTCTTCTCATAATAGTCCTCTTTCTGCCCTTTTGGGCTTGTTATTTTGTTTCCCTATCGGGATGGAATAGAGCCGCTTTGAGCGGTGCGACTCTTTAGGGTGTCCGTTTTGGGGTTAGACCCCGTAGGCTTTCGTGCCATGGTAGAGACCGCAACCAAGGAACTTTGCCCATGTGCTAGTGTCTACCGGTTCCCAGTTGGTAAACTCACCATCACGGTACATCCGCTGTTCACGGATTTGTACGCCCGTTTCAGAAAGCGTCTTGCCCAGCTTGCCGATACCGGAACAGCTACCGGTGATGTAAATCACCATGGTTGCCGTCTTGTCAAACTGACCCTTGACGTTCCTGCCTTGCTCAACGCTGTAGGCCTGATTTTGCATGGCCCACTTGAGAGCGCCCAGAGTGCTCTCCGCGTCGTCGCCTAACAAGAGATGCAGCTCAAGTCGGGGGGCGTTCTTGCGAACGTCTACAGGCACGGGTTCATGCTTGCAGTCGTCTCCAATCAGCGTCTTGTGACCGGTAGCACCCTTGCTTGCGGCGTAAACACACCGCACCACGTCGTGCTCACCCAACGCCCGGTGGCAACACGGGCACACGCTCTTGACGGTGCGGGCACTCAAGCCACTACCCGCCCACAGGGAACCGATATCCATATCCGCAACGCGGATATCCATGATAGAGTGAACGTACTTCATAAATAAAACCCCTTTCAAATTCTGTAAAGATTGTATCACACTTTCGTGTGTTTGTCAACAACTTTTTTAATAGTTTTGAATCGTTATTCAGTTGTCAAAGTCCTGTCTCCGGTTTGCCCTGTCACTGCATCCCCTTGACACTATGGATTATATCACAATGTTCACGCCGTTGCAATCGGCAAAATGCACAAAGATTGCGATGTGATTTTGTGCAAAACGTCAAACATTGTTGTTAGCACTAACTAACTATCGTATCTGGAGTACGCACGCGCTGAGACCGGCAGAAACGGCGATAAAAACGCTTTTTGTGTTTTGTGGTAACTTTTATGGGGAAAGGCACAAAAGCCGTCAAAACGCCTTTTAGAGGCTTTACGGCGCATTCTGCCCGTTTTTATTCCGTCGTTTAAAAATTCCAGAAATGGCACATTGACAATTTTTTATCAATACAACTGAATTTACAAATTTTGGAGATAAAAACAACGAAATGTTGTTATAGCCCTTATTTTCACTTGACCCAAAATTTGTTACTCGATACGCTACATTATTCGACAATATAAAAAGAGTGTAGAAAAATCTACACTCTAATAAAGAGGTTATTTATTGTAATCAGATAGACTTACCCATTTATAACCATGATGTTGAGAAAGCTCTCCTTTAATACATCTGCTTATACACTGATATGTAAACCCATTTCTTCCAGCTTCTATCATTGAACGCCATTCTTTTATAAAATTACCATCCATATCTAACTGTACAACTGGTATCGAGTTCTTTCTCGTTATGGTCTCTATTCTAGTCCCATAATTTAGATTATATTGAAAAGTACACCATTCAAGATTATTAACATCGTTATTCTGTTTATTTTCGTCTTTATGATTTACATATTTATATCCGTTTGGATTTACAAGGAAAAACTCTGCTACAAGTCTATGGAATTTAATAGTTATTTGCTTTCCTTCATTTCTTAGAACCCTTGCAAGATATCCGTACCCATTATCATACCCTGCTATTATACTTTCTTTGTGAAAATATTCTTTACCAGACGCATCTTTTATCCATCTAGCACAACTTTTTAATCTTCCTTTAGAGCTTATCTCATATTTTCCTGTAAAATCGACTCCTTTATAGACCCCTATATCGTGCCATAATTCAGAAATTAATCTCATCAAAACACTCCAATCATAAAAGCAACCACCGAGAAATGCTCGACAGTTGCCATAATAAACCTAATTTAACATATATTATTTATGATTTTCTTTAATCTACCTCTACCCAAATTATTTTCCTCTCATTGTCTACCGTTGCATTCTTTGGAAAGTATCCATCATCTTCATCTTCAAAACGAATAGAATCATGGAAATAATCTCCATAAACTTCTATATCATAATCTAGGATATTATTCTCTTCGCAATATTTATAAAATTCTCTTACTGTCATATCAAAACCTCTTATACTGTTCTAATAGTCTTTCACGACAATATTCTCTTAAATCATCTTCGCTTACAACTTTGTTTTCTTTATTCTTTACCAGCAGATATGCCATAAATCCATAAACTTCACTTAGGGTAAATGGAAACTCTTTAGCAACATTATTACACATTTTTATAATATCAACATTAGTCATTTTTGTACAACCCTTTAAGCATTTCTTTTTGATAAAGTTCTAATTTTAATATTTCTTCCATAAATTCTTCTGGATGTTTTCTGTAATAGTCAATCATAGGTGCATTTAAGAAATTTTCTAGTGGACTGTACTCATTATTCATGTCAATTTCCTCCGATAATCAGTTCTCCTCCACATACCTCTACTGAGGGGGTATAGAGTTCGTTATAAGGCTTGAACATTACCTCCTCCGTGTATCTATCAAAATCATAAGTTGTCATTTGATAATCAAGATATCCATGTTCTTTACAGTAATCATAAAATTCTTGAACAGTCATAACTTATCCCCTCAGACGCTTAACCCATCTATATTTCCTAATGTTATTATAAATAAGAGTATTTTCGTTATTATCAATAGGGGTAATTTCCCACTTATATTTAGTTTTTCTATCTAACATATCAGGATGTAGTTCTGCCCCAATTATAATATCCGCATCGTAGACAACGCCATCATCCATAGAGACAATTTTTTCAAGCTCTGGAACCCAACACTGCCATATACCATGTTCATCTCCTGCTACAGGTCTGGCTTTCATAGCAGTATTCTTAATAAGATAAACCAATATATCATAATAAGACTTCTTAACTATCATTCTTCTAATTCCTTCTTTAATACTAAATCATATCCCATTGCCGCATATTCATTGATAATTTTCTTGTCCAAATCATTCCAATCATCAACTTCAAAATCATATTTAGTTTCTCTATCCAAAACAGATAAATCAAGAGGAACATCTTTAATCATATAACAAGTAGAATTTTCTGACACAACCACCCACTTATGATAATTTTCTACATAATAAATCCAATCGCTTGTAATATATCCTGTAAACCGAAATTTAACCTCTTTTACTTTGTATGAAGCATAAAGAGCAGACTGATAAATTGTTTTTATTTTCTCCATTTTTACTCCTTATTACAGCAGTAAGTCATATTCTCAAACACCTTATCACTATCTTCTTCAATTTCAATAATAATAAAGTTGAAAAATTTCTTCTTTGCCCAATCGTACAGCTCTTTAATCGTCATATTTATCACCACTTGACTGAATTGCTGTAATAGTATCGTTAATAAATTCTAGCTCTAGTTTATTCATAGGAGTTGCGCCAAATAGAGCCTTCTCCTTAGAATAAAAATCAAGAGACATTTCTAGCAGATTAACACAGTCTTCTACGAAATTGACCACAAGAAATGTATTTAGCCTTTCGTTAAATACATAATAATCATTTGCATTGTAATATTCTCTTAAATCCCACCCGGGAGATGGAATCGGCTTAACTTTGTAATTCTTATGGCTATGCAAGAAACGTAAAATCTGTTCCCATGTGTAATCTAGTTCCATATTGCTATTCATTACAATCCTCCTTAATACTCAATCACGCCACCCTCTTTAACTTCAACATAGTGACCACCTTCTTTAATGAATTTGTTTTTTACTTCGTCAGAAGAATGCTCCCAGAAGAAGTCAATATATCCCGCTTGAACATCATTCATCCGGTATGCGCCAGCTAGATTATTTTCAAGACAATAAATTTCACCAATTAGCATTTCTTTTGTCATACCCATAAGCGTAGACTTGCTATATTTATGCACTGGGTATACCTGATTAGATTCAACCATTATAATTTCTCCTTTACGAAATAATGCCCATAATCATAATGAAGCGGACTACTAATTACATCATATTCTCTCTTCATATTATCACTAAATTCAAACAGAACTTTAGAAATTCTAAAAACATTATACCACCAAGTATTTATTTTTCCAATACCTCTAGGGCGATTAGCGATAATTCTACCAAGAATATATTGTTTCCATTCGTCTTCCCAAACATTATATTGGTCTAAGAATTGTTGTAAGGTATTTTGATTTATATTACAGGCTCTAAACCTAATTGTTGCACTTTTATTCCTCAAAAACTCCATATTCAGTAATAACACCTCCGTCTGTGACATAACTCGCTTTTGCTGTTGTCTTCATAAGGAGGTCAATATCCTTTAATGAAATAAATTTATCAGACACTATTGTATATCTATCGTCATTTTCTACGCTCTTAAAACAAATATAATAAATATCATTATGGCTTTTGAAGGAAGATTGGTATAGCAATAGAAATCTATTGAGGTTGTTACGATACATATTTATGCATATATCCATTATTGCCATTCCCAAGTTGCTTTCTATACGATGCACTGTTTCTTTGTTATTTTCAACGATTAATCTTACCATTTATTAATTCCACCTTCCTTTGTCCTTATTATAGCAAAAATAAAAGGCTATGTCAATAGACATAGCCTAAATATTACCAATAAATTTCTGTTAAATTGTTAGACTTTAGAAATTCATTTGTTAAATTGAAATGGTTATTCCCAAAGAATCCTCTATAAGCTGATAGTGGACTAGGGTGCGCAGACTCCAAAATAAGATGCTTACGATTTGTAATCAGCTTCTTTTTGCTTCTAGCATAAGAACCCCAAAGAATAAACACTTTTGGACTATCGTTACAATTTAGCATAGAAATTACATTGTCTGTTAAAATTTCCCAACCATGTCCAGCGTGACTACCCGGCTCATGTTCCCTTACAGTTAGAATAGAATTTAACAGAAGAACACCTTGCCTTGCCCATCTTGTTAAATCGCAACTCCACTTCCCTTGAAGAGTATTCTCGTCTATAATTTCTTTATGAATATTTTTTAGAGATGGCGGTTCTTCTATTCCTTCATGTACAGAGAATGATAGTCCCATCGCCTGACCGGGGCCATGGTAGCAGTCTTGACCAAGAATAACAACTTTAACGTCTGGCAAATCTGTTAGCTTAAATGCATTAAAAATATCATCCATTGGTGGGTAGACTGTATGAGTTGCATATTCCTGTTTCAGGAACTTTCTCAACTCTTCATAGTAAGGCTGATTTTGCTCTCCGTCAAAGAATAACTGCCAATCATTACCAATGTTAATCATTCTTTGTATTCCCCAAAATCCATAAACTCATTAATCTCTTGGTCGATTTCTCTCATTTCGCTAAAGAGCTTATCATATTCACTCTTACTATCAGTCTTCAAGCTAAGTTCATTTTTTACTTCACGAAGATATTTCATTACAGCATATTGACCGGTTCTATCTTCTTCTCGTACAACGTTAATATTGATTTTCTGCCCACAGAATGGACAATAATTAATCCTATGATAAACAGGTTCGGTATAATCTTCCCAAGCAACCGGCTCTTCAAACGTAATAGAGAAGCCGGGAACTACGTTTCCTTCCTTATCAAGATATTCATTCGGGTCATTATAATTATATTCATCATTAAATTTAATATATTCAGAATCTTTTAGTTTATCACAACAATATTCAAATGGAATATATTTATAGGAATAATTATCGTCTCCATAATTATCCTGATAATGAATCCTAATAACGTCAATATTCATTATAACCCTCCTTGTACGGTAATTCTTTGGCGGTTTCTAAAAGAATTTTCCAAATATCTTCATAAATATTACGAACCAATTTAACAAGAAACCCATACTTCATAATAGTATTGTTTTTACCTTCGATATCAATACTTTTAAATGGTTGCCAGTATACAGAACTATTCAGATGTTTCGGACGAAGATACATTGCAAAATAATTACATTTTTCATTTAATTTGGACAGAAAACATTCTGCGTCCTTGACATCACAAAAGCAGATATAGCCTCCATCAAAGTATGCTACGGTATCACCTTTACTACTTGGCTTCTTATACGGGTGTCCTTCACAACAGTTACCAGTATAATAACCCTTTTTATTCAGAATTTCAATAACTTCTGCAATACGATAATCACAATCGAAGGTCGTTATCTTGCCATAAATAGGAATACTTAATTTAACAAAATGTGAACTCCACAGATGCTCGTAAGCCATTGGTTTAGTTCTCCTTAAATTTATTATGGTTCTTTACCATATTATTCCATTTAATTACAGCCATAAATCTTGATGGAAAACGTTCCGTCTTTGCGCCGCAATGGTTACATACAGCCCAATAAACCTTATATTCTGGTGTTGTTCTTGGGTATACTGTAATGCCCTCGATATGCGGAGTCCCATGGCAAATCGGACACTCTTTAAGTGCGACCATATTTATCCCCTTCCGTTGGCTTCTCCACCTTGCAAACGGTCAGCTTATTGAATCTCTGATTCTTAAATTCGATTTGACCATTCATTTCTTTGCCTTTTACTACATCATGGCGAACAATCGCAATAAGAGACTGATTTGTGCTGTTTGTGTTAAATAGACGAACATAAAATACATCAGTTCCGTAAATATCCTTCCCGTTTGGAATACAAGAATATTTACGCATATTGAACATACGTTCGCACCACAGCTTTGAGCAATCAAAATAGATAGGCTCAAAATTACCGTTTTCTAGTTTTTCAAAAATACTAGGGTTAATATAAAAATGTTGCATAATTATGTATTATTGTTGCTCCTTACTTATCTTCTACAATTTCAATTCCAATGAAATCAGCAAGACATCTATGGTCTGAATCACAATGATGTATTGCGTGAGTCCATTCGAGTCTGTCAATTAATTCATCAACTGTATTTTTTGTTTCGTCTCCGACAATATTACCAAACTCTTCCTCGCAATATTTACAACGATAAATGGCATAATAATAATCCATTTTAATACTCCTTCTTAATATAATGACCACACATAATTCTGTCACCTTCTGGTGTGCCTGTCTTACAAATAAAACTCCAATCCACCGGAATAATGCTCGTTTCTTCCCAGTTGCCATATCCAGAAATTACACACCACTTTGCGAACTTATATGGGTCAAAATAGCTGTTTGGATACGCACGATAAGGAAGAATATAAAACCCTCTGTAAATATTTCCATTCCCATCATGGAAATACACAATGTCATTTTCTTCTGGAAATCTTTCTGATAGCTTAATAAATTCGTTCATTCGTGTTCCTCACTGTTAATAGCAACGTTAATAATGCGACTAAGTTCATTTTTAATATTTTGAAGTTCTGCAAGCGCACTATTTAGCGTATCAATATCGCCAGAAGAGATTTTATCACGCAAAACCCGTTCAGCAGTGGAAGAAATAGCTCTGTCAAGTGTGCTGTAATACTTTGGTTTGCTAATGAAAGTTTTTTCATCTTTGTTTTTCTTTGGAATACCAACAGTATAACAGTTGTTGTCTGCGTCCAAATAATAATCGTTAATCAAATGAATCATATTTATCTCCTATCATTAAAAGATGATTTTTATTGCCAAAATTATTCGTTATATTGCATAATAATTTAACAGAATAATTATACTTGTTTGTGAAATCTATACAAATTTAGTAGTAACAATTATCTTCAAGTATATTATCCGAGATTACATCAGGGTATACAACCCCAACTTCAATCTCTTTAACTCTGCGACGAAGCGTTTCATGCGAACAAGATTTAGAGAAAGCGATATTGGAAATACCTTTTGTAAGTACAGGATTTTTAATCCACTCATCATCAAGACCATCTTTGAGATGATTTATGGCGTATTTTTTAATATTAAACAAACCACAAAGCTGATTCTCGTAAGAATAACTATCTTCCCAAGTAAGCCCATTATCATAATCTTCAACTACTGCCCAGAGCTTCATTTTGTTCACCTCAATTTAACAAGAATATTTTTGCCTTAGCGTTGTCGGGTAACACTTTGGCTTTGCTTCTGTAAGTATTATATCACAGTCAGAATATTATGTCAAGCATAATTTAAAAGAAAATTTTCAGACTATTTCAGACTATTTTTAATATGATTATCTAGTAATTATTACTAGTATATTTATATATCCCATAATTTACCACAATTATTTGATAATTAATCCATTTATAAATAATATAATTATAACAGAAAAGAGGTGATATATGGTAAAGACAAAATGTTAATTATGTGATATACTATATAATGTATAGGAAGTGATAATATGCAAAAAATAGCCTTAGTAGAAGATGAAAAGGACTTAAATGATCTTATTAGAGCCTATTTAGAGAAAGAAGGTTATGAAGTTACAAGTTATTATAATGGGAAAGATGCTATAGATAATGTTAATAAAGAATACCATTTATGGATACTAGATATTATGCTTGGAGATGACATAAGTGGATATGATATTATAAAGAAAGTACGAGAATATAATGCAGATATGCCTGTTATATTTACTTCAGCTAGAGATAAAGAACTTGATAAGATTATAGGTTTAGAACTTGGTAGTGATGATTATGTCACTAAACCATATTCGCCAAAAGAATTAGTCCTTAGAGTCAATAATATTATGCGAAGAGTATATACAAAAGATAAACAAAATATTACCTATAAAGATTATATGGTAGATGTAGATAAAAGAATGGTATTACTTAATAATCAAAATATAAATCTTACAACTTTAGAATTTGATTTATTATATATGTTTCTTACGAATAGACAAAAATCTTTCTCAAGGGATGACATTTTAAACAACATATGGGGAGAAAACTATTTTGGAACAGATAGAGTAGTAGATGATTTGATACGTAGATTAAGAAAAAAAATGCCTCTTTTAGATATTAACACAATATATGGATATGGTTATAGATTATTATGAAAAAGCCAACCTTAACAGAACAATTATTGTTAATATGTATTCTAATAGTTTTTATAGTAATTATATCTCTGGGTGTAATTCTTCCTAGAACACTACTTCCTGTCTATGAAGAAAATTTATATAATCATTTGAATGAATCGCTAAATATTATTGATACACTTACTAAAAGAAAAATCAATAGTGAAATTGCTTATATTTATATAGATAGTGATAATAATACATTTGTATCTAGCAACATAGAAGATGTTATAAAAAGTGATGATGTTGATGATATAATGAAACTTATAACAAATAGTAAAGGTAAGTTTATTTATAAAAATAAAATATATTATTACACTTTAAATAGTGGTAGTAGCATTACTAAAATAGCTATT
>ERZ773136.392-NODE-392-length-50563-cov-9.330542_pt1 | contig 50563 bp, 44 predicted proteins | sample MGYA00580855_ERZ773136 | MGnify/ENA primary metagenome ERZ773136 (study PRJEB29015, sample SAMEA2737860) | human gut metagenome | biome: human gut; feature: human-associated habitat; material: faeces | place: China | collected 2012 ... | reverse complement strand
GTGTCATCGGCGTATACCGCCTGACGATGAAATCGAACTCGGACAACTTCCGCCAATCGAGCATCCAAGGTGTGATGAAACGCATCAAGGCCAAGGGTGCGGAGATCGTTATCTATGAACCCACATTGGAAGATGGCAGCACGTTCTTCGGCAGCAAGGTTGTGAATGACTTGGATACTTTCAAGAGCCAAAGCCATGCCATCATTGCCAACCGGTATGATGCTTGTCTAGATGATGTGGAAGAGAAAGTTTATACGAGGGACATTTTCAGGAGGGATTAAATACCCAAACTAAAATATAATACGCTTACTCCAACACAGCAAGCATCTATATCAACAAATAAAGGGGCGGTTTGTACTTACCTTACAAATCGATTTTATGTCCACCACTTCTGCCAATAACAAGCGTATCGCCAAGAATACGTTACTGCTCTACCTACGCACGTCTTTATTAATACTGGTACAGTTATATACCGTACCGATAATATTGAAAGCATTAGGTGCGAAAGATTATGGAATATATAATGTTGTGGGTGGCATGGTAACTATGTTCGCCTTCATCGGAGGAGCCTTGACTTCCGGCTCACAACGTTTTATCGCTATTGAAATTGGACGAAGAGATAAAAAACGGCTTAAAAAGATTTTTGATACAACAGTAACTATTTATCTGATACTTGCCCTCGCAATAGGATTCTTATTGGAAATCGGCGGATGTTGGTTTTTAAACACTCAAATGAATATCCCCACAGACCGTTTGTACGCGGCCAATTGGGTACTCCAACTTTCTATTCTGGCCTTTCTGATAAATTTGGTTTCCATTCCTTATAATGCTGCGGTCATAGCACATGAGCGGATGTCCCTATATGCCTATATAAGCATTTTGGAATGTGGCTTAAAATTAATAGCCACAATCGCTCTGCAATATGTCTTGCTTGACAAACTTATTTTATATGCCGTTTTCATTTGCATGATAACTGTATCGGTGCGCATCATCTACCAACTGTATTGCAGGAAGCATTTTGAAGAGTGCAGGCACTATCGTTTTTCAGGTCAAACTTATATGGGTAAAGATCTATTGGCTTACTCCGGATGGAATATGATTGGAGCTGTGGCACTGATTTCCAGACAACAAGGGGTAAATATCGTCATCAATTTGTTTTTCGGCCCATTATTAAATGCTGCACACTCCATCGCACAGCACATTAACGGAGTTTTTACGCAATTTGTCAACAACATATATATTGCTAGCCGCCCCCAAATAACTAAATCATACGCAAGTGGTCAGGTCGGAGAGATGTGGAAACTCGTATTTCGAAGCAGCAAATTGGCTTTTTTCCTGTTAATGCTAATTTGTGTCCCTGTGTTAATCGAAATGGACTTTGTATTGAAATGGTGGTTACATGATGTTCCTACATATACCGTATCAATCGCGCGGCTGATGATACTTTCTATTTTGATAGAGACATTGGGCAACCAAGTAATCGGTGTTTATCAGGCAGCCAATAAAATAAGAAGATACCAATTATATTCGAGCACGATTATCTTATTCAATGTCCCTTTATCTTACCTGTTGTTGAGAATAACGCCAAACAATCCAATCATCCCTTATATTGTGTCGGTATCACTTTCCATACTTTACGTGTTTTCAATCTTGTGGAATGCACGGAGGGAAATAGGCTTGAACTTGGAAACTTACCTAAAAGAAGTTTTGCTGAGGGATGTTATAATATGTATTCTCACCTTGGGAATTGTATGGGGGAGCACGCTCCTGCTGTCCCCCTCTTTATTCAGGGCATTTCTGACCGTGTTGCTTACTTTAGCATGTTCCGCGCTTTTTGCATGGAAGATTGGCCTGGACAGCAAGGAAAAAGTTTTTGTCAAGAATATCATCAAACAAAAAATATCAAGAAAATGAAAACTCCGAAAATCATTGCGGAAATCGGTTGCAACCACAAGGGTGACATGGCAATCGCGAAAGAGATGATTATGACTGCTGCCACGTATTGTAAGGCAGACGTGGTCAAGTTCCAAAAACGGTGCAACAAAGAGTTGCTCTCCCCTGAAGAATATAATGCCCCACACCCACACCCAGAAAACTCTTATGGCAAGACTTACGGCGAACACCGGGAGTTTTTGGAATTCAGTCTTGAACAACACCGCCAGTTGCAAGAATGGTGCAATGAGTTCGGCATTGAATATTCCACGTCGGTCTGGGATATCACCTCGGCCAAGGAGATATGCACGTTACATCCCAACCTTATCAAGGTGCCTTCGGCTTGCAACTTGAACAAAGGCCTGTTGGAATACCTCTGCGATAATTTCGGCGGTGAAATCCATTTGTCCTTTGGTATGACAACCCGTGACGAGGAAGAACAAATCATCCGGTTCTTCGAATCAAAGGGACGTAACAAGGATTTGGTCATTTATGACTGCACTTCCGGTTACCCTGTACCGTTCGAGGACATTTGTCTGTTGGAGCTTTCCCGTCTGCGTGAGTTGTATGCCGACCGCGTGAAAGCCATCGGCTTCTCCGGACATCACCTCGGCATAGCGGTGGATTCGGCGGCGGTTGCCCTCGGCGCGGAATGGATAGAACGGCACTACACCCTCGATCGCACATGGAAAGGTACGGACCATGCGGCATCTTTAGAGCCTGACGGTGTGCGTAAGTTGGCTCGCGATTGCCGGGCTGTGGCAAAAGCGTTGACCTATAAAAAAGAAGATATTCTTGACATTGAGAAGGTGCAACGGAATAAACTGAAGAAAAACCAAGTAAGATGGTAAATGGAAGGAACAGAAGTGTCGATGCCGTGAAAGGTATCCTGATATTCCTTGTTGTCATAGGGCATGTGCTTTTGGGCACATTGGATGAGAATATCATCCGCTATACAATTTATTCGTTCCATATGCCGGCCTTTTTCTTTGTCAGCGGTTACCTTCTCGATATGGACAGATTAGCCGGACAGGGCTATTGGAGCATTTTGTCCAAATATTGGAAGAGGATGTTGGCTGAGTGGTCAGTTGCATGGCTTGTATATACTGCTTACGTTCTCAGGCATGGCAACTTTGATTGGATGGATGTTGTGCAAAACCTGTATGCTCCTTTTTACCACTTATGGTTTGTCCCTGCCCTGTTCGTGTTGATAACGTTGCTGTGGTTGGTGTTTCGTTTAATAAAGTGCAATACCATAAGGTTCATACTATTGTTCGCTTTGGGATTATTGACATACAATATCTCCAATACCAGTTTCAATATAAGCTCCGTGTTCAACTGTAGCCTGATGCTTTTTATAGTCATGGGTGTATATAGTCGAAAATATTTAAATGTTATTAATATTACGGGGGGGGGTAATAATACTTTTTTGCATTTCATCAATAGTATGCGTGTATCTGTTCTTGGAATCCAAAATAGAATTTATGAGAACCTATATGGAGATTCCAATAGCGGCCATACTTTGCCTGTTGGGGATTCTTCCAATGCTACAGCGCGGCAAGTTTCAAGGGGGAATATTCGAATATTGGGGGCGTAATTCCTTGAGGATATACCTTTGGCATGTGATTCCCATTATCTGTTTAAAATGGTTGTTTTCTGAAAATCCCAGTTTGTATTACACAATCTCAGGTGCCGTTTTATTGATGTGCATTGCCTTGACGCATGTTGTCAACAAGCGGTTGCTGATTTAAAAGCTAACAATAAAATATGGTAATAGCATTCATACCTGTAAGGGGAGGGAGCAAATCCATTCCCTTAAAAAACATCAAACCCTTTTGTGGTAAACCTTTGGTGTGTTGGAACATCGAAGCATTGGAACGATGCGACGAAGTGGACGAAATCATCGTGGCTACTGATTCGGACAAGATTGAAGAGGTTGTAAATTCCCAATCTTACAGGAAAACAAAAGTATATCGTCGTTCGGCAAAAAATGCCTGTGACACGGCAAGCACGGAAAGCGTAATGTTAGAATACATACGTTATGCACAACTTCCGCCTGATTGTATTTTTATGTTGGTGCAAGCCACCTCGCCTTTGACTGAGACGGTTCACTTTACGGAAGCATTGGAAATGTATGGTCAGGGTCAATATGATTCCATCTTAACTTGTGTACGTAATTACCGTTTCTTTTGGAACGAGGACGGTACAAGCATGAACTACGATTACAGGAATCGTCCCAGAAGACAGGACTTTCCGGGGATGCTGATGGAAAACGGTGCTTTCTATATTAATAAAGTGAGACATATCCTTGAATCGGGCAATCGTCTCAGTGGCCACATTGGCATTTATGAGATGCCGGATTATACAGCTATGGAGATAGACGAGCCGGACGATTGGATTGTATTGGAGAACTTGATGGGCAGGCATGTCTTGTCTAAACAGGAAGCAGGGAAAAAGAATGTGAAACTTTTCTTATGTGATGTGGATGGCACGTTGACAGATGGGGGGATGTACTATTCTGAAAACGGTGATGAGCTGAAGAAATTCAATACCCGTGACGGCATGGGTTTCCAATTGCTTCGTGAAGCCGGGATAAAGACCGGTATCATTACTTCGGAAGACACCAAGATAGTGGAGAAACGCGTAAAGAAGCTGAAAGTAGATTTTCTGTACCAAGGTAAGAGAGATGGTGGGAAACTGGCTGTCGCAAAAGAGATATGCGCCCAGCTTGGGATTACGTTGGACGAAGTGGCCTACATAGGTGACGACGTGAACTGCATGGAACTATTGGAGGCCGTGGGCATGAAAGCTTGTCCCGCAGATGCCTGCGAGAATGTCAGAAGGATTCCGAATATTCATATTTTGAGCAAAAGTGGGGGGGATGGATGTGTGAGAATTTGGGTGGATTTGGTATTAAGCAATCAGAGTAATTTATGAAATGTTCTAAAAAAGCCTTTGGTAAATATGTATCTTCCGTGTTTGTAATCGGATCTCCGTTTCAAGCCTTGTGTGCAATAGAAGCTATTCGGGAATTTGAGATTTCAGATTATAAAGTCATATTACCACTTTCACCAAACGAACAAAGAAATAGACAACTTCTTACGATATTGAAAGATTTTGGAATAGTATATGAGATTTTTAACGCCAAAGGGGCAAGAGCCATGCAGATATTGCTAAATGAATGCAAAATAAAGCATAAAAAGGATCGTAATAGATATAATCGTGCTTTTATAGGGGATTATTACCAGATTCTTTATAAGAGTATAGCACTTTCTTATTTGAATACTGGCAGCCCAATGGTTTATTTGGATGACGGTAATTCTTCTATATCTATCTTTAGAGGCGTGAGGAAAAAAACAGCTTGGAGGAGTCAATGTGTGAACTTGTTATTTTATAGTTTGGCACGTATAAAAAAGATTATTCCAGATCGTTTTTTTTATACCATATACTATGATATTGACGAAAGAAAGTTTATTAAATATCCCAACCATTTCTCTTATTTATTCTTTCATAAGGAGAAAGATACAGAGAGGGCAAGTGGTGTGATATTTATAGGAACCAACACTTCTGCTTTTTGTGAACAAATGGGAATACAGGAAAGTATGTTGGAAAATATTATTTCCAAGTTGTTCATGGAAATTCATAAAGAATATCCTTCGCAGGAAATCACATATGTGCCGCATGGCCGTGATTCAAATATTCATATACCTGATATTTGTGCACAAAATAATGTTGTATATAGGCCAATAGAAGTATCTATTGAATATTTTCTGTATAAAGAACAATTATTTCCTGTTGCTATATATGGATTTTCTTCGACAGCACTTTTTAACCTGAAGAAAATGATGCCGAATATCCGTGCAGTCAATTATGTAATTGAAAAGATGAATGCTCCTTATTATGAGTATTTTAATAGGATATCTGAATATTACCAACAAAATTCAATAAAGCGGGAATCTATAAAACTATTGTAATTTTTGTTTTATGTACATATCACCTGTCTATATATATCTTTTGGCTTCGTTGGGCGTATCAGTATGCTTTCCCAAAAACAAGTTCCTGATTTACCTGAATATTACACTTATGTTGTTCTTGGGAATCATGAGAGGGATTACAGTTGGAACGGACTGTTTAGGGTATTCTTTTGATTATTATATTCTTGATAATTTTGGGGATGTCTATAAGATATACCATAGTTTTGAGATTGGGTTTGTTACGCTGATTATATATTTTAAGAAATACATCACAGAAGACTATCTGACATTTGTATCGTGTTTATTTATTCCTTTTTTCTGGGGATGTCTGAAACTTATCCATTATAGGAAGCAATCTATTCCACTTGCTCTTTTTTTTCTTTATACTTGGGGGTATTACTTTGCTGCATATAACATAATGAGGCAAATGATGGCTTTAGGTATCATGCTGTTTTTTATGCCTTTGCTATATAAAGGTAAGTATCTCAAGTTCTCGATTTCTGTTATCATCACCGCCTTACTTTTTCACCAAAGCGGACTTTTTATGCTCTTGCTTATACCTCTTCATTACATTGTTACCGTACGGCAGATATTCCCATGTAAGAAAGTTCTTTATGCAGCATTGGTGGTTTCGTTTGCAAGTTTTTTTGTGGGAAAAGCATATCTTCAAAGTTTGCTTAATCCATTTCTTGCTCTTTTTGACACTAAATACGTCAATTACGTATTAGGGTTTGAAGAAGAAGAATTAGGTCTTATAGGGAATTTGGGGCAAACATTGGTTGCTTGCATGTTAGTCTATTTATATAGGAGGGGAAAGATGGATATGGAAATGATTGCTTTTACAGTTGCAGTTGTATTATATAATCTATTAGGTATATTTAGCTCTGCCGCTCCACGTTTGACGCAATATTGGACGATTTTGGGAATAGTCTTATTACCTTATTTTGTTAATGAAAATGGGACTCGTAAAAAGAAAATCTTTCTGTTAGTTCTTTTTTCATATTCACTGCTTCGTTTTTTTAATGCATTCTATGTGAATAACGCAGGAGAAATTAATCCTTATATATTGAGATAGTAAGTAATTATGTTATATTCTTTTGTTATTCCTCATAAAAACAGCTTGGATTTGTTGCAACGCTGTTTGGATTCTATCCCTGTTCGTTCAGACATTGAAATAATCGTGGTGGACGATAATAGTATGCTGGATAACCGACCGATGATTAGTAGGGTGGATGAAAAAATTATCTATATTGATGCGGAACATTCTAAGGGCGCGGGGCGTGCTCGGAATTATGGGATGAAAGAAGCTAAAGGGAAATGGATACTTTTTGCTGATTGTGATGATTTTTATGCAGAAGGTTTTTTGTCGGAATTGGACAGATTTTCCGATAGCGATTATGATATAGTCTATTTTGATAGCTTTATTTATTATGAAATCGATACGCATAAGTATAGGAATGGGCAATATTCTGATTATTTAAAGGACTTTTTGGAAAGTCCGCATAGTAAAACAAACGTCAACAATGTTAAGTATGGAGAAAATGCGGCATGGAATAAAATGTTTTCAATTCAATACATTAAGAAGTTAGGTATCTCCTTTGAAGAAATCCCCAAAGGAAATGATATTTACTTTGTGCATTGTGCCGGATATTATACCAATAATATTGCTGTAATCAATAAAAAGCTATACTTCTATGTGAAAAATCCTCAGAGCATTACATGGGGGAAAATGAATAAGTGTTTGCTTTTAGAAAGTATTGCGTTATTTGACAAGAATATGAAGTTTGTAAGAATGGATGGTGCGTGGAATTTGTATCCTCCGTTTTATCAGTCTATGTTGCGGATTTATAGACTATACGGTCCAGTCTTTTGGATTAGATACTATTTCACTAAATTTTTTGTGTATACTCCCATATGGACCATTATTTACCACAAAGTTCACCTTTATCTTAAAAGGACTCTTTACAGAAATATATAATTGCAAACCTATGAATATCTTCTATTTCTTTAAAGAATTGGGTACTCCCATGTACCAATGGCAACGTATTCATTTTATTGATGAATTAGGACGGGGTGGACATCACATCATTACATTCAATCCTTTGGATTATCCGTCAACAGATGAAGCTAACGAAAAATTAATTTCTGTTATAAAAGATACGGAGGATATTGACCTGTTTATGAACTGTGACGATTCCTCTGTCTTGTATCCCGAGACAATGAAAGAGATAAATAAAATGGGAATACCTTCATTGCTTATTTGTTGGGATAATTTGGAATTGCCATACAAGCACAAGTCAATAGCTCCTTTGTTTGACATGGTTTGGATAACTTCTGTAGAGACAAAATATTTGTTTGAGAGGTGGGGATGCAAAAACATTATATTCCAATCATTTGCTGCAAACCCTTATGTCTTCAAACCATGTTGGGGAAAACCGATAAGTAAGGTTGGTTTTATCGGCTCACCTTATGGTAGCCGGGTAAACAAATTAAATGATTTGTTGGCAAGTGGAATATATTGCGATGTCTTTTCTGATTCCTTGTTCAATATAGGATATAACACTTCGCTGGGAAAAGTGCAACAATTTGATCCATTGGACGTATGTATAAAGGCAATCAGATATATGCGTTTTCCTATAGGGCGCAAGGTGCTTTATTCTACAATCAAGAATAAACTGATGAAGAAGACTGATTTATGTTCCGAAAGCAAATTCTTGACCAAATACAAGTCGGTCAGCGATGACGAAATGGTTGGCTTGTATTCAGACTTAGCACTTTCTTTGAATATAACCGAACTGCGGGATACTTATATCTTGAAGAAGCCTGTAAACAAAACGCATCTACGTGCTTTTGAAATTCCAATGTGTGGTGGGCTGCAATTGGCAAGTTATACAGAAGAGCTGTCTGAATATTTTAAAGATGGCAAAGAAATTGTGCTTTATCATTCAAAAGAAGAAATGGTAGATAAGGCAAAGTTTTATCTGGATAAGAAAAATGAAAGTCTTGTTAATTTGATGAAAAAAGCAGCAAGGGCACGAGCTGAAAAGGAACATACTTGGACAAGGCGGTTTAATGAGGTTTTCAAAATTTGTAAGTGATGAAATTTCATGAGTGCTTGTCTTTAATACGAGGGGATTTGAGAATGTTTCCTCGGGAAAAAATGGGGGGGTAAAATATTTCCTATCCAACGCATCCTTTAAATTTACCGTGTGGTTTAGGCTCGGAGCGTACTTGAGGACAAAGAAAAACATCTTTTTCAAGATGCTATATGCAATCGTTTTTTAATCCATAAGCACAATCAATACCTTACGGGAATACAACTGCGGTTAGAAACAAAGGTGGGTGAAGGATTAAGATTTCAACACTTTTCTTGTATCGTGATAAATGAAGCGACAATAATAGGAAAGAATTGTCTTATATTCCAAGGTGTAACAATTGGTGTGGGAACATCGGGCATACCGCGTATCGGTAATAACGTCATATTGTCAAGCGGTGCAAAGATAATAGGTGGCATCACTATCGGAAATAATGTTACCATTGGAGCAAACGCCGTCGTTACGAAAGACGTTCCAGACAATTCCATTGCTGTTGGTATTCCGGCAAAAGTGATAGCCGTAAACACGCCTGAGAAGCAAAAACTATATTATTGCCACTGAGTAAGTATGTAAAAGAGCACTGATTAAAAATAAAAAATCAAGAAGATGATTAATGAGGGTTTATCCCGTAAGGTTCTCTTTCTTGGCGTGTCCATGAAGACCAAAGGGGGGATGGCTGCCGTACTCGTTTCGTACAGGAAGTATATCGAGGGAATGAAGTTCGTGCCCACGTGGCGATTGGGTGGCAAGGCGGTAAAGGCGTGGTATGCAGTGCAGGCTATGGTAAGGACGTGGTGGCTGTGCCAATTTGACCGTAGCATCAGGATTGTGCATATACATGGTGCGGCCAACGCGTCGTTTTACCGTTGCCGCATGTTCATAGGGCTTGTACAGAGATACGGAAAGAAAGTGATTCTGCATGAGCACGCCGCCGATTTCGTTGAGTTTTATGATGCGGCTACCGACAAAGCAGGCATTGTCAGTACAATTAATTCCTGCGACTGCCTGATTGTTCTGTCTGAGTCGTGGCGGCGTTACTTTTCGTCCATTGGCGTGGAAGAGGATAAGATTCGTGTGCTTAACAACATTGTTTTGCCGCCTGTTGCCGCCAACGTCAGGCACGATGACGGTAAGCTGCACTTGCTTTACATGGGTGAAATAAGTAACCGTAAGGGAGCGTTCGACCTGCTTAAGGCCGTAAGTGACAACAAGGATTATTTCAAGGACAAGCTCATTTTGCGTATGGGCGGCAACGAGGTTGACGGTGATGTCCGTACGTATATCCGTGAACATGGTCTGGAAAGGTTTGTAAGCTACGAGGGATGGATTTCCGGACAGAAGAAAACAGATTGCCTGACATGGGCAGATGTGTACATCCTGCCGTCATATAACGAGGGGCTGCCTATAGCCATACTCGAGGCGATGAGCTACAGTCACCCCGTAATATCGACATCGGTGGGTGGAATACCCGAAGTGGTAAAGGATGGAGGGAACGGAATGCTTGTGCGTCCGGGCAATTCGATGGAGATTGCCGATGCGATAAGGTATTACATAGAACATCCCGGAGCGATAAAGGCGCAGGGAGACAAGGCGTTCGCGAGAGTAAAAGACTTTTTTCCAGAAAGGGTTTTCGGGGATTTGGAAAGGATTTACAACTCACTTATAAATGTATAACACATAAACTTAATGTATGAATAACATCAAGGAGAGAGATTTCAGCATAGACATTCTCAAGTTTTTGGCTGTCTTTTTCATTATAAACAGCCATATGGACACATTATATACCAACTATAAGATGTTGGCAACGGGAGGGAGTATTGGTGATACTTTGTTTCTTTTTTGCTCTGGATACACACTATTATTGAACAAAAATAGCATGAGGTTTGATAATTGGTATAAGAGAAGAATAATCAGGATATACCCTTCTGTCATAGTGTGCGCGTTGATGGGGGCATTGTTTTCAATGCAACCGGACATACATATTACTACGCTTGGAGGTGGTGAGTTTGTAATTGCCATTATGATTTACTACATCCTTATTTATTTCATTAAGGTTTATGCCGTCAATAAAATACCTTTGATATTGGCTGGTGTGCTGTTTGTGTCTTTGGTAATATACATCCTGTTTTTCCCGTATAAGACTGAAACAGGCGAAAAAGGGCTCTACGGCATAACGACATTGTACCGTTGGATACCGTATTTTGCATTTATGCTTATTGGGGCTTATGTTGGCATGAAACGTAAGACTATGGTATATAATCCTATGTCGGACTTTATAAAAATGATTTCATGCCTGTTTGTTTTTTATGGTGTCCAATATTCAGCCAAGATAAATCCGATAATAGCCCCTTATCAGATAATCACACTGTTGCCGTTGGTGGGTATTGTGTTTTATTTTTATAAATGGTGTAACGCCGGTATTTGGGGTAAGGTTTATCAAAATAAAAGATGTCATGCTGTAATAATGACTATATCCGGTCTTTGTTTGGAATCTTATCTCATACAATATAGCGTTTTCACAACCTCAATGAACAGTATTTTCCCATTAAATCTGCCAATCATGGTCTTGATAGTGTTGTTGGCCGCTTTTGTTTGCAAATGCCTGTCAAGAGTCTTTGTACAAACGTTTAAGGACGGAGATTATGACTGGAGGAGTATTATTAAGCCATATTAATCTAATGTATATATTGAACCGCATACTTTGACCTTGTGTGGCACTACTCCCGTTCGTTTTTTAAACTAATATGGATGGGGATGAAAAGCAATTAAAAAAATAGTGTATCTTTGTGGAGTATTGTAGAAATATGATTGGATGTCCACACTAACATTACCCATAAAACAACCTTTTGACCCTTCCACCATAGAGGTGGAAGTGAAAAATGTGACGATAGGTGTCTTGATAGACATGTTGAAAAATGATGCCATAGATTTGACCCCGGCTTTTCAGCGTAAACAGGATTTGTGGAATGACGAGAAGAAAAGCCGTTTGGTGGAATCTATCTTATTAGGACTGCCTCTTCCCAGTTTTTATTTCAGTATAGAAAAAGATAGCAAAAGATGGGTGGTTATCGACGGTTTGCAGCGTTTGTGCACGCTGAAGAAATTTGCCATAGACCAGACATTGGAGTTGAAAGGACTTGATTTTCTTGGAAAACAATATGGTAAGAAGACATACAATGATTTTGAATACTTCGAGAAATTGTCATTTTCCATGTTGTCGGTGACGGTCAATATATTGAAAGGAAAAACACCTCCGGATGTGAAGTATCTGATTTTCCAACGTATTAATTCTGCGGGGACTCCGCTTACTCCGCAAGAAATAAGGAATGCCTTGAATCAGGGAGTGGCTACGCGTCTGCTGGAAAATATGGTTGATATTCCTTTGTTCCGTCAAATGACAAAAGGGGTGTCTGCCCAAAGAATGGCAGATAAAGAATTCGTCCTTCGTTTTTTGGCGTTCTATTTAATCGGATATGAGTCCTATGAGGGTGATATGGATGCTTTCTTAAATGTGGCAATGCATACATTGAACCAGTTAAGTCAAGATGATTTGGATGCGGCCAAAGTCGCATTTTGTCGTGGGCTTTTTGTTTGTCGTGAATTATTGGGGGATGATGCATTCAGAAAACCCATATCGGATAGTGGGAGGCGAAATCCAGTATCGAAAGCTTTGTTTGATGCCTTGGCGGTGTCTGTTTCTAAATTGACACAGGCAGAACAAGATGATTTGATTCTTAAAAAGGCTTTGTTTAGTACATTTTATCTTGAACTGTTTCATGATAAGAGGTTACAAAAGACTTTATCGGAAGGAACAGGAAAATCTAAGTCGGTAGGCTATAGATTCCAAAAAATGGAGGAAGTTATACGTAAAACACTTGGCTGATATGATAGAAAGATATAAGATTCATAATTTCAAGATACATGGCGATACGGATTTGAGGTTGGCTAACCTTTCAATTCTGACGGGGATGAACGGTATGGGAAAGTCCTCGGTGATACAGTCTATGTTGATGTTGAGGGAATCATTTTTGAAAGGTGAATTTCCACAAACGGTGAATTTGAGGGGAGAATCTTTTCAAATAGGGCAATCTTCCCAGTTGGTGAACTGGAATACTGTTGTTGAGCCGCACCTGTTGCGGATAAGCATTACACAGGACAGTGGATGTAATTTTGATTTTGCTTACCAATATCCGTTAGGTGATGTGACACGTTTAAACCAATTACCGTCTGCCGTATCTTACAGTAGGGAGGATTTGGAAAAATGTTCATTGTTTAGTGGATATTTTCAATACTTGAGTGCATTCCGAGATGGTCCCCAGTCTGTATATCAGACAGACACCGCAGTTGTGGACGACCGCAAACAACTTTCTTTTAAAATGGGACGTGGGGAATTTGCGGTCTATTTTCTGAGTAGGTTTGGAGATGAGAATATACCGATTCCGGAGCTGAATTTTAACTGTGATGAAATAGAAGATTTGTCATTGCGCACTCAGACAGAGGCTTGGCTGACAGCTATTTCGCCTGATATAAGAATCAATATAGAGCAGCGTTCCACGGAGTTTTTTTTGAAGTTTGGCTATAGGAAGGAAGGGACCCCCATGAAGTGGATTGATGCTTTGAATACAGGTTTCGGAATTACTTATGTCCTTTCTGTGTTGGTAGCCGTGCTTTTTGCCCCAAAAGGTTCCTTGGTCTTGATTGAAAACCCTGAGGCGCATATACATCCGGCTGCTCAGGCGGCTTTGATGAAACTAATATCCCTAGCCGCAGAGCATGGTGTACAAATTATTTTAGAAACGCACAGTGACCATGTGATCAACGGAGCATTGGTAGCATTGAAAAAAGGATATCTAAAGGAAACTCATCTTGCAGTTTATTATTTTGATAGAAATCGTGATACGATGAATGCCGAGGCAATTCCGTTAGCAATAGGAAAGAATTGCCGTATTAAGGATGCGCCACAGGGATTCTTTGACCAAATGAAAATGGATCTGGAAACATTATTTGGATTTTAACGGTAAGTATGAACAGGATATTCTTGTTATTTCCTATTGTTAGGGATGGAGAGGAGTGCTTTCATCCTTATTTGAAAGCTTATAATTATAAGAATAGTGAAGAACTTAGTTCATTCATGGAACAACTATTTCGTGCTTTGTCCATTATTGACCATGAGAAATATTCCGGTTATTTCGATAATAAAGTACTGGTACCTTTTTATAGGTCTATCGAAAGGGGAATGGGAAAAGAGGCAGCTATACTGTTGATGGAACACCTGAACGACTGGGCTGATTATCAGCAGATGGAAAATTATGTCCCTACTGACATAAATGTAAACGGGGTGGATTTGAAAGGCGGTGATATATTAGATGCGTTTATGCAGTGTGATATGGAAAAAGGAGCCATTATAGATTTGAACGCGTTGTGTGTCAATTTGAAATCATTAAAAATATCAGCCAGAAATGGTGGAATCACAGAAAAATCATTTCTTCCATGTGACGAGAAAACCTTGTATGATTGGTTTGTTGTAAACAGGGAACCACAGCGAGTATTGGATTTGAATTATAGGAAACATGGACTTTTTGCAAAAGAGGGCCATCGAGGTGTTATATCTCCTTTGACATATAATTATGACGAGGCTTCCGTTTTTTTACGAAAGGCCGTGTGTGGGAAAGGGGAAAATAAGCGTTTGGTGTTTTGGTTGAAAAAAGAACATAAGATTTTGATATTTTTCAATGAAAACTTGTCAAGCAATCCAACGTACCATGCTTATGAGATTGATGATGACCAACAAAAGGAGTTGGCTAAATTGAGTACAGGTACAAAAAAGAAAATGGAGAGGATTTCTACGTGGTAAGCATGTGATAATAATGTGATATGTTCTTTAAGTTTGACGTTTTTCTCATGCTTTAACTATGTGTGGCACTACTCCCGTTCGGCACTATTTGTTGACACGTTTCAACCTTCCGTTGTGGAACAAGGATAAGCGTGGATTGGCGACTCGGGATGAAGTGTGGTTGGAAGACAGGTTCCGCCTTTTTGAACAATATACTTTGCCCAGTGTTTTGCAGCAAAGTTGTAAGGATTTTACGTGGGTTGTACTTTTCGATGAGGATACTCCGCCGGTTTATCGCGAGCGTGTAAAAGGATGGGCGGAAAGATGTGAAAACTTTAAGTATGTACCCGTGAAATCCGAATATGCCCGGTTCTATCCGCAAGTTTTCGCGCGTTGGATAGAGAATGATTTGCAAGGGTGTGTTCAGCCGACAAAAGTAATTACTTCGTGGTTGGATAACGATGACGTATTGGGTTGCAACTATATGGCTACGGTACGAAATGATGCACAAAAGCTCTGCGGTGGAACTTTTTTCTTTTATAAAAGAGGTTTACAGTATTTCCTAAAACAAAACTATGCGCTGTGGATAAGCTTCCCAAACAATCATTTCGTTTCAAGGGTAGAAGACTTTACGCTTGGATCTCATTTGAAAACGGTGTATGAGTTTGGTACTCATTATTATCTCTCTCGGATGGAAAATATACGTTCCGTTGTGTTGGATACTAAGGATGACGAGCCGTTATGGGGCGAAGTTGTACATGAGCGAAATGTGGATAATGATGTTAAAATGAGTCTTGATTTCCGTTTCGTTCGGGATTCGGAGTTGTTATCCTGTTTTGCGTTGAATCGAACCTTGAATGTGGGACGTTTGTATTGTTGGAGCCGATTTTTACCGCATGCTATAAAGGTGTTTTTAAAGCATGTGCAATGGAAACTTACAGGACATAAGATGGGACTGTAGGCATAGATTATAATCGATAACATTAATTTTTTTATTTCATGTCTGTTCGTATTTTGAATGCGAACCTCTTGTCCATTACCCGGATTGAACTGCTGCAAAGCTTAAAACGCGGGGTATTGGTCACTCCGAATCTTGATCATTTGGTTAAACTCCAGCATGACCGTGAGTTTTATGACCTTTATCAAAAGGCGGAGTGGGTGGTTTGCGACAGTAAAATCTTGTATTTGTGCTCTCGTTTGCTGAAGAAAGGAATACCGGAAGCCATTCCGGGTAGCAGTTTCTTTACGGCTTTCTATCAATACCATAAGGATGATCCGGATTGCCGGATATTTCTTTTGGGTGCGATGGAAGGTGTGGCACAAAAGGCCATGGAACGTATCAATGCCTCGGTGGGGCGCGAAATCGTGGTGGGGGCGATGTCTCCTTCGTACGGTTTTGAAAACAAACCGGAGGAAAATGAATTGATTTACCGTACCATTAATGCTTCCGGTGCCAATGTGGTACTGGTCGGTGTGGGGGCACCCAAACAGGAAAAATGGATTTTCCGTCATAAAAGCCGCATGCCGGGAGTTGATATATGGATGGCTTTGGGTGCTACGATCGACTTTGAGGCCGGCAATGTGAAGCGGGCACCGAAATGGATGCAGATGTTGGCGATGGAATGGTTTTACAGGTTTCTGATGGAGCCCAAACGAATGTTCAGGAGATACTTTGTGGATGATGTGAAATTCTTTTGGTATTTCGGTCGGCAACTGCTTGGAATTTATCGTAATCCGTTTAAAGATTGAAATGAAAATGAGAAAGCTTGATGTGGTAAACTTTTTGCGCGGGTATTCCATTTCTACCATAGTAATCATGCATCTTGTAGGGATGTTGGGGATTTCTGGGATATGGGAAAAAGCAGCGGCCTTTGGGGGGGCCGGAGTACACGTCTTTATCCTCTGCTCGGGATTTGGATTATACCTTTCTTACCTTCGTAAGCCTTTGGGATACGTAGCTTTCCTGAAAAAACGTTTTACGAGGATTTATATGCCGATGGCCGTCTTGTGCGTGGCCACGGCTGTCTGGATGGCTTGTATGGGGCGTGAATGGTTCATGCCGCTGTGGGGCAATCTGCTGCTCTTCAAAATGTTCGTTCCCGAACTGGAGAGTTCTATGGGAGGGCAGATGTGGTTTGTGTCTACTATCATTCAGTTCTATCTTGCTTGGCCTCTTATTGTTAAGTTATTTAACATTCGGGGGGGGTAAAGCTTACGCTCATTATCAGCCTGTTATGGTCTACGACCGTAGGCCTGTTAGGGTATGCAGAGGAGCGAGTTTGGAACAGTTTCTTCCTGCAATATTTATGGGAGTTTTGCTTAGGGATGAAGATGGCAGAAATATATCATGGCAATCCTAAAGCACTGGAAGTGCCCCGGTGGAAATGTTTGTTGCCGTTGTGTATGGCCGGTGTGGGGTTGACAGGCATAATGGGCTTTGCGGGGTGGCCATGGAAACTTTACAATGATATACCCTCTTTGATGGGTTATATGTCTCTTGCGCTTATCATCTATAAGGTGGGAATCAAGCCGCTTAACCGGTTGTTGGAGTGGACTAACCGTTTTTCATACGAATGGTATTTGGTACACATGTTGGTCTTTGACATCATATTTTATTATATCGGGCATAATGCACCGATTGCTGTGGTATTCGTGTTGTGTTTGCTTTTGTCATATAGTACAGCTATTGCATATAGCAGGATATGGAGCAAGTAGATGCTGATTATACGGAATTGCGCAGCTATCAGCGGGAGATGAAGCACCGCCTGTATGAAAAATGGTGGGGCGGGAGCAGGAGCGTGATGGTGCAGATGCCTACGGGGACGGGAAAGACGTTCCTGATGGCCGCCGTGGTTCGCGAGAATGCTGCGGACGGGGTGTTGGTCGTGACGCACCGGATAGAATTGGTAGAGCAGATTTCGGAAACCTTGTCTCGTTTCGGAGTACGTCACGGGGTGATTGCCGGTGGCCAGAAGGCGTTGTTGGCGGAGAACGTCCGGGTGGCGAGCATACAGACGTTGAGCCGATGTATAGATAGTCTTTCTTCTTGCCCTTCTGTTGTGGTTGTGGACGAGGCTCATCATGCCTTGGCGAAGACCTACCGCATATTGTGGGAAAAGTGGCCGGAGGCTCTTTTCTTGGGACTGACGGCTACGCCTTGCCGGTTGAGCGGCGAACCTTTCACGGACTTGTTCGAGGTGTTGCTCCAAGCGTGGAGTATGGAACGCTTTATCGACGAGGGATGGCTGGCTGATTTTGAATATATAAGTGCCGACCCGAACAGTAAGGCGGTACGCCGGGTGGGGTTGTTGTCCAAGCGCGGTGCGGATGGCGATTATCAGTTGAAAGAGATGGCCACGGTGATGGATTGCCCTGAAAGCATCCGGCATTTGTATGATACTTACCAAACGTTTGCTTCGGGGAAAAAAGGCATAGTATATGCCATTAATCGGGAGCATGCGCGTCATATTGTGGAGTATTATCGGAAGGGCGGGGTAAGCTGTTGCATGATTGACGCGAAGACACCGCCGGAGGAACGCCGAAGCTTGGTGGAAGACTATCGGAACGGCCGTATCACCTTGATGGTCAACGTCGACATATTCTCAGAAGGTTGGGACGTGCCGGAGGTGGAGGTCATTCAACTTGCCCGTCCCACGCTTTCATTAGCCAAATATTTACAGCAGGTGGGGCGGGGGATGCGCGTATCCTGCAAGAAAAGTCACGTGATGATTTTGGATCAAGTGGGACTATATCTGGCATTTGGCATGCCGATACAAAGATGGGACTGGCAGCGGATGTTTGAGGGGAGGCAAGCCGGGCGTTCCGTAACGTGCAATACTTATCCTATATATATAGGAGAGGAGGCCATGGAAAAACAGTTGGTGAATCTGGAGATGATCCGTATCAAACGGAAAGAAGAGAAGCGCGAGGGGATGGAAGTGTTTATGCAGGGCGGAAAATATGGCATAGCGTTGGATGGAAAAGAGGTCTGTGCCCCGCAGTTCACGCGGATAGAGCGATTGCCGGAACCTTATTTTGCCCTATGTTTTTATCCGTATGATGCTGTCTTTCGGGGGAAGGTGACGGTGGTGGATGCAAAAGGGCGTGATTTGAGGCCGGAACTTTATGGAAAGGTGGAATGCAAAGGGGACTTTTTTAAGGGGTATGACTTTGTGGGAAGGCAGGTTTATTGGGACAGCAAAACCCAGAGGCTCTACGAAAAGATGCCGGAACTCGGGCGGCTCGGGCGGTTTGAACTGGTCAAGCAGGATGCCGCGTACATGTTCCGCTTCAGGGAGCGTGGGCTGGACTTCTCGTTCCGGAAAGAAGATGTGCAGGTCTGTGCCACCGAAAAGGTTTTTATTATCGGCAAGCATCTGATTGTGAATGATAAAAAAGAACAGTTCCTGTATGAATTTCTTGGATTCAGCAAAGGAATGATTCTGGTAAAGTTGCCCGGGCAGAATGTGTACCGCCTAATATTGGATTCCGGAAATCGTTTTTGTGACTTTAAGCCTCCTTATCCGGGAACAGTAACCCGTACCCCTGACCGGATGTATATCCGATTTCATCATTGGCCGGGTTTTTGATTGGAATGAATACAAAAGTAGTCTAAGGATAGTTTTAAATTTGAAATACCTACAAATTAGTATAGGGGATTCCGTTATTTCTCCGTATCTTTGCAGCCGGTTAGCACATAAATAACTAAAACGGATAAATTATGGAACGTAACAACGAAAGCTGGGCCGGCTTCAAAGGCGAACTGTGGAAGAAGGAAATCAACGTGCGTGATTTCATTCAGAACAATTATACTCCTTATACGGGAGATGATTCTTTCCTGAAGCCGTCGTCGGAGAAGACCCGCAAAGTGTGGAACAAATTGACCGAGATGTTTAAGGTGGAGCGTGAAAAAGGCGTGTATGATACCGAAACCAAACTCCCTCAAAGTATCACGACTTACGGGCCGGGTTATATAGATAAGGATAACGAAGTGGTTGTGGGATTGCAGACGGATGCTCCGCTCAAGCGTGGTATTTTCCCGAAGGGCGGTATCCGTATGGTGGAAAACAGTCTGGAAGCTTACGGTTATCATCTCGACCCGATGACGAAGGAGATTTTCACGAAATACCGTAAGACGCACAACGAAGGAGTGTTTTCTGCCTATACGGAGGAGATGTTGGCGGCCCGTCGGTCGGCTATCATTACCGGTTTGCCGGATGCGTACGGTCGTGGCCGTATCATCGGTGACTATCGTCGTGTGGCTTTGTATGGTACTGCACGTTTGATTGAGGACAAGAAGCAGTTCCAAAAACGCCTTGACATCCAGGAACTGAATGATGAAATCATCCGTAACCGTGAAGAGGTCACGGAACAGATTCATGCTTTGCAGGATTTTGAGAAGATGTGTGCCGCATACGGGTTCGATGTGACCCGTCCGGCCAAGGATGCCCGCGAAGCCGTGCAGTTCGTATATCTGGCTTATCTGGCCGCTGTGAAGGACCAGGACGGTGCGGCCATGTCCATAGGGCGTACTTCTACTTTCCTCGACATTTATATAGAGAAAGACATCCGCGAAGGAAAACTGACGGAGGAGGAAGCGCAGGAACTGGTGGACCAGATGATCATCAAATTGCGTATCGTACGGTTCCTGCGTACGCCTGAATATAACGACTTGTTTTCCGGTGACCCAGTATGGGTGACGGAATCGTTGGGCGGAATGGGCATCGACGGCCGCACGTTGGTGACGAAGACTTGCTTCCGTTACCTGCATACGCTCTACAACCTCGGGCCGGCTCCGGAGCCGAACTTGACGGTGCTGTGGGCGGACAAATTGCCGGAGAACTGGAAGAAGTTCTGTGCCAAGGTTTCTATCGACACTTCGGCTATCCAGTATGAGAACGATGACCTGATGCGTGTGGATTACGGTGACGATTATGGCATTGCCTGCTGTGTGTCTCCGATGAAAATCGGCAAGCAAATGCAGTTCTTCGGTGCTCGTGCCAATCTGGCCAAGTGCTTGCTTTATGCCATCAACGGCGGGCGCGACGAGCGTACCGGTGTGCAGGTGGCTCCCAAGTTCGAGCCGATTACGAGCGAGTATCTCGACTATAACGAGGTGATGGAGAAATACGAGCAGATGATGCGTTGGTTGGCCAAGGTGTACGTGAACGCCTTGAAGATTATCCACTATATGCACGACAAGTATGACTATGAGGCATACGAAATGGCTCTGCACGACGGCGACGTGCAACGTATCCGCGCTACCGGTATTGCCGGTTTGTCCATCGTGGCCGACTCTTTGGCTGCCATCCGCGATTGCAAGGTGAAGGTGATTCGTGACGAGCGCGGCCTGGCTGTGGACTTCGAGCGTGAAGGCGAGTATGTTCCTTACGGCAACAATGACGACCGCACAGATGCCATCGCAGTGGAAATCACGGAGAAATTCATGAATTACCTCCGTCAGCACGAGACTTACCGCAATGCGGTTGCCACGCAGTCCATCCTGACGATTACCAGCAATGTGGTGTATGGAAAGAAAACCGGTACGACTCCCGACGGCCGCCAGGGCGGTACTCCGTTTGCACCGGGGGCTAATCCGATGAACGGGCGTGATGTGAAAGGAGCCGTTGCGGCTTTGGCTTCGGTGGCCAAGCTTCCGTTCCATCATGCACATGACGGTATTTCTTATACCTTTGCCATTTCTCCGGCTACGTTAGGTAAGGAACGTGACATTCAGGTAAGCAATCTGGTCGGACTGTTGGATGGTTATTTCACTCCGGACGGTGGCCAGCATCTCAACGTCAATGTGTTCGACAAGGATCTGTTGGTGGATGCGATGGAACATCCTGAGAAATATCCGCAGTTGACCATCCGCGTGTCCGGCTATGCCGTGAACTTTGTGAAGCTGACGCGTGAACAACAGTTGGATGTCATTTCGCGTACCATCAACCACTCTTTGTAATATAAAGGATATGGAAAAACCATTAGTGGGTAAAATACATTCACTTGAGAGTTTCGGGACCGTTGACGGTCCCGGAATTCGTTTTGTGACCTTCCTTCAAGGTTGTCCGCTTCGTTGTCTGTATTGCCATAATCCGGACACTTGGGATGCCGGTCGTCCGCCCCGTTATCAAATGACTCCGGAGGAATTGCTTGCCGAAGTGCTCAAGGTGCGCAGTTTCATAGCCCGTGGAGGGGTGACGTTGACGGGGGGCGAACCTTTATTGCAGGCTGATTTCTGTCGTGAGTTTTTTCGTCTCTGCCGTGAGGAAGGTCTTCATACGGCATTGGACACTTCAGGAGCCGTGTTCAATGAGCGCGTATGTGCTGTGCTGGATTATACGAATCTGGTGCTTCTCGACATTAAGGCGCTTCGCCCTGAACTTTGCAGGAAAGTCAGCGGAAGTGACGGACGGAATGCCCGGGCGTTGCTTGACGAGTTGGAAAGGAGGGGTACGGAGGTTTGGATTCGTCATGTGGTGGTACCCGGTCTGACGGACGACGACACGCTGCTGGATGAACTGGTCGAGTTTGTACGACATTACAAGGTTGTGCGCAAAATAGAATGGTTGCCTTATCATACGATGGGGGTATTTAAGTATAAGGAACTCGGGTTGGACTATCCGTTGACCGACGTGCCTCCTCTTGCCCGGGAAAGGATAGAAGCCATTAAAAAACGTTATAAGGGCATCTTCCCGTGCTGATGTGTGCAGTGACGATGTATGATTTCTTTATTTCTATACTCCTTTGCGTAACATGTTGTAATTCATGCTGGTAAGTGCGGCGAATCATTCTGCGCCAAAACGAAAATCAATCACAGCCAAATGAAAAATCGTTTGGCTGTGATTGATTTTTCATTTGGCTGAGATTGATTTCAGAGCTTCTGCGAGGCTGTCCCCTGTTGTGCTTTTTTCTTGTGGTATATGCCTTGGCAGTTGTTCTAAAAGTAGGGATTATTTTTCCAAATAGTCTGAAACGGACTTTTTGTGTGTTTCGTATTGCTTCTTTTTCTATCTTTGATATTCAAAAGCGTTTTTTATGAGCAGAATATACAATTCCGTCGTTGGCCTACTTTGCGGGATGGGGATATTGTCTTCTTGCGAAATCATCGAATATCATCCCTACGATACGCGTATAGAAGGAGAGACCGGGCTGACGGAGAAGAACATCCGTTTGATTGAAGACAAGATGCGGGGAAGGCGTGAGTTCCGCTTCGCCATGATCAGCGACACCCAACGTCGGTATGACGAGACGAAAGAAGTCGTGAATATCATCAATAACCGCGGTGACATTGATTTTGTGTTGCATGGCGGCGACGTGGCGGATTTCGGTGAGACGAAAGAATTTTTATGGGCACGGGATTTCTTGAATAAGTTGCGGGTGCCGTATGTTTGCCTGTTGGGGAATCATGATTGTCTGGGGACGGGTTTCGATGTATATCTGAAAGTTTTCGGAGAGGATAATTTTGCTTTTACGGTGGGCAACGTGCGTTTTATCTGTTTGAATACCAACGCGCTTGAATATGATTACAGTCATCCGGTGCCCGATTTCAATTTTATGGAGGATGAATTGAGGAATATGCCGGCGGGCATAGAGAAAACCATTGTAGCCATGCACGTGCCGCCCGGCGACGGGGAGTTCAACAACAATGTGGGGCGTGCCTTTGAGCATTACATTGCCAGTTTTCCCCATGTGCAGTTTTGTCTGTTCGGCCACATCCACCGTTGGGCTGAAGAAGAGTTTTTTGAAGATGGAGTCGTATATTACGGATGTACGACAGTCGGGAAAAGAGGGTATTACGTCATTACCATAAAAGAGGAAGGATATGAAATTGAACGTTGCGATTTTTAGTATATGGCTTTCGGTTGGCATGCCTTCTTTTGTAATGGGGCAGAGCGTGGCGGAAGCGGCGGCGGATACAGTTCCGACACGCTATGAGAAAATGATGACACGCCGTATGGAAGGGTGGAAACGTTTGATTCCCGACCATTACAAGATACAGTTTGCGGGAAGTATCGGTGTCGTTTCAATCGGCACGGGATGGACCTATGGGAAGAAGCAGCAGTGGGAGACAGATATCATGTTAGGCTTTTTGCCTAAATTTGAAAGTGAACATAATAAGGCCGTTTTCACTCTGAAACAGTCGTATTTGCCTTGGCGGTTGCGCGTGAAAGAGAGTGCGTGGGTGATTCAGCCTTTGTCGTGCAGTTTGTTTTTGTCCTCCGTGTTGAGCGACAAGTTTTGGACACATGAGCCAGACCGTTATCCAAAAGGGTATTACGGTTTTTCTACCCGTATCCGTGCCAATCTTTCTTTGGGCCAGCGTGTGATGTACGATGTGCCGGATGTGTCTAATTGGTGGATACAGGACATTTCTTTGTATTATGAATTAGGGGCGTGTGATACCGATTTCTGTACCTTCTTTGGTGACCGCAGTATCAAATTTAAAGAAATTTTAAGTCTGGCTGTCGGTATAAAACTGCATATTTAACTTCTCCTATTTGCGGGTGTACTTAAAAGTCAGTATCTTGCATTTTGTTAGAATCCCTTTTTTCAGGTATTGTACGAATGGCGGAAAGTGATGAACTTTGCCATAGAAAAAGATGTTTAATTAAAAACAAAAGTAAATATGAAAATCAAATCAATTAAAGGACGTGAGATATTGGACTCCCGTGGTAATCCGACAGTAGAAGTAGAGGTGGAGTTGGAATGCGGCGTGGTGGGTCGTGCGTCGGTTCCTTCGGGAGCTTCTACGGGCGAGCACGAAGCCTTGGAATTGCGTGACGGAGATAAAAAACGTTACGGAGGTAAAGGCGTGTTGAAGGCTGTGGAAAATGTGAATAAGGTAATTGCTCCGGCCTTGGTGGGCTATAGTGCTTTGGAACAGCGTGCCATCGACCACAAGATGTTGGCACTCGACGGCACGAAGACAAAGTCTAATTTAGGTGCCAATGCCATTCTCGGGGTGTCGTTGGCTGTGGCTAAGGCCGCTGCGGAATATTTGGACATTCCTTTATATCGTTATATTGGCGGCGTGAACACATACGTGATGCCCGTCCCGATGATGAATATTATTAACGGAGGTTCGCATAGCGATGCGCCGATAGCTTTTCAGGAATTCATGATTCGTCCGGTGGGTGCTCCTTCTTTCCGTGAGGGTTTGCGGATGGGGGCTGAAGTGTTCCATGCCTTGAAGAAAGTGCTTCACGACCGTGGACTCAGTACGGCAGTAGGCGATGAAGGCGGTTTTGCTCCTTCGTTGGATGGCACTGAGGATGCTCTTGAATCCATAATCGCAGCCATTAAGGCTGCCGGCTATGTACCGGGCAAGGATGTGATGATCGGTATGGACTGCGCTTCCTCCGAGTTCTATAAAAATGGAGTGTACGATTATACCATTTTCGAGGGTGAAAAGGGTAAGAAGCGTACTTCAGACGAGCAGATCGCTTACTTGGAAGAATTAATCACGAAGTATCCGATTGATTCTATTGAAGACGGTATGAGCGAGAATGACTGGGACGGTTGGAAGAAGTTGACGGAGCGTATCGGCGGACGTTGCCAGTTGGTGGGCGACGACTTGTTTGTGACCAACGTGGACTTCTTGTCCAAGGGTATTGCCATGGGGTGTGCCAATTCCATCTTAATCAAGGTGAACCAGATCGGTTCGCTCAGCGAAACTTTGGATGCCATCGAGATGGCTCATCGTCATGGTTATACAACGGTTACTTCCCACCGTTCGGGAGAGACAGAGGACGCTACGATTGCCGATATTGCTGTGGCAACGAACAGCGGCCAAATCAAGACCGGTTCTTTGAGCCGTTCCGACCGCATGGCCAAATACAACCAGTTGCTCCGTATCGAGGAAGAGCTGGGGGATTTGGCTGTGTATGGTTATAAGCGCATCAAGTGAGACTTTACGTATTGTGATTGAATGAAAAAAGAGTTGCTTCGGGAGATATTTTACCGGATGCGACTCTTTTTTTGCAAGAAAAACAGGGAGGCATGGCTTTTCATATCTTTGTTTTTCCTAACTTTGTTTGCACCTTAAAAATTAAAGGCCATGCCACGGATAAAGGAAGGATTCAAGGGAGAACGGATAGTCGTCTTGCCGGGATTTTTGATAGAAGAGTTGAAGCGCGACCCTTTGGGCCGCGAGCTTTACATCACGGATATCGGTTATTATCCGCATGCTGGTTTTCATTATTGTGAACGAAAAGAGGAGGATTCCAATGAGTTTGTGCTGATTTATTGTGTAGAAGGGGAGGGATGGTTCGAGCTGGACGGTAAGCGTCATGACGTTGGGGCTAACCAGTTTTTCATCTTGCCCAAATATAAGGCACATGCTTATGGCAGCAAGGCAGAGAATCCTTGGACGATTTACTGGATTCATTTCGATGGCGCGAAAGCTGCCTTTTTCAGTGTGGGTTTCAGTAAGCCGCATGATATTTCACCGGCAGAACATTCCCGTATCAAAGAACGTCTGATGCTGTTTGAAGAAATTTATGCTTCGGTCAGTTCCGGGTATAACAAGAACTACATGTTGTATGCCACGACGAGCCTTTTCCACTTCTTAGGTTCCATGAAGTTTCTTGGAGAATACCGTGAGTGCCGTTTTGCGGGTGTGCAGGAAAAGCGAGACGTGGTGCAGCGTGCCATTCATTTCATGCAGGAAAACTTGAATAAGAAAATCCGTCTGACGGATATTGCCCGCGAAGTGAAACTTTCCCCGTCTTACTTCTCCAATGTCTTTGAGGACAAGACCGGTTCTCCCCCTTTGCGTTATTTGGGATACCTCCGCATTCAGGAAGCCTGTCATTATTTGGATTTCACAGAGTTGAAAATCAGTCAAATCAGTCCGTTGGTCGGTTATGAGGATTCGCTTTACTTTTCCCGACAGTTCACGAAATACATGGGCATGTCGCCGTCGGAATATAAATCAAAGAAGAAAGGGTAAGATTTTAAATAATTATATATTTGAGGAACGAGACATGAATACGAAATCTCTATTATCTTTAGTAGTAGGCATTTCCCTGCTTTACGGTTGCCATACAGCACCTGCTTCCCGTGAAGGAGAAACGGGGGCGGCAGACAGTGTGGTGGTAAAAAATGAAGTCGTGAATACGATTCTACAGCGTCGCAGCATCCGGAAATACAAGCCGCAACCGATAGAGAAGGACAAGTGGGCACAGATAGTGGAATGTGGAGTGTATGCTCCCAACGGGAAGGGACTGGAATCGTGGGAAGTGCGTGTCGTGGACAATCCCCGTTTGTTGGCTTCGATAGATTCGGCTTACAGCCGTTTCATGGGGAAAGGACAGGAGGAAACCACTCTTCGGGCGGCATACGGTGCACCTGTGTTGGTATTTATCGCATACGATACGACTTATGATTTGTCGCAGGTGGATTGCGGACTATTGGGCGGAAACATGATGATTGCGGCACAATCGTTAGGGATTGGTTCATGTTGCTTGGGTGGTATTTGCCGTTTCCTGAATGAACCGGAAGGTCGTGAATTACTTGATGAATTGGATTTTCCCGAAACGCATAAATTACTTTATGCCATAGCTTTCGGTTATCCGGATGAAGAACCTTCTCCCAAACCTCGTGATATGAACAAGGTTCGGACGGTTGAATGATGCGGTTTTTGTTGATTGGGGATTAAAGAACGAGAAGTATGAAACGTTTTTATATATTGGGGATAGCCATGGGAATGAGTGCATTTTTGAGCAGCCTTTTCGGTTGCCATGTTTCGGACGGGGATTTCCATTCGCTTTCCGTAGCGGAATTCAAAGAATACATTGCCGATACAGCGGTCGTGCGTTTAGATGTACGTACGGCTGAAGAATATGCGGAGGGACATATTACCGGGGCGGTGAATATAGACGTGTTACAACCGGATTTCAAACAGAAGAGCAAGGCAGTTTTACCGAAAGGCAAGACCATAGCCTTGTATTGCCGGAGTGGGAAGCGCAGCAAGAAAGCAGCACGGATTTTGAGTGAGCTTCATTATAAGGTGGTGGAGCTTGACGGTGGATACTTGGAATGGACGAAGGCCGGACAGTGACGGGACAAGTCTTGAAACGGATGAGTCCGGGGGGGGCAGTGAAAAGAAGAGACTATTTGGGGTGAAAAAATGACTGTAATTTCGCGATAGACTTGCATATAATGGCTCTTTTCATTATCTTTGCACCCGATTTCAAGGAAATCATGCGGAAATAGCTCAGTCGATAGAGCACTAGCCTTCCAAGCTGGGGGTCGCGGGTTTGAGTCCCGTTTTCCGCTCTAATTTTTTGCTGTTATAGCTCAGCGGTAGAGCACTTCCTTGGTAAGGAAGAGGTCCCGAGTTCAAGTCTCGGTAACAGCTCGGATGAGCATTAGATTATTCATTAATTAAATAAAAAGGAAAAAGCTATGGCTAAAGAGAAGTTTGAGCGTACCAAACCTCATGTAAACATTGGTACTATCGGTCACGTAGACCACGGAAAGACTACTTTGACTGCTGCTATTACTACAGTATTGGCAAAGAAAGGTTTGTCAGAAGTAAAATCGTTCGATCAGATCGATAACGCTCCCGAGGAAAAAGAGCGTGGTATTACTATCAATACTTCACACGTTGAGTATGAAACTGCAAACCGTCACTATGCACACGTTGACTGCCCGGGACACGCCGACTATGTAAAGAACATGGTAACTGGTGCTGCGCAGATGGATGGTGCTATCATCGTAGTTGCTGCAACTGATGGTCCGATGCCTCAAACTCGTGAGCATATCTTGTTGGCTCGTCAGGTAAACGTTCCGCGTTTGGTCGTATTCTTGAACAAGTGCGATATGGTTGACGACGAAGAAATGTTGGAGCTCGTTGAGATGGAAATGCGTGAGCTGTTGGCAGCTTATGACTTCGAAGAAGATACTCCGATTATCCGTGGTTCTGCTTTGGGTGCCTTGAATGGTGTACCTGAATGGGAAGATAAGGTAATGGAACTTATGGACGCTTGTGATACTTGGATTCAGGAGCCTGTTCGTGACGTTGAAAAGCCTTTCTTGATGCCGGTTGAGGACGTATTCTCTATTACTGGTCGTGGTACTGTAGCAACTGGTCGTATCGAGACTGGTGTTGTGAAAGTAGGTGATGAAGTTCAGATCCTCGGTTTGGGCGAAGACAAGAAGTCTGTGATTACCGGTGTAGAAATGTTCCGTAAGTTGTTGGACGAAGGTGAAGCTGGTGATAACGTTGGTTTGTTGCTTCGTGGTATCGATAAAACAGAAATCAAGCGTGGTATGGTAATTACTCATCCGGGTTCTATTACTCCTCACTCTGGATTCAAGGCTTCTATCTACGTTTTGAAGAAAGAAGAAGGTGGACGTCACACTCCGTTCGGAAACAAATACCGTCCTCAGTTCTATCTGCGTACTATGGACTGTACAGGTGAAATTCACTTGCCGGAAGGAACTGAAATGGTAATGCCGGGTGATAATGTAGAAATTACAGTACACTTGATTTATCCGGTAGCCTTGAACGTAGGTTTGCGTTTCGCTATCCGCGAAGGTGGACGTACGGTAGGTTCTGGTCAGATTACTGAAGTTTTTGACTAATTTAAGGTCATCATAGGCTCTCTCTTAGGGGAGAGCCACTTACGGGAGTAGCTCAGTTGGTAGAGCACCGGTCTCCAAAACCGGGTGTCGGGAGTTCGAGCCTCTCCTCCCGTGCTAATAATAAAGAATATGTTTAAGAAGATCTTTAAATATTGTAAGGAATCTTATGATGAGCTTGTCCATAAAACTACTTGGCCGACTCGTTCAGAACTTACTAACAGTGCAGTCGTAGTATTATCTGCTTCCCTACTCATTGCACTGGTTGTTTTCGCTATGGACTTCGTGTTCCAAAGCGCAATGGAAGTTATTTATCCTAATTAAGTAGAGAGATGGCTGATACTGAAATGAAATGGTACGTTATGCGTGCCGTGAGTGGAAAGGAAAGCAAGGTGAAGGAGTACATTGATGCCGAAATTAAAAAAGGTGACTTTGGAAAATTCGTCTCTCAGGTGTTGATACCGACAGAAAAAGTAGTTCAGGTTCGTAATGGTAAACGTATCGTTAAGGAGCGTAATCATTTACCGGGCTATGTGTTGGTAGAAGCAGCTTTAGTGGGTGAGATACCTGTATTGTTGCGTAATACGCCGAACGTATTGGGCTTTTTGGGTGAATCTAATAGTAACCCTACTCCGTTGCGTCAGTCTGAGGTTAATCGTCTTTTAGGTGCTGTTGACGAAATGCAAGATGTACCGGAAGAAGTGTTGATACCTTATGCTGAAGGGGAAACGGTTAAGGTAACAGAAGGACCTTTTAGTGGTTTTTCTGCCGTAATCGAGGAAGTAAATAACGAAAAGAAGAAGCTGAAAGTAATGGTCAAGATCTTCGGCCGTAAAACGCCGTTGGAATTAGGTTTTATGCAAGTAGAGAAAGAATGATGCGTTTTGTTACGCGTATTGTTCTTGAATATCAAATTCAATAAATAACAAAAAAATGGCTAAAGAAGTTGCTGGATTAATCAAATTACAGATTAAAGGAGGCGCTGCAAATCCATCACCCCCAGTAGGTCCTGCTTTGGGTTCCAAGGGTATCAATATCATGGATTTCTGTAAAGCATTCAACGCCAGAACGCAGGAGAAAGCCGGCAAGGTGCTCCCGGTGGTAATCACCTATTATACTGATAAGTCATACGACTTTATCGTAAAGACTCCTCCCGTAGCAGTACAGTTGATGGAGATTGCGAAGTTAAAAGGTGGTTCTGCAGAGCCGAACCGTAAAAAGGTTGCTGAAATCTCTTGGGAGCAAGTGCGTACGATCGCTCAGGATAAAATGCCTGATTTGAATTGCTTTACAATAGAAGCTGCGATGAAATTGGTTGCAGGAACAGCAAGAAGTATGGGTATCACTGTAAAAGGAGACTTCCCGGGTTAATAATTAAAATCTTCAATTAAAATGAGTAAACTGACAAAAAATCAGAAGTTGGTCGCTGACAAGATTGAAGCAGGGAAAGCATACTCTTTGAAAGAAGCTTCTCAGTTGGTTAAGGATATTACGACAACCAAGTTTGATGCTTCCGTAGACATTGATGTACGTTTAGGTGTGGATCCCCGTAAAGCCAATCAGATGGTGAGAGGTGTTGTGTCTCTGCCAAATGGTACGGGTAAAGTTACGCGGGTTCTTTGCTTGTGTACTCCGGATGCTGAAGCTGCTGCTAAGGAAGCAGGCGCTGACTATGTAGGTCTTGATGAATATATCGAGAAGATAAAAGGCGGTTGGACTGACGTGGATGTCATTATCACTATGCCTTCAATAATGGGAAAAATCGGTGCCCTCGGTCGTGTACTCGGTCCTCGTGGATTGATGCCTAACCCGAAGAGTGGTACTGTAACTATGGATGTGGCCAAGGCTGTAAGAGAAGTGAAACAAGGTAAGATTGACTTTAAAGTAGATAAATCAGGTATTGTACACACTTCTATAGGTAAGGTTTCTTTTACTGCTGAGCAAATTGCACAGAATGCGAAAGAGTTTATTTCAACTATCAATAAGTTGAAACCTACAGCCGCTAAGGGTACCTATATTAAGAGTATTTATCTTTCAAGTACGATGAGCCGCGGTATCAAGATTGACCCGAAGGCTGTTGAGGAAATTTAAAAAGTAATTGAATCATGAGAAAGGAAGATAAAGGTAATATTATAGCCCAGCTTGGCGAAGTCTTGAATGAGTATGCTCATTTCTATCTGGTTGATGTGACGGGATTGAATGCTGCGACAACCAGTGCGATGAGAAGAAAATGTTTTCAGTCTGAAATTAAAATGGTAGTTGTGAAGAACACATTACTTCACAAAGCTTTGGAAGCAGCTGAGACAGATTATACTCCTTTGTACGATTGCTTAAAGGGTACGACTGCTGTGTTGTTTGCAAACACGGCAAATGCCCCTGCAAAGTTGTTGAAAGATTTTGCTAAGGATGGAATGCCCGCATTGAAGGCGGCTTATGCTGAAGAAGGTTTCTATGTAGGTGCAGACCAACTCGAAGCTCTTACGGCTATCAAGAGCAAGGATGAAGTTATTGCTGAGATTGTGGCTTTGTTGCAGTCACCGGCGAAGAACGTACTTTCTGCTCTTCAATCAGGTGGAAACACTATTCATGGAGTTCTCAAAACTCTCGGTGAAAGACCCGAATAAATTAAATTAGTATCAAACAAATAAAAAATAGAATAAAAATGGCAAATTTGAAAGCTATTGCTGAAGAATTGGTAAATTTGACAGTTAAGGAAGTTAATGAATTGGCAACTATCCTGAAGGATGAGTACGGAATTGAACCTGCTGCTGCAGCTGTTGCTGTTGCTGCTGGTCCTGCTGCTGGTGGCGCTGAAGCTGCTGCTGCAAAAGATTCTTTCGATGTAGTATTGAAGAGTGCAGGTGCAGCTAAGTTGCAGGTAGTTAAGGCTGTGAAAGAAGCTTGCGGCCTTGGCTTGAAAGAAGCAAAAGAAATGGTTGACGGTGCTCCCAGCGTATTGAAGGAAGGAATGCCGAAAGCTGATGCTGAAGCTTTGAAGAAGACTCTCGAAGAAGCTGGTGCTGAAATCGAGTTGAAGTAATTAAAAGCCTGTATTAGCAGGTTTATCGGTAAAGAATCCTCTGGTAGAGGGTTCTTTACCTTTTTGTGTCTAAAACTATCAACAAGTTCAACTAATAATAATATAGATGTCTTCTAATCTTGTAAATCAGAGAGTTAACTTTGCAACAGTTAAGAGTCCGATGCCTTATCCGGATTTTCTTGATGTGCAATTGAAGTCGTTTAAGGACTTCCTGCAGTTGGATACTCCTCCTGAGAAACGTAAAAACGACGGCTTATATAAAGTCTTCTCAGAGAATTTCCCAATTGCCGATACGCGTAATAACTTCGTTTTGGAGTTCCTTGATTATTATATTGATCCCCCGCGCTATACAATTGAAGAGTGTTTAGAGCGTGGGCTCACCTATAGTGTGCCGCTCAAGGCCAAATTGAAGTTGTATTGTACCGACCCGGATCACGAAGACTTTGATACGGTTATTCAGGATGTGTTCTTAGGTCCTATTCCTTATATGACCGATAATGGAACTTTTATTATTAACGGAGCTGAACGAGTTGTAGTTTCCCAATTACATCGTTCTCCGGGTGTTTTCTTCGGTTCAAGTATTCATGCGAATGGGACGCAACTATATTCGGCACGTATCATTCCATTCAAAGGTTCATGGATTGAATTTGCTACAGACATCAATAATGTCATGTATGCGTATATCGACCGTAAGAAGAAATTGCCTGTTACGACTTTGTTGCGTGCCATAGGTTTCGAGGACGATAAGGATATTCTGGAGATTTTCAATTTGGCGGAAGAAGTCAAAGCGACGAAAACCAATTTAAAGAAATACATTGGTAAGAAGTTAGCTGCACGTGTGCTGAAGAGTTGGATTGAGGATTTCGTGGATGAAGACACGGGTGAGGTGGTTTCAATAGAGCGTAATGAAGTCATCTTAGACCGTGAAGCTATATTGGACGAAGACAATATTTGCATCATTTTGGATAGCGGTGTCCAAAGTGTGTTGTTGCATAAGGAAGAGATAAATACGTCTGATTATTCTATCATCTTCAATACGCTTCAGAAAGACCCGAGTAATTCTGAGAAGGAGGCAGTATTATACATTTACCGTCAGTTGCGTAACGCCGACCCCGCAGATGATGCCAGTGCACGTGAGGTCATCAATAACTTGTTCTTTTCAGAGAAACGTTATGATTTGGGTGAAGTGGGACGCTACCGTATCAATAGAAAGCTGAATCTTTCTACGGATATGGATGTCCGTGTATTGACGAAAGAAGATATTATCGAGATTATCAAGTATCTGATAGAGTTGATAAACTCAAAGGCACTTGTCGATGACATCGACCATTTGAGCAACCGTCGTGTAAGGACTGTAGGCGAACAATTAAGCAATCAGTTTGCTATTGGTTTGGCTCGCATGAGTCGTACGATTCGGGAACGTATGAATGTACGTGACAACGAAGTCTTTACTCCGACGGACTTGATTAATGCGAAGACCATTTCTTCCGTGATTAATTCTTTCTTCGGAACCAATGCCCTTTCGCAATTCATGGACCAGACCAACCCTCTGGCAGAGGTAACGAACAAACGTCGTTTGTCAGCCCTCGGTCCTGGCGGTTTGTCTCGTGAACGTGCCGGTTTCGAGGTGCGTGACGTACACTATACACACTATGGCCGTTTGTGTCCTATCGAATCTCCTGAAGGACCGAACATCGGTTTGATTTCTTCTTTGTGTGTATATGCCAAGATTAACGACCTCGGTTTCATTGAAACCCCCTACCGTAAGGTGCAAGACGGAGTGGTTGATTTATCATTGGAAACCGGTATTGAATATTTGACAGCAGAAGAGGAAGAAGGCAAGATTATCGGACAGGGTAATGCACCGTTGAATGATGACGGTACGTTTATCCGTAAGAAAGTAAAGTGTCGTCAGGATGACGATTATCCGGTTGTTCCCCCTTCTGATGTGAATCTGATGGACGTGGCTCCGCAGCAGATTGCTTCTATTGCCGCATCTTTGATTCCGTTCTTGGAGCATGATGACGCGCACCGTGCGTTGATGGGTTCAAACATGATGCGCCAGGCCGTGCCTTTGTTGCGTAGCGAATCTCCGATTGTAGGTACCGGTATAGAAAAACAGGTATGTGAGGATTCCCGTACGATGATTACGGCCGAGGGTGATGGCGTGATTGAATATGTGGATGCTACGACCATTCGTATTTTATACGACCGTACGGAAGAAGAAGAGTTCGTAAGTTTCGAGCCTGCGTTGAAAGAATACCGTATCCCGAAGTTCCGTCGTACAAACCAGAATATGACGATTGACCTGCGTCCTATCTGCGATAAAGGCCAACGCGTAAAAGCCGGGGACATTTTGACGGAAGGTTATTCTACCCAGCAAGGGGAACTGGCTTTGGGTAAGAACCTTTTGGTGGCTTACATGCCATGGAAAGGCTATAACTATGAGGATGCCATTGTGCTGAACGAGCGCGTGGTACGCGAAGATATTTTGACCTCAATCCATGTGGAAGAATTCTCGTTGGAAGTTCGTGAAACGAAACGTGGAGTGGAAGAGTTGACGGCTGATATTCCGAATGTAAGCGAAGAAGCTACTAAAGATTTGGATGAGAATGGTATTGTCCGCGTCGGTGCCCGCATTCAGCCGGGTGATATTATGATCGGTAAGATTACTCCGAAGGGTGAGAGCGATCCTTCGCCCGAAGAGAAGCTGCTGCGTGCCATTTTCGGTGATAAAGCCGGTGATGTGAAGGATGCTTCTTTGAAAGCTTCTCCGTCATTGAATGGTGTGGTGATAGATAAGAAGTTGTTCTCCCGTGCCATCAAGACACGTGCTGCCAAGGCTGCGGACAAACTGATTCTTCCGAAAATAGACGAGGAATTCAATAGTAAGGTTGAAGATTTGAAGGCCATCTTGATAGACAAATTGTTGGAGCTGACGAAAGACAAGGTTTCACAAGGCGTGAAAGATTATATGGGTAGCGACGTGATTGCTTCGGGACGTAAGTTTGCGGCTTCCGCTTTGGAAGGACTCGATTTTACGACGATACAGTTAAGTGGCTGGACGGACGACGAGCATCTGAACGGTTTGATATCTCAACTGATTATAAACTTCCTGAAGAAATACAAGTTGCTTGATGCCGAACTGAAACGTAAGAAGTTTGCGATTACGATTGGTGATGAATTGCCTTCGGGTATCATTCAGATGGCTAAGGTTTATATCGCCAAGAAACGTAAGATCGGTGTCGGCGACAAGATGGCCGGACGTCACGGAAACAAGGGTATCGTATCAAAAATCGTACGTCAGGAAGACATGCCGTTCTTGGCTGACGGAACGCCGGTCGATATCGTTTTGAATCCGTTGGGTGTGCCTTCTCGTATGAACATCGGTCAGATTTTCGAGACTGTTTTAGGGGCTGCCGGAAAAGAACTTGGAGTGAAGTTTGCTACTCCGATTTTCGATGGTGCTACGTTGGATGACTTGTGTGAATGGACGGATAAGGCCGGTTTGCCGCGTTATTGCTCTACGCAGTTGTATGACGGTGAGACCGGTGAGAAGTTCGACCAGTTGGCCACTGTCGGTATTGCTTATATGCTGAAGTTAGGTCACATGGTAGAAGACAAGATGCACGCCCGTTCCATCGGTCCGTATTCATTGATTACCCAACAGCCGCTCGGAGGTAAGGCGCAGTTCGGTGGTCAGCGTTTCGGAGAAATGGAAGTCTGGGCCATCGAGGCGTTCGGTGCATCTCATGTGCTACAGGAAATTTTGACTATCAAGTCGGACGATGTGGTAGGCCGTTCGAAAGCATACGAAGCGATTGTCAAGGGCGAGCCGATGCCAACTCCGGGTATTCCGGAATCACTGAATGTGTTGCTCCACGAGCTGAGAGGCTTGGGGTTGAGCATTACGCTTGAATAACAGTTGAACTCTTTTATTAATAACAGAATATGGCTTTTAGAAAAGAATCTAAAATAAAGAGTAACTTTACGAAGATAACCATCGGATTGGCTTCGCCCGAAGAAATCCTGGAAAATTCGTATGGTGAGGTTTTGAAACCCGAAACCATTAACTATCGTACCTATAAACCCGAACGTGACGGTTTGTTCTGCGAGCGTATTTTTGGTCCGACGAAGGATTATGAATGCCATTGCGGAAAGTATAAACGGATTCGTTATAAAGGTATTGTCTGCGACCGTTGTGGCGTGGAAGTAACAGAAAAGAAGGTACGTCGCGAACGTTCAGGACACATTGCATTGGTGGTGCCTGTGGCTCATATCTGGTATTTTCGTTCGTTACCGAACAAAATCGGTTATCTGTTGGGAATACCGACAAAGAAGCTGGATGCAGTCATTTACTACGAACGTTATATAGTCATTCAGCCGGGCGTGCTGGCCGAAGAAGGAATCGCAGCCAATGACTTGTTGACCGAAGATGAATATTTGGATTATCTGGAGAAACTTCCCAAAGAGAACCAGTATTTGGATGATTCGGACCCTAATAAGTTCATAGCCAAGATGGGTGCAGAGGCCATTTATGACCTTTTGCTCCGTTTGGATTTGGATAAATTGTCATACGAATTGCGTGACAGTGCCAATGCCGATACGGCCCAGCAGCGTAAGACCGAAGCCCTGAAGCGGTTGCAGGTGGTTGAGTCTTTCCGTGCCAGTCGGGGACGCAATAAGCCCGAATGGATGATTATGAAAATCCTTCCGGTGATTCCGCCCGAACTGCGTCCGTTGGTTCCGTTGGATGGCGGCCGTTTTGCCACTTCCGACTTGAACGACTTGTATCGTCGTGTCATTATCCGTAACAACCGTCTGAAGCGACTGATTGAAATCAAAGCTCCCGAGGTGATTTTGCGTAATGAGAAACGTATGTTGCAAGAGGCCGTGGACAGCTTGTTCGACAACTCCCGCAAGTCCAGTGCGGTAAAGACGGATGCCAACCGTCCTTTGAAGTCCCTTTCCGATTCGTTGAAAGGTAAGCAAGGCCGTTTCCGTCAGAACCTGTTGGGTAAGCGTGTGGACTATTCAGCCCGTTCGGTTATCGTTGTAGGACCGGAGTTGAAGATGGGAGAATGCGGTCTGCCTAAATTGATGGCCGCAGAACTTTATAAGCCGTTCATCATCCGTAAGCTTATAGAACGCGGTATCGTGAAGACCGTGAAGTCTGCCAAGAAGATTGTAGACCGCAAGGAGCCTGTGATTTGGGATATTTTGGAATACGTGATGAAAGGACACCCGGTGTTGTTGAACCGTGCTCCGACATTGCACCGCTTGGGTATCCAGGCTTTCCAACCCAAGATGATAGAAGGTAAGGCTATCCAGTTGCATCCGTTGGCTTGTACGGCGTTCAATGCCGACTTCGACGGTGACCAGATGGCTGTGCATTTGCCTTTGAGCAACGAAGCGATTCTGGAAGCGCAGATTTTGATGTTGCAGTCTCACAATATCCTGAATCCGGCAAACGGTGCGCCGATTACGGTGCCTTCTCAGGATATGGTGTTGGGCTTGTATTATATTACCAAGCTCCGTCCCGGTTCTAAGGGCGAAGGTTTGACATTCTATGGTCCCGAAGAGGCTATCATTGCCTACAATGAGAAGCGTGTAGACATTCATGCGCCTATTAAAGTTGTGGTAAAGGACCTAAATGCGAATGGCGAGCTGGAAAAGAAGATGGTGGAAACGTCCGTAGGCCGTGTGATTGTCAACGAAATCATACCGGAAGAAGTCGGTTATTTCAACGACATCATTTCCAAAAAGACCTTGCGCGGCATCATCACCGACGTGATCAAGACGGTAGGTGTGGCTCGTGCTTGCGAATTCCTGGACGGTATCAAGAATCTGGGTTATCGTATGGCATACGTGGGCGGTTTGTCTTTCAACTTGGGTGATATTATCATTCCGGAGGAAAAAGAGGAACTGGTTCGTCGCGGAAACGAAGAAGTGGAACGCATTGCCAATGATTATGGTATGGGTTTCATCACGGACAACGAACGTTATAACCAGGTCATCGATACTTGGACACACGTCAACAATGACCTTTCCAAGGTCTTGATGAAGACCATGAAAGAAGCCGACCAGGGGTTCAATGCCGTATATATGATGTTGGATTCCGGAGCCCGTGGTTCTGCCGGACAGATCAGCCAGCTTTCCGGTATGCGTGGTTTGATGGCCAAGCCCCAGAAAGCCGGAGCCGAAGGCGCCCAGATTATCGAAAACCCGATTCTTTCCAACTTCAAGGAAGGCATGAGCGTGTTGGAGTACTTCATTTCTACCCACGGTGCCCGTAAGGGTTTGGCCGATACGGCTTTGAAGACAGCCGATGCCGGTTACTTGACGCGTCGTCTTGTAGACGTATCCCACGACGTGATTATCACGGAAGAGGATTGCGGTACGTTGCGCGGTCTGGTATGTACGGCTTTGAAGAACGGCGATGAAGTCATTTCTTCACTTTACGAACGTATTCTCGGACGTGTGTCCGTGCATGATATTATCAATCCTACGACGGGTAAGTTGATTGTTTCCGCCGGGGAGGAAATCACGGAAGACAAGGCACAGGAAATCGAAGACTCTCCGATCGAGAGTGTGGAAATCCGTTCCGTATTGACTTGCGAGAGCCGTAAGGGAGTCTGCATGAAGTGCTATGGCCGCAACTTGGCTACGAGCCGGATGGTACAGAAAGGCGAGGCGGTCGGCGTGATTGCCGCCCAGTCCATCGGTGAGCCGGGTACACAGTTGACGTTGCGTACGTTCCATGCCGGTGGTGTGGCTTCGAATGCGGCAGCCAATGCATCTATCGTCGCGAAGTACGATTCGAAGGTAGAGTTCGAAGAGTTGCGTACGGTAGATATTACCGATGAGACCGGAAATGCAGCCAAGATGGTAGTAGGACGTTTGGCCGAGGTCCGCTTCGTCGACGTGAATACCGATATTGTCCTCTTCACGCAAAATGTGCCTTACGGTTCTACTTTGTATGTGAACGAAGGAGATAAAGTAGAGAAAGGCAAGCTGATAGCCAAGTGGGATCCGTTTAACGCGGTTATCGTGACGGAAACTCCGGGTAAGATTCAGTTTGAAGACGTGGTAGAAGGTGTGACTTATCGTGTGGAAGCCGACGAGACGACAGGTCTGCGCGAGATGATCATCATAGAGTCAAAAGACAGGACGAAGGTTCCTTCGGCTCATATCTTGGACGAGAACGGAGAGTTGATTCGTACGTATAACTTCCCCATTGGCGGACACTTGGCTATTGAGGACAATCAGATTGTCAAAGCCGGAGACGTATTGGTGAAGATTCCGCGTGCCGTAGGTAAAGCCGGCGACATCACGGGAGGTCTTCCGCGTGTGACCGAGTTGTTCGAAGCGCGTAATCCGTCTAATCCCGCTGTGGTTTCGGAAATCGACGGTGAGATCACGATGGGTAAACTGAAACGCGGTAACCGTGAGATTATCGTCACTTCCAAGTTGGGTGAAGTGAAGAAGTATCTTGTACCGTTGTCCAAGCAGATTCTGGTACAAGAGAACGACTATGTACGTGCCGGAACTCCACTATCAGACGGTGCCACTACGCCAGCCGACATTTTGGCCATTAAAGGTCCTACGGCGGTGCAGGAATATATCGTGAACGAGATACAGGACGTGTACCGTCTGCAAGGTGTGAAGATTAACGACAAGCACTTTGAGGTGATTGTCCGTCAGATGATGCGTAAGGTGCAGATTGACGAACCGGGCGACACTCGATTCTTGGAGCAGCAGATTGTGGACAAACTCGATTTCGCGGAAGAGAACGACCGCATTTGGGGCAAGAAAGTCGTGGTGGATGCCGGTGACTCGGAAACGATGCAAAAAGGTATGATTGTGACGGCCCGTAAGTTGCGTGACGAGAATTCTACGTTGAAACGTAAGGATTTGAAGTTGGTGCAGGTACGTGACGCTATGCCGGCCACCTCAATCCAGATTCTGCAAGGTATTACCCGTGCGGCACTACAGACTTCGAGCTTCATGTCGGCAGCTTCCTTCCAGGAAACGACGAAGGTGCTGAATGACGCGGCCATCAATGGAAAGACCGATAAACTCGAAGGTATGAAGGAGAACGTCATCTGTGGTCATCTGATACCGGCAGGTACGGGTCTCCGTGAGTTTGGCAAGATTGTCGTAGGCTGCAAGGAGGAGTACGACCGCCTGATGGCCAATCGTAAGTCTATCCTTGATTTGGATGAGTAAAATAGACTGCTTTTAGCCAGTAGTAAGAAAAAGCCGTTCCGGAATTTCCGGAGCGGCTTTTTCTTGTTCTCGATGGCATATTCCATTTGCAATCTCGCAACTTCCAAGCAGAGGATATATGCCTGTATGATGTACTCTTTTTCCTATGTATCGAATGTTTTTCCAAATGTAACAGGTTGCATGTTTGCTATTGTGAGGTTCAATTCTTTTGCACAATTTTACAGTATTAAATAAACGAGAGTATGGAAAAGAAGAATTTGTTAGTAAGAATTTTTGTTCCGGTCGTTGTGGCCGGGATGGTGTTTGTGGGGTTGCCCGCATGTTTCCAAGATGATGGTTATCCTGAAGGGTTTGTGTTGAATGACGAAGCAGGTGTGGCGACTATGGCGAAAAGAAGCATGCCGCAAGGAGGGGGAAAGTATTAAACCTATAGAACCTGAGAAACCGTCATATAAATATGGTGAGGCTACTGTAACTTTTAAATGTACTAATGCTTTGCCTTCAGAATATATAGATGGTTATACCGTCTTGACGATGACGGTTCATTATTCCTATAAGATGGAAAATGGTGAACCTACTTCTGTTGAGTATGTATATTCTGCTGAGGACAATCCTGAATTTTCGATTGATGATATAGATTTGGTGGAGAATCCAGATACTGGATATTATACTTTGGTATGCAGTGGCACTTATAGTTTTATAGATTCAAATGGTTATTTATACACTTGGGGGTATTCAGGTGAATCAGAGTCAGATATTTCACTCTGATGAGATAGTATAATGTCTTGCGTTAAATAAAGCCATGTCGAAGTTCCTTTTGTTTGGCCTTGTTTTTACCCTCCTACGATGCATCCCTGTTGTGGGACGAACAGTGGGTACTCTGTCGGATTTGGACAGCCTCCTCGGGTGCATGTCTCGCGTGGTGTCCACGACACGTCATGTGGTTCAGGAGAAAGTCTACCTCCATTTCGACAACACGGGGTACTTCATGGGCGAGAAGATGTGGTTCACGGCCTATGTGGTGCGTGCTGACGGGCACCGTCCCGGCGTTCGTAGCCGCGTGCTCTACGTGGAGCTGTTGAACCCGGGCGGCGACGTGGTGCAGCGGCGTAAGCTGAAGATAGACGATCGGGGCCATGCGCACGGTGACTTTTCGTTGGATTCTCTTTACGGCGCGGGCTTCTATGAGGTCCGCGCCTTCACCCGTTATATGTCGAACTGGGGTGGCGCGGCTTGTTTCTCCCGCGTGTTCCCGGTGTTCCGCGCCCCTTCCACCCCGGGAGCTTATGAGCCGGTGATGGACGAGCGCAGTTACCGTCGTCGCTTGCCTGATTTCCGTGAGTCGGACACGCTGCACCGTTCGCGTCTGAACGTGTCCTTTTATCCGGAGGGCGGCCGTCTGGTGTCGGGCTTGCGCAGCCGCGTGGCCTTTCAGGTATCCGACGGCGGTGGTCGGCATGTGTCGGCCGACGGTGAGCTGCTGGACGGTGAGGGCCGTGTGGTGGGCCGTGGTTCTTCAGACAGCACGGGTCGTGGAGTGTTCACAGTTCCGGCATCCTGCGACGGGCTTCGTTTCCGCCTGTGTGACGCCCGTGGCCGTTTTAAGGAGTTTCCCCTTCCGGAGTCATCCTCAGAGGGTTGCGTGTTGGAGCTACCCCCGTCTTTGGACGATTCTTTGCGCTTCAGCGTCCGTGGCACGGCATCGTACCGTGACCGCCTGTTGGGCTACATGCTGATGAACTACGGCCGTGTATGGAGTTGCGACACGTTCCGCGTGGGCTCGGGTTACCAAAAGTCGTACTTTCGGGACAGTCTTCCCGAGGGTGTGAACCAACTGACGGTGTTCGACGTCCGCGGCCGCATCCTGTGCGAACGCTTGTTTTTCCTTTTTCCGAAGCCTTCGACCTCCGACACGATTCGCGTCACATCGGAGACGGCCCGCCTCACGCCCTGCGGTAAGGTCCGCCTGCGCCTGCATGCTATCCCCGGCTCTGTCTTCTCCTTTTCGGCGATGGACGGCGGCACGGTGTTCAACGGCCGTGGCCCTTCGGTGAAGTCATGGATGCTGCTGTCTTCCGAAGTGAAGGGTTACATCGAGGACGTGGGTTATTATTTCGAGTCGGACGATTCAGTGCACCGCCGTGCGTCGGACCTATTGATGTTGGTCCAGGGTTGGCGGCGTTACGACTGGGAGGAGCTGTCCGGGTATCGTTCTCGCAATCCGGAGAAGTGGCATCCGGTAGAAGACATGTTGTATATCACGGGACATTTGCGTTCGCTTAAGAAGTCCTTGCCGGTGGATGGCATTCCGATTAAAGTCTACGTGTATTCCGGTGGAAGTTACACGGACGGTGAGATGTTGACGGACAGCGCGGGTCGTTATGCCTTTTCCCTTCCGGACGTATGGGGGGGGGAGTGGAACCTTCAGCTCAAGGCCGGTGTGAATAAGCTCAAGAGCCGTTACCTTGTGACGGTTGACCGTCGTTTCGGTCCTCCTTCCCGCCGTTTGTCCCCTTATGAGTGCCGTTCCCTTCCGTTCCTTCCGTCGTACTTGCCCCTGTTGCCAGACACGCTGGAGTTCGACACATTGCCCCTTCTTTCCCTCTCGGAACGGCTTCACAAACTTCCCGAGGTGGATGTGAAGGCGAAGCACCGTTTCACGGAAGGCGCACGCGCGGCCTGGGCTACGGAGAAGCGCGGGCAGTATTGGGCTGACGTGTATTATGACTGCGACGAGGAAACGGAGCGGTATTTGGATGAAGGGAAAGAAATCCCGTTATTTAGTGATTGGTTCATGGAGCGGAGTGAGTTTGTGGATTTAAGCCATACTCCGTTCTATACAGGGGCATCCGGTGAAATGGATTCAAATCCGCTCGAAGAAGCCGCCGTGGAAACAGGGGATATGGAGAAAAGTTTGACCTCGGGGAAGGAGCATGTGGAATGGGGACGTTACAAGGGGCGTCCAATCGTGTGGATCTTGGATAACGAATATGCAAGAGGAGGAGGGAAGATGGCTATAGAAGTTCCTTTAGGAGAGCGGACGAAAGGGAGCATAGCTGTAGATTTGTTCCCTCTTTTCTTGGATGAAGCGAAGTCCGTGTATATTACGGAGAATCCCAATGCGTCGGTAGCTTACCATTATCCCCCTTATGCAGAGGATGTAGTTACCGTATTCGTCTACACGCATTTCTCTCCTCGTCGGAGGATGGAGAAGGGCGTTCGCCGTACATATTTCCAGGGTTATAACGTGCCTTCCACGTTCGAGATGCCTGATTATTCCCTTATGCCTCCTATGGAGGACTTCCGCCGTACGTTGTATTGGAATCCGGACGTGCGGACGGACGAGAAGGGCGAGGCGATTATCGAGTTTTACAACAACTCGTCTTGCCGTGAAATTCAGATATCCGCTGAGGGAATCACGCCGGACGGTCGGTGCATTTCCAATGAATGAGGGTGGGGAGCCATCGGGAGGAAGAGAAACGGCAGAATGTCAAAAAGTAAGTTTCTCCCCGTGAGAATCGTTCATTTGGGAACGAGTGGGGCCGTGGAGGAAAATAAACGATTCTCATCGGTTTTGCGGTTTCCTGTTTGTAAGGGAATGGGGGCTTAGGCTGCCTTTTTGCCGGAAGGCCGGTCGGTTTGGGCGCATGGCGTATCGTTCCGGTAAAGCGCAAGGGCGTTTCCGGGAGCTTTTTGATAGTTGCCAAATGTATGTCGAAACGTCCGTTCTGGCTCTTTGCGGGCCGTTCTCAGTCCATCTTTTCCCGTTTTGGGGACGTTTTTGGGCTTTTTTCCACGCTGCTTTTCCTCATTCTGCGCCAGATGATTCTTCGCTTTCAGCCGAATGATTTTTCGTTTGGCTGTGAACGATTTGCATATATGCGTGAAATATTCGTTTGTTCAGTGCATTTTTGGATATTTATTCATAAAAAGCTCTCTAAATGATTGCTACTGGATTTTTTATGTTTGTCGTATTGCTTTTCTTTTTTGGTTTGAGGAATACGGGAATTTTATTTTTAGCTTTCATTTTGTCAGATGGAAAACTATCCGGAATGTTCTTTTTGTATGGGCTACGGTAAGAAGTACCTGATGTTTCATATCAAGAAAAATATGTAACATACGCGAAAGTGTGGTTGGAGGGATAATCTTAACTTTGGAACGTCGTGTGTTATTTGTTAAAACCAAAAGGAATATGAATCGTGTAAAAATGCGGATGGCGGTATGGGGCGGGGTGTGCGTGGCGGTGCTACTTGCTTGCCATTCGGAAAAATCCCGGCTTGAAGAAGCATTGGAGGTAGCAGGCGGGAACCGTTCCGAGTTGGAACAAGTGTTGGAACACTACCGTGGTGACAGCCTGAAATCCCTTGCCGCGCAGTTCTTGATAGAGAATATGCCCTGCCATTATGCTTATGCAGGAAAGGAATTGGAGAAGTACCGCCGATATTTCGAGCGGTTCCCGCCGTGCGCTTGGCGCGGCCCTACTTTTGTCCGCGACTCCTTGGTGGAAGCAGACGGGGCTTTCTGTCCTGATTCCCTCCATAAAGTTTATGATGTACAGGTTATTAAATCCGATTACCTTATCCGTAATATCGACCAAGCTTTCGAGGTATGGCGCGGGCAACCATGGGGACGCAACGTGGCCTTTGCCGATTTCTTGGAATTCATCCTGCCCTATCGGGTGGGGACGGAGACGCTTGCCGACTGGCGACAGGAGGTCTATGACCGCTATAACCCGATGCTGGATAGCATCCGTGCCTCGGCAGACAGTACGGATGTGCTGGCCGTGGCGCAGGCCTTGATGGATTCCTTGTCTGTGGGGACGGTTTATTTTACGGGCTTGTTTCCTTCGGGCATTACGGTAGGGCCTGACCTCGTGGAGTGGCGTTCGGGTAACTGCCGCGAACTGACGGACTTGGTGACTTATGTGTTCCGTGTCTTAGGCATCCCCGGCGGATGCGACATGATGCTGATGCGCGGCGACAAGAACGTGGCGCATTATTGGAATTTCGTGGTGGACGGTGAGGGTTCCACTTATTTTGCCTCCATCGGCCAAAGCTCGAAGCAGTTCGCGAAAGCCGAGACATACTGGGACCCGAAAGGGAAAGTTTATCGGGAGACGTTCAGCCTGAACCGGACGATGCGCGATGCCTGCGGGTGTGACACGGCAGATGTCCCGCCGGTGTTCCGCGAACCGTTGATGCAAGACGTGACGGCGGCCTATACCGGGAGAATCAACCGCTTCCTGCGCATTCCGGCAGACAGCCTTGCCCTTGTCCCGCGCGAGGGCGAGACGGTCTACCTTTGCCTTTCCACTCGTGGGACGTGGGTGCCCGTGGGGTATGGGCGTTTTGAGGGCGACACGGTGCGCGTCGACAATGTGCAGGGCGATGTGGTTTTCCGCCTTGTGGTTTGCCGCAGGGGGCGTATGGTGTCGCTCGGCGTGCCGTTCCTTTTGGAGAAGTATACTGGGGCGGTGCGCTTCTTCCGTGCCGGAGAGGAACGGCAAGAAGCCGTGTTACTGCAAAAGTTCAAGGAGGATTTCCAAGCCCACATGGTGGGCGGCGTGTTCGAGGCGTCGGACCATCCGGATTTCCGCCGTCCTGACACCTTGTTTGCCATTAAGGAACGTCCGCCCCGTTTGAGGAATGTGGTATGTTTGCCGGATAAGGGGAAGGCCTACCGTTACGTCCAACAAAAAGAGGTCTCCATTATCCATAAAGGCATGTGTGGCGATATGACCTATCGAAGTTTCGCTTTTGGCATGTCCCCGCCCTAATTTCTTTTCCTTAAAGCTCCCATCCAAATTAAACCGGTACAACACTCCAAAATACTTATCCAAAACAGAAATCACACTATCTCGCAAACTCGTTTCTATCACATAAGAGGTAACCACAGAATCCAATCGGATAGTATCTATCTCCAAATTTGCCTCAGTCATATCGGCTCTTGAATTCACCGGAAGTGTGAAATTTCCTTTCTTGTTCTTCATACAACCGACCAACGTGCAAGCAGCCACTACCCATAAAATTATTTGCTTTTTCATTCCTTACCTTATAATATGAACTCAATGAGATGTAAGCAGACACCTCATTGAGTTAAAATTAGCATTGATTATTATCTCACCGAATCATTTTCTTCAGTTTGCTTTGAACAATTTGTATTGTATTTAGAACAATCCACTCCTGCACCGCCGCCACAAATAGAACTTTTATTATTAGCAGCACAACTTTGATCCATATCATCAGAACAACGACAAGTCACATGTACAGTACTCTCACCACCCTCATTTATTGCCAACGCTTCCACATCTGACAGATAGAAATTCTCCCAATCCGGCCTCTTCATGTCATCGTAAACGGCATAACCCACATACCCTGTTGAAGCAACCAACAGACCCATTAAAAGAAATTTTATTTTTTCATATTCTTCTATTATTAAATACCGGAAGAAACCATTTAATCGTTTACTTCCTTACTAAATTGAAAACTCGCCTCAAATAATAGAGACAAAAGCGACAAGTCGTTTTCTCCTATATTACATATATTTCATCCAATGTAATATTCTCTTAAAATACACATTTTTTGTACCATTCTTTTTCAATTACCATAATTTCTGCCGCCCGTCCATCATCTCGAAGATACGGTCGTCGCTGCCACGCGTATGGTCGCGAAGGTAAAGCAACGCGCCCCGGGGCACTTTGTAAACCAAAGAATCAGACTCCGCCGTCTGTTCGCCCAACGACTCCCAACCGGCCGCCGTGGCATAGAACAGCTCATAACGGTCGCCTGTGCGGATGAAGTTGTCACGGTTGCGCGGCATATAGACCAACTTGCCGATATGCACGGGGCGGCCGAAATCCATTCCCACCCATCCGCCGGACGGTTCGCGGTAATCCATCGAAGTGTAAGGGTCACCATCGAACACGTTACCGAACTGGTTCACGATACGGCCTTCCGCCACGCCCGGAGGACTGACGATACGCCCACGCAAGGCCGCCGTATCCGCAGCCGAAGCGTAGAAGGCCAACTCGGATACATTACAATGGCGCGTACGAGGCCCGTAGTAACGGATTACAGTGGAGGGCATCATATATATGACAAAGACATTCAGATGAAGGATTTTTTCCGGGTTATTTATGAGAATAGTGGGGACGGCAGTTTAAATAAGGATAAGCTTTATAAAACCCCTTCGGAATACACTCATTTGTATAATGATATTGTGTGTAGGAGCTATAAAAACAATGTGTATTTTAATGTGCGTATGTCTTATCCTATGTGTTGTTATGTGAATAATACCAAACAACATTTGGAAGAAAATGCCAATATCTTGGAAGTGAAACTCGATGAACAGGAGTTCGGTCGTTTGTTGGCTGTCGGTTATCCGGATAGCTACCAAAAGAATAGCCTAAACAAGGCAATCTTTTCCTCTGTGAATTATGACATCGCCAAGAACGGGGATTTTTATGTGACTTATGAGGCTGATACCCTCATTTACCAATATGATTGCGATTATGAGCAGAAAAAGTGTTTTGGCTATGCGGGCAAAGATATGGATTTGAATTATAGGTATATTAAGACACCTAAGGAATCGGGTAAGTATTGGAGGAACGAGCGTCAAACCAAAGGTTATTACAACTGGTTAGAGTATGTGGATGAAACAGGATTGCTGTTCCGCTCTTATCAAAAAGGCGGTACCCGGCCGGTTGATGGTCTTCAAATTTATAAAGACGGAGTGTTGATAGGGGATGTGAACGTGCCTAAAGGGCTTAAGGTCTGTGGGTATGTTTCTCCTTATTATTATTCATACGTCATGCCAAACGAGGAACGGGAAATCATGTACCTATATCGTTTTAAGTTATGAGCAGGAAATTTGTATGGGTTAGCGTAGGGTTGATAGCAGTGGTTTGGAGCTTTTTCTTTTTTTGGAAATTAATATCTAAAAAAGATGATGTGGTTACAAAGTTGGAAAGTCGAGTGGTAGAGGATACTTTTTGTAAACAGCTTCCGTTGACTGAAGTCCGAATTAAAAATAAAGTTGTCAAATTGAATGCTGTAAGAACCGGTGAGAAAGTAACGGCTCGGTATGTCTTATATAATACGGGTAATAATCCGTTATTTATAGAGTACGTGAATCCAGATTGTAGTTGTACCGGGTATGAGGTAAGTGATAGTATTACATTTCCGGGAGATTCTTTACAAATCATGTTGAAGTTCGATACTACGGGTAAGGCCGGAATAAATTTTATGAGTGCGGTAGTGAAAGCCAATACTTCTACGGCATTGTACAAGCTAAGTTTTGTGATTGATGTCTTGGAATAGACCGGCGATAATCGTTTTTGGAAATACAGGAAACCGTGAATTGCTAAATAGGTAGTTGGTTTTAAAATAAACATTTGAATCGTAAGCTGGATGAAATCGTTGCATCCCATTGTCTTAGGATTGGTATGCGAGGGCTGCTGCTGCTTTTTTTAGTCCGCATATTGCCGTTACGGGAGAAAATGCCTATATTTGTACCTATATATAAATAGGTATATGAAATATAAATTCTAACGATTATGAGTAATGAAGAAAAACCGCAGCAGGAAGGTATGCTGCAAATAGAGATTAGTCCGGAAGTAGCTCAGGGAACATACGCAAACTTGGCCATGATTGCACACTCCACGTCCGAGGTGATTATAGACTTCGTGTGCATGATGCCGGGATTGCCTAAAGCTAATGTGAAATCCCGTATCGTCATGGCTCCGGAGCATGCCAAACGTTTGCTTTATGCCTTGCAGGACAATATTAATAAGTACGAACATAACTTCGGAGAAATAGATATGCATCAGGGCGGACCTCGTACGGTGGCTCCGTTCAAAATCAATAAAGGGGAGGCTTAGTCCTCCTTCTTTTTTTGCCTTGAATCCGTAAAAAACACTTTTTCGGTGAAAAATAAGTTAAAATACTATGCCGTAGGAGGCTTTGTATGGGGGCTAACCTTTAAATAAGAGGAAAACACATTGTGTATTGGAATAAAATTCGTAACTTTGCGGCCTGAAAGCCCTTAATGTGGACTTTTACGAATTTGCATCATATAAATAACAATATATATAATTTAAAAAACAAAGACAATGCCTACTATTCAACAATTGGTAAGAAAAGGTAGAACAGTGTTGGTAGAAAAGAGCAAATCACCGGCGTTGGACAACTGTCCTCAGCGTCGCGGCGTTTGTGTCCGTGTGTACACTACCACACCGAAGAAACCTAATTCAGCGATGCGTAAGGTCGCTCGTGTGCGTTTGACTAACATGAAGGAAGTGAACTCTTACATTCCGGGTGAAGGTCATAACTTGCAGGAACACTCTATCGTATTGGTACGTGGCGGTCGTGTGAAAGACCTTCCGGGTGTTCGTTACCACATCGTACGTGGTACTTTGGATACGGCCGGTGTGGCTAACCGCACGCAGCGTCGTTCCAAGTATGGTGCAAAGCGTCCTAAAGCTGGTAAGAAGTAAATCATTTGATTGTAAAGAATCTATTATTTATTAGTTTTGGTTTGTTGAGCTAAAGGTTGAGTAAATGCTCCGGAGGGAGGGTTGAAGATTATCGAAGTACAGCCAAACTGAAAAAACTTTTTGAAATGAGAAAAGCAAAACCAAAAAAACGTGTGATCCTTCCGGATCCTGTCTTTAACGATGTTAAAGTTTCTAAGTTTGTAAACCATTTGATGTATGATGGCAAGAAGAATCTCTCGTATGAGATTTTCTATGCAGCACTTGAAACCGTGAAGGCTAAAATGGCCAACGAAGAGAAAAGTGCATTGGAGATTTGGAAAGCCGCTTTGGATAATGTGACTCCGCAGGTGGAGGTGAAGTCTCGCCGTGTCGGTGGTG
>ERZ773136.380-NODE-380-length-51526-cov-5.157254_pt1 | contig 51526 bp, 42 predicted proteins | sample MGYA00580855_ERZ773136 | MGnify/ENA primary metagenome ERZ773136 (study PRJEB29015, sample SAMEA2737860) | human gut metagenome | biome: human gut; feature: human-associated habitat; material: faeces | place: China | collected 2012 ... | reverse complement strand
AATATAATATAATAATTTTATAAATATTATAAAGAGCAAGTAGAATAAGTAAATGAAAGGAAAATAAAATGAGTAATCGTTTTGAAACTCATTCTCATACTGAGTATAGTAATCTTCGTTTATTAGATTGTATTAATAGACCAAAAGATTTAATTCAAAGAGCGATTGATTTAGGCTTATCTGGAATTGCTATTACAGACCATGATTGTCTATCTTCTCATATGGAAATAAATATATATGCTCAGGAATTAAAAGAGAAAAATCCTAACTTTAAAATTGCATTAGGGAATGAAATTTATTTATGTCCATCAAGAGATAAAGGACAAAAATATTTTCATTTTATTTTAATTGCTAAAAATAAAATTGGATATAGAGCATTAAAAGAATTATCTTCAAGAGCTTGGATGAATTCTTTTTTTGATAGAGGTATGGAAAGAGTAGTTACTTTATATGACGACTTAGCGGAAATTGTAAAAAAATATCCGAGTAGTCTAATTGCAACAACAGCATGTTTGGGCGGAGAATTAAGCACTTTAACTAAACAATTAATTTTAGCAGAGCAGATGAAAGATGTTGAATCTGCGGGGGAAGCTCATAATAGAATAGTTAATTTTATTTTATGGAACAAGTCTTTATTTGGACAAGATTTCTATATTGAGTGTGCTCCAGGACAAAGTAAAGATCAAGTAATGGTAAATAAGAGACTTTTATCTATTGCTAGATGTTTTAATATAAAAATGGTACTTGGCACAGATGCTCATTATTTAAAAAAAGAAGATAGATTTGTTCATAAATCTTACTTAAATTCTAAGGGTGGAGAACGAGAAGTTGATGAGTTTTATGAATATAGTTACTTGCAATCAGAAGAAGAAATAATTGAAAATTTAAAGCCTTCTGAGTTAAATTATGAAGAATTATGTAATAATTCTTTAGAAATTTATTCTAAAATTGAAAATTATAATTTAAAACATAAACAAACAATTCCAAAAGTTAAAGTTAGAGATTACCCTAAAGATAACTCTTTAAAGGAATATCCTACTTTACATAAATTATTATTAAGTGATGATATTCAAGACAGATATTGGGTTAATACTTGTTTGCAAAAACTCCAAGAAATAAATAAATATAACAATACTTATTTATCTCGATTAGAAGAAGAAGCTGATATTAAAGATACTATTAGTAAAAAACTTGAAACTAATATGTTTAGTTATCCTAATACTTTACAACATTATGTTGATTTATTTTGGGATTGCGGAAGTATGGTAGGTGCAGGAAGAGGAAGTTCTTGCTCTGGATTAAATCATTACTTAATGGGAATTACTCAACTAGATCCGATTGAATGGGAGCTTCCTTTCTGGAGATATTTAAATAAAGAGCGTATAGAGCTTGGAGATATAGATTTAGATTTAAGTCCAAGTAAAAGACCTTTAATTTTAAAGAAAATAAAGGAAGAACGCGGAAAAAATTTTAAAAAAGATATTGATGTTTTATCTCGAAAAAATTTAGGATGTACGTTGATAGCCACTTTTGGAACTGAAGGTACTCGATCAACTATTTTAACTGCTTGTCGCGGATATAGAAGTGAAGAGTATCCAGACGGAATTGATGTTGACACTGCTCAATTTTTATCTTCTTTAATTCCAAGTGAAAGAGGTTTTTTATGGTCTTTATCAGATGCCATTAATGGTAACCCAGATAAAGATAGAAAGCCTATTAAGATGTTTACTAATGAGGTAGAAAAATATCCTGGCTTATTAGATATTATGATTGCTATTGAAGGGTTAGTAAACAAAAGGAGTTCTCATGCTTCTGGAGTAATCCTTTTTGATGAAGACCCATATGAATTTGGATGTTTTATGCGGACTCCTAAAGGAGAAATTATTACGCAATGGGATCTTCATATGTGCGAAGCAGCAGGTATGACAAAATATGACTTCTTAGTAACTGAAGTCCAGGATAAATTAGCAGAAACAATTAAATTACTACAGGCTAATAATGAAATTGAATCAGATTTATCTTTAAAAGAAGTGTATGAAAAATATTTTCATCCAAGTGTTTTACCTATCGAAGATAAAAAATGTTGGAAAGCACTGCAAAACAACTCAGTTTTAAATATTTTTCAATTTGATAGCGATGTAGGCAGTCAGGCTGCAAAAAAAATTAAGCCAGCCTCAATAATTGAAATGTCAGATGCTAATGGATTAATGAGACTTATGACTAGTGAAAAAGGTCAAGAAACGCCAATGGAAAAATATGTAAGATATAAAAAAAATATTGATCTTTGGTATCAAGAAATGAGAAGAGAGGGGTTATCTCCTCAAGAGATGAAAACATTAGAACCTTATTTCTTAAAGTCTTATGGTGTTCCGCCAAGTCAAGAACAATTAATGAGTATGTTAATGGATAAGGATATTTGCGGTTTTAAGTTATCTGAAGCCAACACCGCGAGAAAAATTGTTGGTAAAAAACAAATGAGTAAAATTCCAGAATTGAAAAAGAAGGTTATTGAACAAGCTAAAAGAAAAGAACTCGGAGACTATGTATGGAAATATGGCATAGGTCCGCAGATGGGATATAGCTTTAGCATTGTGTGAATGGTGCTTACACACTTAACCACTTATCAGTGGGGTAATTAAAACATTTACATATTTGGCAAATATGGTTTTAATTGCTAACGAGGGTTAAATCTCGTGACAAATTTCTTTAATAGAGGTATAGTATTTTTCAGTTATACATGAGAATAGTAAAACAATGTATAAGGAGAATATTATGTACTATATTTATAAATTTACAAATAAAACAAATGGTAAAATTTATATCGGACAAACTAATAATGTTCAAAAAAGAAAAAATGGACATAAAAGTGAGTCTTTTAATGAAAAAACTTCTGGCTATAATTTGCCATTTCACGCAGCCATAAGAAAATATGGTTGGGATAATTTTAATTTTGATATTCTTGAAGAGATTGCTGATGGAGAATCTCAAGAATATATTGACGAAAGAGAAATTTATTTTATTCAATATTATCATTCTTTAAAAGATGAAAATGGATATAATATTACTTTAGGCGGACAAGGATATAAAAGAAAACCTTTAACGTATGAAGAAAAATTAAACCGATCTAAACTCTTTAAAAAAGAAGAAATTATTGATATCCAAAATCGTCTAATGAATGATGAAGAATATGATGATATTGAAAAAATTTATTTTCCTAAGTTAAAAAGAACGTTTTTAGTTAATATAAATACTGGAACAAATTATTTTAATGAAGAGTTTGATTATCCTTTAAAGAAAAATTCTAAAAGCCGCTTTTCTCAAAAAGAAATTAGAGAAATAAAAGATAGAATTAAAAGCGGAGAAAAATATAAAACAATTCAAGAAGATTTTGGAATTAAATCAGCTGGATTTTTATCTATGATAAATACAGGAAAATATTTTTATAGTGATAAGGATAACTACCCTCTTTGTGATAAAGGTGGTAATAAAGCTAAAAATGAAATCTGGATTCAAGGTATTATAAAAGATATTTTAGAAACAGATTTATCTTTAAAAGATATCGCAAAAAAATGGAATAAAAGCTATGCAACAATTAAAAATATTAACGCAGGACGTTCTCATAAAAAAGAAAAATATAAATACCCTCTTAGAGATAATAAATAAATCTATTAAAAGAAAAATGTTGTATCGACTATCCCTGGTTAGACGGGGAGTACTGAAACTATTGATACGTTTTGGGAAATAGTGTGCAGACAAGAGAAAAGCCAAAATCTCACTACAACGTCTGTAAAAAATAGTCAGTAATTTTAAATTATGCATACATGCCCTGGCTTACTCTTTCATAGGATTTCAAACTATATACATAGCCACAAGATGGAATCCTATCTATTGGAATACCGCGTGTTTAATTGTAAATAGTGGAGCCTTAGAAGAAGATAATATTGAAAATGAAGAAGAAACAGAAGAAAGTAAAAAGAAAGAAAAATCTACGGATTATAGTAAAATAGCTAAGGCTATTGGAGATATTTTATCAAGAGGAATAAAAATTTCTTTAGTTGATATAAATAAATCTGACTATAGCTTTAAGCCAGATGCTGAAAACAACGAAATTCTTTTTGGAATGAAAGCATTGAGTAATGTAGGTGCACCAATTATTGAGCAGATTTTTTCTGGTAGACCATATAAAAGCATTAAAGACTTTATGATAAGATGTCCTTTAAATAAATCTGCAATGATTTCCTTAATAAAGAGCGGAGCTTTTGATAAACTGGAATTAGAATGGGCAAAAGAATTAAATGTTGAACCAAGAGTGCTTGTAATGATATATTATCTGTCTGTTGTTAGTGAACCAAAAAAGAAATTAACGCTACAAAACTTTAATGGTTTAATTCAAAAAGACTTAATTCCACCTTCTTTAGATAGTATGAAAAGATTATTTTTCTTTAATAAGTATCTAAAAACTGAGAAAAAAGTTGGAAAATATTATGTCTTTGATGATGCTTGTGAAAAATTCTACAATCAAAGATACGATATGGAAGACCTTGAAGTGATAAACGGATGCGTTTGTATTTTACAAAACAAATGGGATAAAAAGTATCAAAAAGGCATGGATAGAGCTAGAGATTGGCTTAAAGAGAATCAACAGACAGTATTAAAAGAATTTAATGAGGCTTTATTTCTTGACTCTTGGAATAAATATGCTAAAGGAAATATTTCCGCGTGGGAAATGGAAAGCTTATGTTTTTATTATCATCCACATGAATTAATAAATATTGATACTTTAAAGTATGGAATTTCAGATTTTTCTAAATTACCCGAAGAGCCTGTTGTAGATTATTTTTTCAAAAGAAATGGAAAAGAAATCCCTATTTATAAGACTTATAAAATCATTGGCACTGTAATCAGTAAAAATGATGCTCGTTCTTCAATATCATTATTAACAACTTCTGGAGTTGTTAATGTAAAATTTACAAAAGATTACTTTGCTATGTTTGGGAGACAAATTTCTGAAAAGCAAGAAGATGGAACTAAAAAAGTTATGGAAAAAGGCTGGTTTCAAAGAGGAACAAAAGTAATGTGTACTGGGTTTAGGCGTGGAGATACATTTCAGACTAAATCGTATAAACATACCCCTACCCATCAGCTCTACAAGATTATTGACGTCAATGGTTCAGATATGAAACTAGAGCATGTTAGATATGGTATGGAAGGAGAATAAAATGTCAAAATATAAAGTTCTTGCACTGTTCGGAAAGAGCGGTGCAGGAAAAGATACTATAAAAAAACGAATGTGTTACAATCATTCAGAAATAAAAGAAATTATTAGTTGTACTACTAGATCACCAAGAGCATACGAAAGAGATGGCATAGATTATTATTTTCTATATCGTGATGATTTTGAAAGACGGGTTCGCAATAAAGATATAATAGATGCGGTTTATTTTAAAAAATGGCTATATGGCACTTCTATCCAAGAGTTAGATAAAGATAAAATAAATATTGGTGTTTTTAGTATCTCAGGGATTAGGCAATTATTGAAAGATGAAAGAATAGAGGTACTACCAGTTTTAATAGAAGCACCAGGAAAAGAAAGATTAAAAAGAGCTTTAAGAAGAGAACATAACCCAGATTGCAGAGAAATTTGTCGAAGATTTCTTGCTGACGAAAGAGATTTTTCAGACATTAATTTTGAATATATAACTTTTTATAATGAATCTGATTATGCTCCTAGTATGTTTGACTCTTTTGAACCTATTGCAGATTTTATACATGGACAATAACTAATAATAATCAATAAGTAAAATTTAATATATATTATAAGCCTTAAAATAATAATATAATTAGGAGGATAATATTAATTATGGTAATTAAAAGAGATAATAGAACAGTAAAATTTGATAAGATGAAAATTGTAGACGCGGTTCTTGCTGCTTTTAAGCAAATTGATAATGATATATCTGATTATGCTTTAATTAAAGCTGGTAATATTGCAGATTATATTTCAGATATAGCAAAAACAAAAGACTTAACAGTAGAAGAAATTCAAGATTTAGTTGAAAAAGGACTAATGTCTACTAAGAGAAAAGATGTTGCAAAAGCTTTTATTGTGTATAGAGATGAAAGAACTCATCTTAGAGAAATGAAAGGAACATTAAAATTTAAGAATGAAAAAATTCTTAATCTAATTGATGGGACAGATAAAGAATCTAAAACCGAAAACTCTAATAAAGATACTAGAATTATTCCAACTATGAGAGATTATATTGCTGGATTTACCTGTAAGGAATTAGCGGAATTTCATATTGATAAAGACATATTAGATGCTCACAACAAAGGATGGATTCATTTTCACGATATGGATTATAGTCCTGCTATGCCAATGACTAATTGTTGTTTAGTTAATCTTGAAGATATGTTACAGAATGGTACTGTTATAAGCGGCTCTAAGATAGACCCTCCAAATAGTTTTAGAACAGGTTGTACTGTTGCAACTCAAATTGCTGCTCAAGTTGCAAGCTCTCAGTATGGAGGACAAACTATCAATATAGCTCACTTAGCCCCTCTTGTTCAAAAATCAAGAGAAAGGTATTTAAGAAAATTTCCTTTTTTGAGTGATCCTGAAATTGAAAGGTTAATAAGAGATGAAATCTCAGATGGCGTTCAGACAATTCAGTATCAATTAATTACAATGTCTAGTACGAATGGTCAGTCTCCATTTGCAAGTTTATTTCTTTATTTAAAAGATGCTAAAAATAAACAAGAGGAAAAAGACTTAGCTCTAATAATAGAAGAAATTTTAAAACAAAGAATTAAAGGAATTAAGAATGAACAGGGTGTTTACGTAACTGTAGCTTTTCCAAAGTTACTTTATGTTTTAGATAAAAATAACATTACAGAAGATAGCGAATATTGGTATTTAACAGAATTAGCCGCGGAGTGTAGTGCAAAAAGATTAGTTCCAGATTATATCTCTGCAAAGAAGATGAAAGAGTTAAAAGGCGACGTCTACGGATGTATGGGATGTAGATCTTTTCTCGCAGGAGATCCAATCGAACATAGATATTGGGGGAAATTTAATCAGGGCGTAGTCACTATAAATCTGGCGGCAGCTGCATTAGAAGCTATCAATAGTAAGGAAGATTTCTGGAGTGTGCTAGACGAAAGACTAGAATTATGCTATAGAGCATTAATGATTAGGCATAATAGATTACTAGGAACAAAGTCTGATGTAGCCCCGATATTATGGCAACATGGTGCTTGTGCAAGATTAAAACCTGGAGAAGTAATTGATCCTTTATTATATGGATTAAATTCATCTATCTCTCTTGGCTATGCAGGACTGTGGGAAACAGTATTAGCTTTAACAAATAAAAGCTTAACTACTTCAGAAGGAAAAGAAATGGCTCTGTCTATTATGAAGCACCTTAATGAAAAATGTAAAGAATGGAAAAATAAAACAAATATAGGTTTTTCTTTATATGGGACTCCTATTGAAAATACTACAACTAAATTTGCAAAAGCGTTGAAAGAATATCCTATCATAAAAGGTGTTAATGATAAATTATATATTACTAATTCTTATCATATAAATCCTGCATTTTCAATAGATGCTTTTGAGAAATTAACTATTGAAAGTGATTTCGCTAAATATAGCGAAGGAGGTCAAATTACATATTGTGAAACACCAAATATGGAAAATAATATTCCTGCACTATTGGAAATTATTAAACATATTTATGAAACTAATATGTATGCAGAAATTAATACTACTACATCTTACTGTCAAGTTTGCGGAAGTACAGATATTAAAATGGATAAAAATAAATTAAAATTCGTTTGTCCTTGTTGCGGAAATGATGACTTTGATAAAATGAATGTTGCAGTTCGTATATGTGGGTATATAAGTACTAATCCTTTTAGCGAAGGTAGAGCAGCAGATATAGCCGCAAGAGTTTATCACATTGATCCAGAAGAGGAAGAATAATATGGCTAATATAGCAAAGATTAAAAAATATTGCATATCAAATGGAGAAGGATTAAGAACCGCTATCTTTTTTTCAGGCTGCGATTTTCATTGTAAAGGATGTTTTAATTATAAATTGCAAAATCCTAATTATGGAGAGGAATATACCACAGTAAAAGAAAAAGAAATTTTTAATTCTATTAACGATCATATCAGTGGAATATCAATTTTGGGCGGAGAGCCTTTAAGTCAATATAATTTAAGTACTGTTACTAAATTATGTGCTGACTTTAAGAAAAATTTTCCAGATAAAACAATATGGCTTTGGACTGGTTTTGTCTTAGAAGATATTAAAAATTTGCCAATATTAGAATATGTAGATATCCTAATAGATGGACAATTTAAACAGGACGAATATGAATATGGGCTGTCTTGGAGGGGTAGTCGTAATCAACGAATATTAAAAAAAGGAATTGACTTTTAAATAAAAATATATTATAATTAAAAGGAGTAAGAAATATGGGAGAAATTAGTTTAGGAACTTTATATGAGATTAATAAAAATCTTATGAAAAAAGAAAAAAAACTTTCTTATCCTGCTTTAACTAATAAATTAAAACAGGTAACTAAATTTTTTAAAAATAATAAAATGTATTTTATGCTACTTTGCAATGAAGCAAAGGATTACACTATTTTTAAAATAAACAATCATGCTTCCGCGGAAAAGGCAACAGAAGAATTAAAAGAATGTTTACTCAATAGAGGAGAAATTTTAGGCATTAGTAAAGTAGACGAAATACAAGAAGCTTTTGAAATTTGGATTAAAACGAATAATGATGCATACTGCTATTATTTATTTCCATATGATGAAGCTATTATAGAGGTGTAATATGAAAATAATTGGAATATTAAGACCTTTTGATTTGGAACAAAGCTTTTACGTTTATGAAAATGGTAATAAAATTGATATGGCTTATCCTACAATAGATGAAGTAAACGATACCATCTTTACTTTTGTAGAAAAGTATAATATTACTCAGGTAGACTTGACTGGACCTAAGCAATATACAAAAGGCATTAGTAAAAAAATTAAAGAAGCAGAATTTTCTAAATATAATAAAAACTCAATTCAAATTAATTTAATTTAGGGAGAATTATAATGAGATATTTAACAAAAGTAGTAGAAACATATAGATTAAGTAATGAAAGAGAAGTAGAAGATTTTCTTAAAGAATTAAAAGCTGATCCGCATTTTACGGTAGCTAAATATAGTAGTACCAAAAAAGAAAAAAAATCAAAAGGCGAAATCATTGATGAATGGATTCGTTTTGAAGTTGTAAAACTTTTTAATAATGAACAAGAGCCAGATAGTGAGATTGACATTGAATATACTAAAAAAGGAGCTTTTTAATGGCAAATAAAATAAAAATAAAGCGTTTAAATGATTTAGCGAAAATTCCTACTCGCGGAAGTGAGTATGCCGCAGGCTATGATTTATACGCGGCGACCGCATATGATATAGAAATTCCTCCTCACAAAACTGTAAAAATAGGTACGGGACTTGCTATTGAATTAGAGGAAAATACTTTTGGAGCCATTTTCGCGAGAAGCGGATTGGCTACGAAAAAAGGATTACGTCCAGCTAACTGCGTTGGCGTTTGTGACTCAGACTACCGGGGTGAGTATATTGTAGCCGTTCATAATGATTCTGATAAAACAATGGTAGTAGAGGCTGGAGAAAGAATAGCACAACTGATTATTATGCCTTTCATTCCAGTTATTTTCGAAGAAGCTGACTCTCTCACGAATACCGATAGAGGGACAGGAGGCTTTGGTTCTACCGGTTCTAAATAATATTAAGTAGAGTATATAATATATTTTATATACTCTATTTTTTTTGTTTAAATAAAATTTGACAGAATTAGAATAATATGTTATAATTTAGATAGAAAAATAAAGGAGAATAAATATGAACATATTATCAATAGACGCAAGTTCCAAGAGTAGCGGATTCGCTATTTTTGAAAACAATAAACTAACTTATCATACTTGTATTACAGCTTCTTCAAAAGATGTTATCGCAAGAATAAAAAAAATGATAGAAGGACTAATTGAAATTTTAAAGAAATATTCTATAGATAAAATTATTTTGGAGGAAGTTAGACCAGAAAATGGATTGCAAAATATTCAAACTCATCGTGTTTTGATGTGGCTTCAAGCAGCGATAGCTTTTACTGTACATGATAATTTTCCACAAATAAAAATTGAATATTTATACCCAAGTGAATGGCGTTCTGCATGTGGAATCCGCACAGGAAAAGGAATCAAAAGAGAAGAATTAAAGCTTGAAGATATTCGATTTGTAGAAGAAAAATTTAATATTAAAGTAAATGATGATGAAGCAGATGCTATAGGAATAGGTTATGCATATATTCTTTTAAATAATAAAATTATTTGGGAATAAAAAAATATGGGAGCTAAATAGCTCCCATTATTTATATCTACGACTAAGGTAATCAGAGATTTCACAGATACATTGATAATTATAATCATGTTCTTCTAAGATGTCCATTAATGTTTCTATATGCTTTATCTCTTGCATGACATCTTCTATCATTTTATGCACGATCTTTCTATCTTCTACATTTCTTTTCCATTGTAATAGATGTTCTAAAACTTCGCTTTCCCAATCAGCGTATTGTTTCATAGATTCTTTCACTAAAGAAATAATTTTTTCTTCAGATAAATCTTTATATAAATCCTCGTTTTCTTCCCAACGGTCAATACTTTTTGTTTTTAAGATTGGAAATTTTTTATATTTCTCAATATATTTATGTTTTAAAAGTTCAAGAGTTTCAGTCTCTTCTTGTGATTGGTGATGATGTAAAGCCTTAAATCCAGGTAATTTTAATAAATCATATAAGTCTGTTTCAAATAAATGAAACATTACTCCTTCTAAATTTTGCTCCATCATCTTAATCATTATATCTTCGCTCGTATTTTCCACTATTGTTTTTGGAGATACTATTTCTGCCATAATATAGCCTCCTTATTAGCATAATTTAACTACAGTTATATTAGTATTAGAATAAATAGCTCCTACGCCAGTATTTAATACAGTCAAAGTAGTAGTATTATCAATAGAAGCACAAGAAGGTAAAACTTTGACAACAGTTGAAAAAGACATTCCATTAAAGTCTGTTACTGCCGCGGAATTAGAGCTACTTTTTGCCCCTTCTACATTAACTCCATTCTTCTGTAATTGCATAGTAACAGTTCCCGCGGTTCCAGATTCTGCGGCGGTAGCATCTACACTAATTAAATAGACTCCTGGTTTCTTTAATTGAATTGAAGAGGAACCAGCAACATAATTGATAGAGCATCCATTTAAAATATTGATATTAGTAAATGGTAAAAGTTGTCCTGTTGTTAAGGTTTCAGTCGCAGTAGATACAGCATTTAATACGCTTTTTTGATATGCTTTGTTTATTGTATATCCCATATTTTATATTTCCTTTCTTGGGCGGAGAATCTCCGCCCGTATTCTATTAAGATTAATTACAGCCGCATCCATTATAAATTCTGTTTCCTAATAAGGAAGCTTCATATGGAGAGCAAGTAATGTAAGCTGGTTGTGGATAAGGTCTTAATGTTCCAATCAAATTAGCACTTTGAGCCTGTTGACTTAGTTGGAAATTTGCAGTCATAAGATCTCTATCTCTATCCGCTAATTTATCTCTTAAATCCTGCATTGTATTAGCATTGATTAACGCTCTTGTAGTATTTCCATCTTCACGAATTGCATTTACAATATCGCAAGTATTACGAGAGTTTTCATAGCGAACCGCGTCTATGTTGCGATTCGTTTCACAGCAGCATTGCTGATCCGCAAATTTTGCATCATTAATTGCAGATTGAATTCCTGCAAAACCTAAACTCATATTACTATTAACTCCACCAAAACCTTGACAAAGTTCTCTACCAACAGTATTAAAACCATTTAACATAGTTGTGTTTTGAGCGTAGAATCCATCACAAAGTCCATTAGATAATCCTTGTAATTGTCTTTGAACGTCGCTGTTGTTAAATCCTTCAAATAAATCTGCTCTTGTTAAAGCTCCTTGAACTGCGGCACTATCTACTCCACTTCTATTACCAAAGAAGCCATTTCCGCCCCAAGCTAACAAGAAAAATAAGAAAAATACCCAAATCCAAGTACCATTTCCGCCGAATCCAGTGCAATCTCCATCTTTTGCTAAAGCCATAGCATCAGCGATACTTAATCCATCATTCATCATTCCCATAATAAATCTCCTTTTTTATAATTTATAATTTGTTTTCCATAAAAGCCTTGTACGCTAAAATCTAAATTGTTGTTGAAACATTTTCCATGCTTCATCAAAATTAATTCCTCTTTGCTGGCATAAATTTTTCGCAATTTGTTCTATCTCTTCTGACGTTTTTCCAGATACCATTTGTTCTGCTCTATTAAAAAGAGGATGGTTTGCAAACTGCTTTTTTAGTTGTTCCAGATTGTTGCTGTTTAATTGAGTCATTATCTACATTCCTTTCTAATGTTTCCTTTTTAACCATTTCTTCCCTAATTGATGAGATGGCTTTTTCAAATTCAGTTTTAGTGACATAACTTTCTATTGGTGCTACATTTTCTACAAGAGAGTAAGTGTTCAAAGTAGCAGTTCCATCAAGATTTATCTGTTTAGTATAAATCTTCTTATTTCCTATGTCAGTAAAAATAAACAACGAACCATCTAAATCAATCTGTGCGGCACGGGCTTCCTCCATGGATACTACTGGTCTACCTTTTAAAAAACTTTGATTTTGAGAAACCATAGTATTATATGGAGTATTCATCTGTTGTTGTTGTTCTAATTGTGCCAGGCGTTGATATTGTTGATTATAAGGGTATTGGTAATAAGGACTGTTTTGCAGTTGTTGTAAATTTTGATACATTTTACTTTTCACTCCTTTCCCTTGCAATGGTATATGAAAAATGACTAGTAATAAATTTTACACTTTGCCCGAAATTTTCATTAAAATTTATTTAAAAAGTAAATTTGGCTCCTAAAGTAAGAAAATAAAAAGTACGTATATAAAATTCTGTATAAAACAAAAAAATAGCCAAGAATAACAATAAATATTATTCTTGGCTAGCATTTTACTATCTTGAAAGGCATAATTGTCTTAATCTATAAGCTTTATTATTTTTTCCTTCTACCACTTGAAAATCTAAATTTTTGCTACCATCGGATTCTATAATTACTTTTAATTCTGCTGTACGAACATCAGAAACTGTTAAAGTATTTTTATCATTTTCCCAAGTTAGATTATATTGAAAAATAGTCATAGCATGGGTAATGGGATCTACAATGGTATAGGATAATTGAATTATCTTATTTTCATAATCTACCATATTTACAGGAATCTGTTTTACTTCCATAGGATGACCATTATACTCAGAAAAAATATAAAGACAATTTGCTAATTTTTTCGCGGCTGGGGTAATAGTCAATCTAATGACAGTACCATCTGAGATCTCATAATTAAGATTTCCGCTACTTGTCCATTCTTTTTCAGCCTTTAAAAAATCTTCTAAATTATCCAATCCTTGAGTACCTTGATACTGGTCGGATAACTTTACATTTATTGTATCTACTTTAAATTTAAAATCTTTAAAAGTGCCATCTTTTTGTTTAACTTTAAATGAACTGCTTGTTTCCGCCATCTAACACACTCCTTTCATTTATTACAAATAAAATCTACAATAGTATATTCATCAACATCCTGCTTAAATTTTAAAGAAGTAATTTTATTATCATAATCGCTCTCCAAAATACCAGTTTTGCCTATTTCAAAGATATGACCATTTATTTCTATCTCGTTTCTTACATCTGTTTGAATACCTACTTTTTTTAAATAACTTAAATTTCTATAGTTAGTCACAGTTCTAATCAATTCTATAATTTCTTGGTCTTTGGTAAAAGGTCCTCGTATCTGACCAAAGAATTTATTAACACTTGTATCACTCATATTTTAACTCCTTTAGTCTATTACAAACCAGATACCGCCTTCAGGTAAATCATTTATCTTTGATTCTATATCTGCATCATTTTCTTTACCTACTACAATAGGAATATTAATTAAAGCAGAACCTGCGATGTAATACCATTCATTACTATCATAATCGAATCCATAATAGTCTTTTATTGTTTCATCAAACTCTATAACTGCAACTTTTCCTTTATCTGCATCTGAAAAACCATTTGGATATAAACGTTTTAAAGCCGCAGCAATCTGTTGTGTAGTTGCACTACTTGTCAATCCTAAGTCTGAGATTTTTATACGCGGACCTACTAATAATCCACCCTTATCTTTTACTGAACCTAAATCTAACCATCCTTGAATTCCATTATAAGTAACTGCTTGTCCAGATGAAATTAAACTTTGTCTACGTGCGGGATCACTATAAAGAATTAACAAATGATAATTTTCTTCATTTACCGCCATTCTCATAATATAATTTAATGGATTTCCAATTTCACTAGAAGTTCCATCATTATAAGTTACAGCGATTTTCTGAGTGCCATTTCCCTCTTGAGTTCCAGTGTTTACCGTTACATTAGAAATCCATTTTAATTTAGTAGATAAAACTACATCTGAAGCACCGCCTGTATAGCTAAGAGTGACAGTTCCATTTTCCGCTATTGAAATTCCATTAACAAATTGTAAAAATTTACCATAGTCATCATCATGTGTATAATTAATAGTAATCTTGCCTGTTACTCCATCTATATAGATATCTTCAATCATATTATAATCTCCTAAGTAAATAGGAGTTAATTCACCATTCGCATTAGCATCATAATTATAATAATCATATACTAGTACTTTTCTACTATTAGCAATATCATCTGCTTTTTTACTTAAGTTTTCATATTGAACTGAATCATCAGCAACCATTACTCTTAAGTTCTTTAAAGAGTCTCCTTTTATTCCTTTTGGAATTTTAATATCCCATTCTTCATAAAAAGGATGAGACTTATCATCAGCTCTTTCAACTAAATTATTATTAGTAAAATTAGCTGTGTCATTACTTCTATTATAATATGGACTAACTGAATTAGCTTTAAAGTCAACTACTAAATAAGGAAATTTAAAACCAATATATGCAGTAGTATCTTCTCCATTTGCATTTCTAACAGAGCAGTATCCCCATTGAATTTCATCATTATACTGGTCTTCTCCATCTACCTTACCTGGTAATAAATCTTTTCCGCTTAAGGCATAAGAGCCTTCACCTTTTCTATATTCAAAACCTTCTTCATTTTGTTTATCTTTTATTATATCTAAAGTAGTAACTTCTAGCATCGGAGCTCTTCCCGCGGGACCAACAACAGTACCTACATAAATAGCTCCCGCAGTTTTCGTATCAGTATAATTTAATCCTCTTCTAAAAATCTTTCCATTATCAGGATCATTTTTGTTCTCAGTGTTAATTAAAACATATTCCCCAAAAGTAACTTCACTAAAAAGCGGACCTTGTCTAAAATCATTTTTCATTGCCTCGATAGACAAATAACTCTTTACAATGATAAAAGAAACTCCTGGTTTACCTCCATAAAAACTTCCTAACATTTTAACCTCCTTAATACTGGAAATCCATTATGAAATAATCAGTTCCATCTAAATAAAAATCAGATTTTTTTAAAACAAAACCAATAGATTGAATCTTCATCCCATTATTTAATTCATATATTCCAGTTCTACCTATTCTAATCTGTTCCCTGTTGATACACATAATCAATCCAGGCGGTCCTTGTACGCCGATTTTAGCTAGCTCTTCTAAATCAGAATAATTAAGATTAGAAGATAAATCTTCAATTATGTTATGAATAGCATAAAAATCATTAACTTCAATATTCATAACTCTTCCAACTACATCCTCTTTCTCTTGATTAGCTTCTTTTAAATCTATTGAAGTTCTATCTAAATCGAAAACAATTTGATTATATGTTGAATTAGGAGAAATAATTACTTCGAAAGTTACTTTATTATTTTTTTCTCCCTCTACTAACTTCGCCGCAACAAAAGACTCTATAGTCTGAGTTTCTTTGTTTGAAACATCACTATTCTTTAAAATTAAGTCAAAACTTTGTTCTCCAGAAGTTTTCTTATAAACAGTAAACTTTAAATAATAACTAGTTTGATTATCTAAAACATTACTACCTTCTAATAAAAGTCCTTTATTTTCAAAAACAAAAGAGTCATCTTCTTCACCATTACTGCTTTTGAAGGTACTTTTTACGCTTACAATTTCACCTTGTTTGGTAATTTTATATCTATCTATAGGTAATTGAGTTCTACGAAATTGACCTATTTGATACATAAGTTTTCTCCTTTCTTATTATTAAAATCTTTCTAAAGCTCTTGTACAAGATATCGACATTGTACTAGATATGTCTAATGGAAGAGAAATACTTTTTATCATATAGTCTCCGTAGATTCCACTTAGACTATCTCTTACTGTAATTCTAACATTAGGCTCTAAATAATAAATTGGTAATGCATCTATTGTAATACTTTCATTATAACTAGTATATTGATATAGAAGTTCTCGAACCATATTATACGCGGAATTAGATTTTCCTCCTGCAACAATCATATTAAAAATTCTATCTTCCAGTTGTACATAATCTTGTCCTTTGTTATCACATTCTGTCCTTAGCTCTTCGACATTCTTATCCGCTAAATTTAACAATACTAAGTCTGGAATCTCTGGCTCAAAAATACAGTTTATCTTATCATCGTTAATAACTTTAGTTCTTCTTCCTATATTAGATATACTAAGCTCAGAAATTGACGCTGAAGAGTCTATAAAATCTAAAAAATAATCTATATCACTTGGTGTCTTTAAATTTTCATCATAAAATTTCCCGTTCTCAATATCATAGAGCTTGGGCCACTCATTCAATAGCTCAGTATAATAATAATTAGAATCTGAACCTAAAGGCTCTCCGTTAACACCAGATAGATATAACTCAGTCCGCCAATCAGAAGTAATAATGGAAGTTAATTGATTCTCTATAGCAATATATTTTTCATCTCCATTTTCTGAAGTAACCCATTTATATATTATACCTGAATCTTTAGCCATGTAAAAAACATCTGCTTTACCTTCCTTTGGAAAGTCAGAAAAAGTAGGAAAAGTAATAGGGCATTTAGCCTTTTTAATTTTATCATCTGGATCTTCATAGAAAAAACATTTATAAGTATTTCCAACTTTAGGCTTAGAATCAATAGCTAAATGATAACGAATAGGCATTGTGTTTCCATTCTCATTTTCTTTCATACCCCATACTATAAAATCATTTTTTATCATTCCATATTGCGGGCTATTTGAATAAGAAGTAACCAAACAACTATCATCAAAAGTATAAACTGACTTGCCTTTACTCATATCAATTAAATAATTGTCATTTGTCATATTATTTAATTCAACTTTTGTTTGAGAATTGTTTAAATAATTTTTAATTTCTTGAAAAATAAAATTTCCTTCTACATCATAAAAATATTCATAATTCCCTAAAGTGTCTTTAATAGAGTCTAAAATATCACATACAGTGCTTCCAGCATCTCCAATTAATTCTCCTGGATAGACGAAGTCTGTGTATACATATCCTATATCTTCTCCATATTCATATATTTTATACTCTTGAACATCTTCTTTTGTAAGTTCATCTGCGTTAGTAGTAGGCAAATATTGAATAGTATTATTTTTCATTTTTTTTATCAAGTAGAAAGGAGAACTTCCTGTCCATTTCATAACCTTCTTAATGCGGAGATCAATATCACTAATAATAATTTTACTTAGCTGTTCTCCGCCAAAATGATTAACTACCTCTTGAATAATCTGATAAATTGTTGGATTACTTATTACTGTATTACCATTTTCATCAGTTGTCTCATATTCGTGAAAAGTTGTAGAAGCAGGAATAATGCCTCCGCACTCTCCATTAAGTAAACACATTTTATCTTTCATCTGTAATGATATAGTTACGTCACTAGTAGAATGTGAAATAGATGAGTTAATATTAACAAAAATACCTTGCGGAAACCAGATTATTTTATACTCTTGATATTTTTTTGTAGTATTTAAAATTCCTATTTCTAATTGAATCTTTTTATTTATAGAAATAAGATTATTTATATTAGTTAGATCATTTTCAAAAGGACTTGCAACCATAGTTAAATTGCAAGTCCTTCTAATATTTGATTCCCCTTCTAAATTTAAGCTACCACTTATAGCTTTTCCCTGTATTTCTCTTATTGGGTTCTCATAAAAATCTAATAATATAATCTTTACAAATTGCTCCTTTATTTTTAATTTATCAATTTCTTTTAAAAAAGAAGAGTCTTTTAAATAAGGATATCTCATGTTGCTGAATACTCTCCTTTCTCTATTTCACAAAAATAATCTATTAATGCATCTATTGGACAAAGAACATCTCCATTATCATTAAATACATACCATTTGTCTCTAAAATAAATGAATCTATTATTGATTAACTGTCTCAATAGCAATATATACTTTTGAGTTACTGAATCTTTAACTATTCCTTTATTTGATGACAAAAATAACATCGGATTTTCATATCTATCACTATGTATACTATAATCTCTTATTTTGTAAACTCCATTCGGAATAGGATTTTTTATCTTATTAAAATCATTCGCTTCAATGCCAGTTTCTATATATTGACTATCCAAGTTCATAACTTCTAAATTCTCTCCAGTAAATTCAGTTAGGTGAAATCCGCCAAAATAAAAACCTTGAATAACTGCGTCATCACTATATAGCTGTAAAACTCCAGTTTCTCCAATTACGTGTCTAAATAAACTTTCATCTTCTGAATCTTGTACATAAATAACAACTCCTGGATTAGCTTCTACATTAATTCCATTTATAGAAACTAATTTTTGATAATACGTTTTAGTATCTTCAAAATATTTTGAGTAAACTTTATTTATTAAAAGATCTTTTATATCAAAAGTACCAAATAATTGACCAACCTTTTGAGTATAATAAACTCTATCAACTTTTCTGCGAGTATCTTCTTCTTTTGTATAAACATAAACATAATCAATAGTAACATTACAGTCAACAGGGAAAACTAGTGAAGTTATGTTAATACCTTCATCTCTTAGTTCATAAAAACCGCGTTCTTTTACTATAACATTTTTTCCATTAATCGTCATTATATATCCTTGAACTAAGTTATTTGATTTTTCATTTGGTAACGCAGGGCGGGGATTACTTCCATCTACAATTAAATAAGGCTTTGAATTAAATTCAACTTTCAAATAGCTTAAATATTGAGGAACATTTATTACACCTGTTTTACTAGATTCTACATATTTTTCTGAAATTATAGAAAAAATATTGGTATTCTTTCTAAATTCTCCATATAGTTGACCAATTTTAGAAAAAGTACCTTCTATATATGATACTGTTTCTCCACTTAATTGAATATTATATTTATTATAATTGACCAAATTACTTTCATCTATTTCATATGCGTTCGCGGAAAATGAATATAACATTCTACCTAACGTTTGATTAGGGGTTAAAGTAATATCCATTAACTTAACTAATATATTTCCTTCTGTTGTTGACCTAAAAAGTTTAACAGAATCTTCATATAAAAAATCCAATACCTTATCTCGAAACTTCTTCTCATATATAAAATCTCTATAATCAGAAATATTCTGTTCACTGTTATATTCTTTATAAAGATTTTTACTTTCACCATAAATCTCATCTTTGCTAGTAAATAATTCTTGTTCATCGCAAAAGCTAGTTATCAATCCAGTGATAGGAAACTGACGATAATTCATATTGCCATTTCTTCTAATATATGGAAATTGAGAGCCTATGGTGTCCGTCTTAGTTTCTGAAATAGTATGTTGGAAAGAAGAAATCTGATTATCAAATTTTAATTTTAAGTGTTTTCCATTCGCACTTAAATAACTATCTTCAAGATTTAGCATGATTGGACTATCAATTTGAATTATCGGACCTCGGTCTCCACGCTCATTTGTTTTCTGGGCACAATACTTATACCAAACGCCGCTCTCAACGGTATAGTCGTACCAAGTCAAATCCAGTTTTTCACTCGCAACAATACTAATTGTATATATATCTTCCCAAACTTGAAAATTACTGTTACTGGAGGTTCTTCTGATTGTAACGTTTCCAAAAAAAGTTTCATCTTTTGTACTTAATATATGAATTTTAACTCGCCCTTCATCAAGATCATCTAATGCGGTTATAGTGGCATTTAACCTATCTATTCCATAACTAATAATAATGAAATTATACGATTGTGTAGAAGTATAATAATTATTTGTAGTATAGGTAATATCTACTCTATACTGAGTTCCTTCTTCTAATTGATAATTTAAAGTATAATTAATTTCATTAGGACTATATGGATTAGAATATAAAATCCCACTATCTATAACAGGCTTTGCTTCCTCTGTCTCACTATTATAAATTTGAATCTGATAGGTTTTTAAAAATTCTTTTTCAAGAGTAGAATTAGCAGAATAATACATTGAACCTACTATTGATGTAACTTGATTTGTAAAAATAATTTCTTGGTCTAGTCCATTCTCGAATCCTACAATAGATAATTGTGGCTTCTCTATGCCTTTAATAACACAAACCGTAGACCATTCAGAAAAATAACTTTCATTACTTGATAACCAACTAGCTATTTTATTGGTATCGCTTGGAAAACTAGTAGCATTTGTACTAGTAAAACGAATTTGAACTTTATAAAATTGATTAACTCCAAACCCCCTATTTCCTGCTAAATCTGAGGGATTTATTTCTACATAATATTTATCATCAGTAATTCTTTCTGAATCAATCAAAATATTAGATACTTTTATGCCCACGGGGTAAGCGACGGAATCTAGTACAGATGCGTTAGTACTTTGATTACTTACGATAATCTGTGCGTTCATTATTTCTTTTATATCATTATATCTTGACAATGAAAAATAAACTCTACAAGTTTGAGTTCGTACAAAGGCTGGCATAAATGTATCTATAATTGGGGGATATAAATTATTTCCTATGCTTGCCATATTATTTTCTCCTTTTTTCTCTTTAATTCAATTCAACTATCTAAACCAGAAGGCGGCTGATTTGGTAAATCTTTAACTTCATCCATCAATTTTTCAATAAAAGAATTGCCGCCTTCTTCTACATATCTTTCAAATCTTCTTTGCATACAATCTAAACTATAATCATCTATCCACTTTTTTTTATAACAAAAATAATGATGATCTTTAGTTAAATCAGCTTTTATATCATCTTTATCAGAAGAAATTAACATTTCTAGTTGTTTATGAATTGCCTTTAATTGTTCATTAGTTTGTTTCTGTTGTTTATCTAAAGCCCGCATTTTATCAGCTCCATAAACTAATCTTTCTTCTAATACCTCTTTTTCTTTATCTCTTTGAGTTTCTTTACTAAAAGCTTTTTTTAATCGTTCAGTTGCCCAATCATAAAAAGAAATAACTCCTTTTATAGCCAAAGCAAAAGTAACTAAAAAAGCAACAATTTCTGATAAAGAATATTTTGCTAATAGCTCTATCACAAAACTTACCCTCCTATTTTATCTTTCTTCACAATATTTTAAAAAAAGAAAAAAGTAATTAAATAGTTTTACCCATATAGAGCTACTAAAAACCTATATTAGCCACCTATCGCAAAAACAGGTCTAACGCCATAAGTGCTAGTAGCATCATCTCTACTCGCATCTCCATATTGAGAAATTAAACAAAACCTAGTTTCGCTTGATACATCTCTCAACCAATAATCGCTATTGATATTTAGTAAACCTGAATTGAAACGAAATAAATTTAATTGCCTATTGTCAGAGGTTTGTTTATTATTGTTATGGGTATAAATATAGCAACCGTATGCCATCACTTCATTCATCAAATCTAATGTAGCGACAGTCCAAGTCCCTTCAGCCATAATTCTACGAGATAGTATTCTTGATTTAAAAGTATCTGGTAAATTTGATGTAACGGTATTTAATATATTCGTTTTCATTCCAGAACCTATATATCCACCATTGGTAGTAAGGGAAGAATTCATCTGCCCAGTAGCTAAATAACTGTCTGGAACAATAACAAGATGATGAACTTTTGTTTTATCAACTTCTGGAAAGCCTTTGTTTATCCAATAATCAAAATCTGCTATCCTATAATTAACTCCATTAACAGTCCAATAATCGCCTAAATATAAATCTCTAAAAGTTCCATCACTAATTGCAGAAGCTTGTTCTGAAGTAATAGTATCTCCTAAAAATTTTCCTCTGTATATAGAATTATGAGCTGCGGCTCCAGGTTGAAGAAAATTCATTATAGAAGAGAGAAATATTTGTTCATTTCCAACAGTTATGATTACATCTCCTGAATATACTGCATTACCTTGCCAATCAAGAGTATAAATATTTTTTCTTTGATTTTCAGAGCTACCTGTACCACCACCTACAATATGGGCATATTTATTTTCAACATCTTCTATATTATACTTTCCTTGTACATGTTGATATGAAGCGTGAGAAATAGTTCCAAGCCCTTCTACATGAGAGGCGGTACCTTTTGCTTCTCCACCGAATCCTTCACAATGAGACATATCCGCTCTAGCTATTGTATTATATCCCTGTGCATGAGAGTACATACCTAAAGCTTGAGTATTACCGCCTTCAGCATGTGCTGCATAAGTTGTTTTACCAGTAGCAGTATTTTTGAAACCCGCAGTAGTACCATTACCTTCAGCATGACAAAAATTACCTACTGCATAAGTTGCTTTTCCTTCTGCAAAAGAATCTTCTCCAACTGCCCTATTGTTTGATCCAATGGTCAAGCTTCTCGCTCCAACAGGAACTTCTCCTTGATAATTACGTAATCTGGCGGATTTTAAACTTGCTTTAAGTTCATTTGCAATTTTCATATCTTCTAAATATTCACCTAAGTTAGTTCCATCTGGTAGGTCTACATTAGAAGCTTCTGCCCCAATAGGAATTTCTTCACTATAACTAGCACCATCATCTAAAGATATTTTTGCTGATTTAATTTTATCCATACTAAAAATAGGCGGGATGAACCCGCCTCTCTCCTTTCTTATTTATTTTTCTTTATTAAACTTTCTATTACTGTAGTAACATAAGTATCTAAGTTACCGTAACTAGCTTCAATCGCGGATTGGACATCAGTATTCATTAATTCAATAGCACGTTGTTTCGCACTTTGAAGAGCTTTAGACTGAGCTTCCGCGGTAAACTTATCTTCTTTCTTTAAATTATCTACGTATGTCTGTTGAACATAATTAACTGAATCTAAAATAATATTTAGTCCTTTCTTTAGAGCATCCGCAGTTTCATTTTGAACATTTTTGTTAATTAGTTCTTCAAGATAAGTTTTTAATAAGAATGTTAAAACTGATGTTGCTACTGGAACAACAACCATAATAACTAATTTTAAAAATACCATTAATACATCTACCATATTAATTCTCCTTTTCTTCTAAATCTTCTTTATTATCTTGATTATCTTCTTCATTAATACTTAAAGGCACAGAAACTTTTTCTATAGATTCTGAAGATAGCATTGATAAATAATTATTTTTTGTTTTTTCAACTTGTTGACAAGTATCTTTTAAAATTAAATAAGCTACGGTAATAGGCAAACCGCTATTGCTTATTAATGTTATTAAATCTTGTGAAAATTTATAACATTGAATATTTAGATCTATATTATTGTTATTATTACTCATTTATTTTTCTCCTATATAATCAAAAGCTAATCCATGGGCATCACTGCTTGACACTGATCCTTTACTTAAAAAAGGCATCCGTTTATACCATAATGATGCAGTTTTATTTTTTACATCAAGAGATATTTTGTCTATTTGTACAATTCCTAAAAACCAACCTACCTCATATTGATCTGATTCTGAAGCTCTATTTTTTACATAATCATTATTACCTAAATTAGATGACAAAGCTCCCCCAGATTGACTTCCTATATACTTAGGCAAATCTGATTGTTTTGAAACATTTCCATTACTATCATATTCCGTGCCAATTTGAGTACCTGCTGATATAATTGACTTTCCATTTATTAATACATTAGTAAAGCTAGCTGTGCCATCTCCTTGTATGCTCCAAGATGCTCCTCCTTTAGTAGAGCCAGAGATGCCACTACCTGTTATAGTACAGCCTCCAATCTCTCCGCTTTTTGCAGTTAAGTATCCATTTTGATTAACTGTAAAAAGATCATTAAAATTTATGCCTGTTGCTGGATTTAAAGTTATTTTCTTTTCTTCCTTATCTTTTTTCTTCTCTGTTCCTACTAAACTAGAGTCACTAATTTCCCAGCCTCCAATTTTTCCGCTCTTTGCAGTTAAATATCCAGCAGCATTAACTGTAAAATTCTTCGCACCTAATCCAATTCCATTCGACCCTAAATAAACTCCTTCGTTATTATCATTATAGGTTGTTTTACCTTTACACAAACCATTACTTGTTATTTCTAAAGGATCCTTTCCAAAACCAATACATCCTGAAGCGGCATAAAAATTTCCTTCATCATCTACTTGAAATTTGCTTACTATTTTACTTTTTACTTTTTCGGTCGTTCCAAGCCCAATTCCATTTGTTCCTAAGTAAAAGCCTTTTTCCTTTACTTGTAATCCATTTTTATCCCCACTATAAATAGCACTGTATGCTTTTGTTTGATTCATACCCACAGTAATTTTGGCTGTTCCACTACCTATGGTTGCTTGTTGAGCTACTAAAAATCCATTATAATCTACACTAAAAACATTTCCCACTTTAAAAGCTTTGTTAGTTTGTTCAGAATTGTCTGAACTTAAAATTACACTACCTTTAGATAGAGTATTTTCACCAATATTCCATCCAGCAATACTTCCTCCACCTTTTGCTGTTAAATAGCCACTACTATTAACACTAAAATAGCCTGTCCCAAATTTAATTTCTGGCGTAGTTAAATCAATTAACATGCCACCTACTCCATCTTTATAATTTCCAGACTTTATTTCAGCTTTTCCATCAGAAGGATCTAAAATAATTTGTCCGCCATTATTAACACCAAAAATAGCTTTACCCGTTTCCGCGTCTAAGAATATATTTCTTTGACCTTTATTATATCCGAATAATCCTACCTCAATATTATTCTGATTAGCTTCTTGTACTTTTCCCATAACAATACCTGTAAAAGCATTACTATTATCTTTTATTCCTGCTCCAACTTGCGGGGATAGGATAAATCCGCCATTGCTATTTACATTAACACTATTACCATCCCAATCATTTATAGCCGCATTATTAAATCTATTCAAATATAAATGTACTGGTATATAGATATCTGCAACTTTTTTATTGTTATTATTTTCATCTTTTATGGTACACACTATACCATTATTTACACATTGTCCATCATAATTATCAATAGGTTTATAACTATGCTGATTTATTGAAATGTTTTCTGGACTAATATCTATTAAATGTAGAGAAGATTTTTCTTCCCAACAAGTTGAATCATTAGTTCCAGAACTCTGGTGATATTCTAAAATGCTTCCTTTTCTATCCCATGTATAATTAGTTTTTGAATTGGTGCTAATATCCACATAGCCATTAGCTTCTTGCATACGTTTCTTAACTTCTAAAGTAAAAGGAGTAGCATTATCATATTTAGGTTTCCTTCCATCCGCATTATAAATAACATACCTAAAACCAGTATAATCCTTTAAATTAACTTTATAGTTGTAATCATAAATTTCCGCAACTATGATTGGCATAGTAACATAATAAGTTACTCCATCATATTTTACTGTAGCTTTTATAATATTAGCAACTCCTAGGCGACCCCAAGCCAAAGGCTCTTTTGGCTCTTTTCCAGTAACCGCTTCAGTAACATTTCCATTTTGAGCATTAATTTGTATAAAAGAATAATCTGTACCGCTAGAATTCCCATAATCAAGTCCATATTTATTTTTTAATACGCTCCAAACTACTGTCGTATTACCTGACGTAGTACTTCCGCTAAAAACTATTTCTCCATCTTTCCATATTTCAATTTTAAAATTTGATTCTGCATTTTTTTTCTTCTCAAAATTAAAACTATAAGTAGCACCACTTTTAGTAAGAATTGGATATACTGGAATAGGTTTTCCATCTTCAACATTTGGAACTATTTTACATACAATGTCAGTCCCATTTGTTCCAGACTCTCCTTCTTTAACAAAAGTAAAGTTAGTTTCCGCAATTAAATTCATCTCTTTATATTCTACTGCTAATTGAATATTATTTCTAACTTTATTAACAGAATACTTATCTTCAATACCATATGTCAAAGTTGTAATATTATTATATGTTGTTGTATTATTGATTAAATCTTCATCTTTTTTAACATTATTATAATCTGATGAAATCTTTAACATAGTATTTTTAGAAGGAACAATCCATTTAATTTTACAGTGCTTAGCCACTTCATCATCAATAGGCTGACCTAAATTATTATAAATAGTAAAAGTTAAAGCTTGTAAAATGATAGGCTTTTCCAATGACTTAGAAGCTGGGCTAATTCCATTTTCATTATATTTAAAAGTTTGTATACCATTGTTAATAACTAAAGTATATGAACCTTCTGTGCCTAAGGAGTTAGTTAAAGTGATTGATGCTGAACCTAAGAAGGTTTTATTTCCATTTCTAATATAATATACCGCACATTTATAAGTTTTATTTCGTGTAATAGAGCGTACATCTATATGAATAATCTTATCTTTTTCTACTCTTGTTATTGTATTATATTTCTCTATAACAGCATTATATCTGTCTAATTCATCCTTTACAACTTCGTAATACTTTGTACCATCACTAATAGCTTTTTCTAAATTTTTTTTATTCTTAACTGCCTTATTATATTCTTCATTTTCCGCGGTCGTCTCTTCAAGATTACTAAAACCGCCTATGCTATCAACAGTAATCCAAGAGAATTCATAATTACCCGTATCTTTTATTTGTTCTCCATTCATTAAACAAGTTAAAGTAGGATAACCAACATCATAATAAAACTGCTCTCCTAAATCAGATACTAATGAAAATTGATAATTAGAATTATAATTTTTAATCACAATCTGTTTTTCTAAAGCACTCTCATCATAAATAACAACGCATTTATATTTAGTCTCTTTCGCAATTACATCTTCAAAATAGACCTTGTACTCAGAATCAAGAGCTACATATTCTACTATTGCGGCTTCTCCATTTTCTTCATTCGCGTCTTGAATAATATTATACTTATTTAAACATCTCCAGCCCTGACCGCCATACTTATGATAACCTAAACTTTTCGATGTAATATTAATATCTTCTACAAACCAATAGAAAGGAAGTTTTTGAGAATTATTATCTATAACTTTTCCTTTGACTCTAACTTGAGCCTGTAACTTTTTATAATCATTTTTATTCGCATTTTTATTGAAAAAATTACCTTGCGGAGTTATGATACTTAAACTACAACCATTAATATCCTCCTCGCTAAGTTTTGCAACTCCATAAAATTGCAAATCTTCTATAAAAATATCATCAATATAATTTTCCTTGCTATTCGGGAAATTATAACAGAATAATTTAATTTCTTTTATAGATTTGAAATTTATTCCATCTATATCAAAAATACCATATTGTTTAGTTGAATAAACTAGTTTATAAGGGTTACCTGTCATTTTATCCACATCTATAACATAATTTCTTGTTATAGTTTTATTAGTAGCATTATCTAAAAAATCTAATGCAAAAATAATACCATAATTACCCCTACTTTGTTGCTCTGGCGGTAAAGATGTTCTTACTTTCATGCTACAAATTAAATTTGCAGATTGTTTTATATACTCTTCCGCAGATGCACTGTCTACTTTTATTAAATTCTTATTTGGAAAATCTCTGCTATATAAGATTTTCTCTTGTCCAACTTTTGAATATGAACTTAATCCAAAAGTAATAGATGAAGAAATACAGTTATTTCCAATAGGTTCATAACTCTCTTCTCCTTCTGAAGTAGCTATATAGTTAATACCTAGTTTTTTCGTTGTACCTAAAATAGTCTTATCTTTTTTCATATCGTTACCAGGAATTAGTATATAGACATTAGAACCATCTGTATAAGTGGTATCAGAGTTTCCTGAGTACGCATAAAAAGTGCTATCTTGATACTTTACTTTGTATTTACCAATAGTAGCATCTACACATGAAAGAATTGTTGCTTGAATTGTTTTATCATAGCTAGCTTGATTTACCGCTTTCTTTACAATAATATCAATAGCTTTGCAAATATTGCTTTCTATGTTATTACTCAACTTATACACTCCTTTTCTCTCTTTATATAAAATATAATTTTTTATTAAAGATTTTTAAATAAAAATGTCCAAAAAAAATAAGAGAGGTATAAACCTCTCTTATCTAACGTTTAGTGTCATATGCATGTTGACTTGCATAATTTACTAAATTTTTAAATGCCTCTTCAATTTCTCCAGAGTTTTGAACATTTGGGAAAGAAGCTTCTATTTGAACTTTCTGGTCAACAGTTAAATCCTGAGACGCGGAAATTCCGCTCAAAGAAGTAGTAGTCTTAGTTAACAATCCAACTAATCTATTCATCATAGATGCATTAATTGTATCTAAAACACTATCTAAACTTCTAACAACATTCATAGCAGATAAGAAATTTTTAGTATCTTCTTTATTTAAGACTAACTCTTTCTGATGAAGAATACCAACTTTTCCTTCATTTCCACTCCATGCTCCAGTATATCCACCAGTATCAAATTTCTTGATATCATCTTTTGTAAGCCATCCAAACGGACCATCGTTACTCTGAACATGAATAGGCTTTTTAGCTCCCTTTTCAATCTGAGTAATCGTACCAGGTTTATTCTGTCCAGCTCCTCTATTTCCTGAAGGTTCAGCTCCTTCAGACGTATAATAATATCTTTTTCCTTTTAGTAATTTAACCTTATCTCCAACTTTAAATTTCTTACTACCTTCGTCCATGTCAACTGCACTTGCTGGAGTATCAGAAGGATCCGCTTTGACATCAACGATTGTATTCTTTCCTCCACCTTTATTACTTTTGTTATTCTTTTTATTATCTCCGCTTTTGCCATTTCCAGCAGCATCTTTATCTGCTTCTTCTCTCGCTTCCTTATCCTTCTGTTGCTTTAATTTATTAGCTTCTGTAACCGCAGAAATAGCAGCTGCCGCAACACCTCTATAAGCTTCTTCTAGCTGTTTCACTTCTTGAAGTACATCTTGAACAGCTTCTAATTGAGCCTTGTATTTTTCAAGTAACTTATCATTTTCCTCAAGAAGTTCTTTAGCTTTTTGGATATTCATATCATATCCTTCAGCAATCTTGTTAAAATCTACCCCTGAACGCTCGCTTGTCTCACTCAAGTTATTTCTATAAGTAAGTAAAGCTTCATCTAGCTGTTTAAAGGCATTTTCACAAGTTGGAATAAAACCGCCTTCTCCCGCAAATTTATCAGCCATTTGCTGAACGCCTGAATTCCATTGCGGAATCATACTCTCCATTAAGATTCTCTTTTCCTCATCTGACATTCCTTGGAAGTTAGCTACATCGGTATTATATTTTTTAGCCAATTCTTGGAAAGTTGTATCCTGGAGATTCTGCTTAACTTGCTCATTTTGTTCAACTAAGTTATTTATTATTTCGCCATATTGTTCTGCTAATAACTTTTTCTTTTCTTCTCTTTCTTCATCTGCAAGAGTGGTATCTGAATACAGTTCTAATAATTTCTGTTGGAACTCAGAATAAGTGCTATAGATTTCATCTAAATTACTCTTATACTTGTCTTTATCCAAATTATAGAGAGAATTTTGAGCTTCTAATAGCTCTTGCTGTGCTTGAGCTATACTATCTTCATCAGAAACATATTGATAACTATAATTTCCTTGAGAATCACGTCTCAATCTCATTTTTGACTTATTTTTTTGAGCATCTTGTAAAGCAATTTCTTTTAAGGCTATTTCATATAACGCATTAGCACGATCTACATCATATTGAGTTAACTTTTCTTTAGCTTTAAGCATTTCAATCTGCTCATTCATCAAGTTATTTAATTTCTTTTGAGCAGATAAGCTACTTGTATTATCAATAGAATCTAAATACTTATTTTGAAGTTTTTGAATTTCAAAAGAAGAATTAATACTATCCAAATACATATCTGCATTTTTGTTAATTAAATCCCATTGATCTTTAACATAATCTAATCCGCTTCCGTTAGTTAATCTCTTGTTAATGTCTTCAAAGATTTTATTTATAGTATTTTTATATTCTTCAATAACTTCTTCAATAGAACTCTTAACTTTTGAGTTTAAATCAGTAACCGCTTTTTCATAATTAGCTTTATATTCTTTCCAAGCTTTGGAATCTTTTTCTTCATTATCCATTCTCTGTTTCCAGAATTCTACTTGTTTTCTTGCAAAGTCTAAATTGTCATTATTATTTTTTCTTTGCATCTCATAATATTTAGCTAATTGAGAATAAGCTTTATCGCCATAGATTAAACCAATTACATCTTTATCATGGTCAATCAAATCAGATATAAATTCATATTGCTCTGATTGCTCATCTAGTTTTTCTTGAGCTTTATCTATTGCACTTAGGTAAGTCTCTTCAATATCCTTTGATATTTGTGCATAGTTTTCTAACGCGGTCTCCGCATTTTTTTCATATTTCTCTAAGTCTTCATAAGCTTTAGCAAGATTATCTCCATAAATAGTTGATTTTCCACCAGCTTTCATAATTTCAATTTCACTTTTAGTTTTATTAAGCTGATCTGTTAAAGCTTGAATCTCACCTGTACCATCTGGCTTTACATATGAACTAAAATTAGATAGTAAAGCATTAACTTGACCCGAAAAATCGTCATCTTTTATACCATCAATAACTTTCTTTTTAAAAGCATTAAAATCTCTCTCTGCTTGAGCCGTATCAAGAGCTAAGTCAACTTTTAAGGTAAACTTCTTAATCCTTACTTCTGTAGCCTTATCTTCTGCCTCTTGCTGTTGCTTTTTTATTTCTTTTTCATCTGCTTTTAAGTCTTCATATTTGCTAAGAATCTTTTTAAAATTCTCATAATCCTTTTTAGCATCTTCAACCGTTTGCTTATATTTCTTTTGCTCTGCTTTGGACATGCCATTATATTTAGTAATCATTTTATTGACATTATCCAGCTTGGTTTTCATAATATTAAAATAATTGGTTATATTTCCATCTGCATCAAAAGTAACCCCTTCTTGTTTTAATGCAGATTTATATGCTCCTGACTGAATTTCGGCTACTTCTATCTTTTCACCATAAGCTTTCTTTTGTTTTTCCAATAAGTCTAACTGCTCTTGAAGATTTTTAATTAATTCTTTACCTGTAAGCTTTTCTTGTTTTTTCTGTAAAGCATCTAAATCTCTTGTGATATTTTTAATTTCAAGATCTATGTCGTGATATACTTCAGATTCATCTTGCAATAAATCTATTTTGTCAGCTTGTGCATCTGATGAAGAACCACCTTTTCCTCCGCTACCTTTTCCGCCTTTACTGCTCTTATCTTTCTCAAAAGGCGTTGAACCACCAGTCCCTGCTTTTGCACTTTCAAGAGCTAAATTAGAATTAGCTTCATTCTCACGAAGTCTTGACGCTAAAGCCTCCATTTCAGATATTGCTTTTGTATACTTATTTATTCTTATTTTAGCTTCATTAATTTTATCTGCCGCAAACTCTTTTGTTGTTGTGGTTATATTGTTTTCAGCACCTTTAAACTTTGCGTCCAGAGTTTTTCCGGTAAAATTCTGTGACCAACCTCCGCCAGAGAGACTATCTGGAGAAATGTATTCTCCTGCTACCTTTCCATTCATAGACGCGGATGCAGCTTTTCCCGCTTCTTGAGCAGCTCTCATAACAGCCATAAAGTTAGTAACGACAGCACCTAAATTAGTCTTTGAGTTATTGGCTGCATCTTGAATACCCTGACTAAGGTTTTGATCCATATTGATAGAAGCATCTTTTGCTATTCGAGCTAACTCATCGTAGTTTCCCGCCATAGCTTCTTTAACTGCTTTATCTGCATCAGATTCTTTAACACCTAAATCAACCAAATACTCAGTAAAAGATTTCTGTCCTCCCGCCATAGCTTCCAAAGCCTGAGAGTCCATATCTACTTTTCCTTGATATACAGATTGCCATAATTCTAACTCTGCCTCAGCCGCTTCTTTTTGTGCAGTTAAAATTTTAACCTGACTATCTATTCTAGATAAAGCGGTTGTTACATCTCCATGAAGAATAGATTGCTGTCCAGTTAAAGTTTCTTCAACTACACCTTGATTTAATTGAATTTGTCCATCTGCTAACACTTCCGCATTTTCCATAATTTCTGGAAAAACTTCTGCTAACTGTTTAGCATCCTCAGACGCAACAACATATCCTTCACCAATCATCATTGCCGCTTCTCTAATCTTATCAGATTCACTTAAAATAGAATCACCGATACTTAAAATTTCTTCCGCACCAGCTAAATCAATTTTTAATTCCCAATCGGTATCCTCTATTTCTTTCTTTGTATCTGAAACAGCGTTTTGATATTCATTATATTTTTCTGTAACTGCTTCCAATTCAACTTGAGCATTACTAAGTTCATCTAGTTGTTCTTTACTAAGAGAACCTTCTTTCTCTCTTATATCCTCTAGCTGATTGATATGCATAGTTAATTCAGTTTTTCTATGTGCATATCCTTCTAATATTTTTTTATTAGAATCTAATTCCGCTTCTAATTTTTGTTTTTCTAACTCGATAACTTCAGTATAATAATTAGAATCTGCTTCTCTTAAATCTTCTAAATATTCTATTTGTCCAAGAACGCCTCTAGCAGCAGCTTCTTCAAACTCTTGAGCCGCACTTACATTTTTATTATAAATGCCTGCGGTTTCCTCTAGCATCTGATTAAAAGTCTCTAAAGTAGCCTTTCCTTCTTTACTTTTACTTAATTTATCTAAGCTACCTTCGCTAGCTAATTGAGTAGAAATTTCACTAATTACAGATTTTTTATCTAATTCCTCTTGATACTGTTCTTGTTTTTTTGTTAATTCTTCAATTTCTTTTTTCTCTGTATTAGCCGCAATAGATGCCCCATCTTTAATATCATCATATTTAGCATCAATCTCATCAAGACTCTTTAATAAAATTTCTAAAGAAAGTCCTGTTTGAGTAGAGTATTCTTTTAAAGATTCAAAAGCATTACTACCTATAACATTTCGTAGCTTTTTACCATCATCCGCTAATAATACATCAATTCCGCCTTCTTTTTCTATCTCTGCTTTCATTTTATCAAAAGCTTCTTTATTTTCACTTAAAGCTTCACCGAAAGCTTGCTTAGTAGCAAAACCTAATGTATCTGTTTTTCTATAATATTGTTCAACAATATTATAATAGTAGTCAACATATTTTGAACCAGCTTCTTCTAACAGAGGAATCTGTTTTAAAGCGTTATTATACGCGTCTGTTAAACTTTTAGAAACTTCACCAGAAGAATTTTCCCATTTTTTATTTACTGAAGACAGAGTGAATTCTAAATTACTTACATAAGCCTTTAAAGCTTCTCTCTGGTCATAATTAATTCCAGTATTCTCTTTCGCTAATAGATCTCTAATTTCGGAAATAGAATATTCTGCTTGAGCTTTATATTCCTCATAAGCTTTCTCATCGCCTAGTTGAAACTTAGCAACAGAATCATCAAGAAGTATATCTTGAACTTTCCTTCCATTTCCAATATTTATTCCAGATACTTCTGCTAATTGGCTCCTATCTACTGACGCGTCTACCGATGCTGTCTCAAGTTCTTTACCATATGCGTCTTTTTTTGCGGCTTGTTCTGCGGCTTCTACTGTTTTCTTTTCCTCAGCTTTTGCAACTTTCTTTCTTAGCTCAAGCTGTGTTGTCAACGCCGCATTTTGGGCTTCTAAGGTTTTTAGTTCCTCTTTTTGTGCAAGAGTAAGCTCATCTGGAGAAATTTGATATAATTCTTTTAATCTTTCTTGTGTTGTTTCTAACTTAGAATTTAATTCATCTACTTCCTGTTGAGCTTTTTCATACTCTTCAAATTGACTCTCTAAAGCTTCTTTTGCCTCTTTTGCACTTACCGTAAAATGATCTATAGCGAATACTACTAGTGCAATCGCACCTACTGCCGCCGCAGCCCAACCAATCCAAGAGGCTGAAAATAATGCTCCAATCGCTTCCCACGCAGTCAAAGAAGAGCCAGCTAAAGCTGGAATTGCATTTTGAGCCAAAGTTATAAGACCTGCTCGAAGTCCTTGAATCCCATCTATGAGAAGTGGTAAAGTAGAAAGCAAAACAGTAAATGATTGTCCTAATTTTTCTGTTATAGATAAAGAATCATCTGAAAAAACATCCCATATTCCTTTTAAACTAACTATAGAAGAACCTATTTCTCCAATAGAACCCGCAATGTCTAGGGCTGATTGAATAACCGCAGTATTTCTTACATCATCTATAAAGCTTTTCCATGCAGAGCGAGACTCATCTAATTTTTCTTTTACTTTTTCCCCTATCCCTGCAGCGACATCTTGTGCAGTTTTCATGACCTTCTGTGCATCACTTGCCGCTTGGCTAGCATAATCTTTACTTACTTCTGTTACCTCTTTGAAAGCTTTGCTTAATTCTGGGTAAGTCGCAATTAATTCTCCTACCGATTTTTCAGCATTTCCTGTGAGTTCACTATACTCTTTTAATTTCTTATTAAAATTTTCATAAGCACTTGCGACTTCTGGACTTGAAGAAACTATTTTTTTTACTTCATCATTATATTTTTTTACAGCGATAGTTAAAGCTTCATAAGATTTAATTGCCTCTTCTTGCTTTGAACTATCTTTAGAAGCTTGTCTTTGATTAAAAGTAGCTAAAGTCAAAGCCCCAGCATAATTAGAAGCTTCTTTATTCAAACTTTTATACTGCTTCTGAGTCTCAGCTACTTGCTTCTGAACTTCTTTATATGTATCTGTTTTTTCTGCTTCTTCGCCCTTTCCTCTAAGGCTATCTAAGTCTAATTCTTCATTAGTTAAAGCCTTATAAAGATTTTTTGCAGCTTCCTCATTCTCTTCTAACTGTTTCTTTTGATTTTGCAAAGCATTTATTTGTTCAATAAAACCGTTAGCAATGTTCTGTTGTTCAGTAGTAGCAACAGATCCTAAATCCACAATCTCTTGCTTCATATTTACTAATTCTTTAGTATCTTCATCTAACGCAGATAATCCTTTATACTGTTGTAAAATCTCTAATTGAGCATTAAGTTGTTCAGCATTAGATTTTACATTTTTAAAATTAGCTATAGTTGTAGAAATACCACCAGCGATTTGTTTACTAAATACTCTTACACCTAAAGATCCTAGCTCAGCAAGAACAGTCTTGCCACCGCCGATATTGTCAACTAATGTTGCAATTTTATCTACAACAAAAGTAATTCCGTCGACAACTTTATTAATGGCTTCTGGCTTTAATAAAGAATCATATAAATCCTCGAAAGTAGTTCTCATTCTTTGGATATGAGCTTCTGTTCTTTCAGAATAGATGTCCTGTTGTTCTTCAAGAGTTCCCAATGCATTTTTAGAAGTATCTAAAGCATCAGTATACATATCCCAGTTATCAAATAAAGCAATTAAGTTATTATACTGTCTCTTACCTGCGATTGCAACTGCTGCCGCTTGTCTTTGTTCGTCTGTCCAAGTACTCCACTTACCTGCTACTTCTTCAATAACATTTCCCATCTCTTTTAGATGACCATTCTCATCTAAGATGTCAATGCCCATTGTTTTCATCTTTCCAGAAACTTCACCAAGAGAAACTCCAAATTCATCAACACCATCAACAGCTAGATCACCCATACGAGCATAAATTGTCTTTAGGGCTGTACCTACTGATTCTGGTGCTTGGCGGGTAACAGAAATAATAGTCGCAATCTGAGCATTTAATTGGTCAAAATCAACGCCCATAGAACTTGCTGCGGAAGCTACTTTAGAAATAGCCATAGAAGATTCAGCTAAGTCTGACGCAGTTGTAGCTGCTACAGCCGCTAACTTGTCTACATATTTTTCATAAACGTCCATTCCTTCAGCCGCAGCTTCATTAGCTACTTTATAACCATTCCAAACCGCAGTTAAATATTCCGCAGCCTGTTCTGAGCTAATCTGAGATACATTCGCGGTTTTCTGAGTAATCTCAGCTTTAGCAAGAGCATCTTCATCTGTATCACCCTGTTGATAATAAATTAAAGCTCCTTCAGTTATATCTCTTGTACTCGCGGATAGCTCTTGAGCGGTTTGACTCGCAGATTCCGCGAAATCACGCATTTCTTCCGCAGATTTGCCAGTTACAATTCTAATATTATTTAATGAAGTATCTAATTTTTCAACATAATTAACTGCTTGTTGAACGTTATTAGTTAATGCATTCATGGCTCCAGATGCAATATTCCATTTAATAGTATTGGATAGAGTTGTAGCCATATTCTCTAAGAAGCTATGAGTTTGTTTTAACTGCATATTAGTAGTTAAAATCTGAGTTGTCATATTTTTAAAAGCGGTTTGTCCTGCCGAACCCGCACTATTAAAATCATTGTAAATTTTATTTATATCTAAATTTTTTAATTCATTGTTAAATTTAGATACATTTAATGTTCCTAAATCCGCGTTAAAAGCTTTTTCTAACGCTTTTTGAACTTGGCTAGCAGATTCTTTTATTTGAGATAATCTGCTATTGGCTTCACTTAAATCCATTCCTTTATTTAAGCTCATCAAATCACCAGAAGTCATTTTTTGAATTTCTTCTAATGCCTTCTTAATACTTGATAAACCGCTTTGATCTGTATTAAAGCCAACTGTAAAATCAATACGATTTGTAGCCGCCATATCCTTTTACCTCCTAAAATTACGCATAAAAAAATACCTTTACTACCATAATATGATAATAAAGGCATTTTTATTAATTTATTCTACCCAATCGGACGATTTCCATTAGCCGCTTTCGCAAATTCAATTACCTCTTGATATTTTTCTTTATCAAAAGAATCAACTATATCTTTAGCAATCTTTGCGTTTTTAGGTAAATCATTTATAATACTTTGAATAACAGCTCCCGCAGTATTGGTATAATTTAAAGTATTAAGCATTATTTCATCCATAAAAGTAAATAAAGCATTATATTCTTCTTCAGGAATAATTTCAATCATTTTATCAATAAAACCATTACTCTCTAAAGTATCATAAATTTTCATTTCATTTTCTTTTTGTTTCTCTGTAAAACTTAAATTGGTATACATATAAACTAAATGTAGATGAAAATACATATCTAATTTTAAAGCATTATAAATACCATTTTCTTCTGCTTTTTGTAAAGTAATCATAACTAAATCATATTTATCTTCAATAGGTAAATATTGTTTAACTTCTATTTCTGTATTATTAAAATTAAAAGTTTTAATTTCATCTTTAGTTTTTAATTTTAAATTTGCATAACTTACTTTCATTTTATTTATTTCTCCTTTTGTCTCATCTTATAAGAATATTATACTATAAAATTTTTCTTTTGTCAAGTTAATTTTTAGTTAATTTTTTTGCTCTGTTTAAAGCTCTTTTTCCGCCCATCTGGTACGCATCTATTATTGCTTCTTTTATACTCTTATCAACTTGATCTTCTAATGATTCTAAAAGTTTATTTCTTGTCTGTTTGTTCTCTTTAAATTCTTTTTTCTTCTTTAATAATTCTTCTTCACTATAATTTTCATCTTCTACAATACTTTTGGCTAAATCTGCTAATTGTTGCAACCCTAATGCTGAAGCACCAGCAGATTTAATTCCATATTCAATTTCTCCCATCTCTAAATCTCCTTCTAATGCCCCAGGTAAACTATCTACTTTTAAAACTTCGTCAATAAAGTCCTTTACAAAAAGTTCTAATTGTAACAGAATATTGCTTTCGGTTATTTCAAAGCTAGGCTCTTGTCTATTCGCCAAAACAATAGAAGCATAAGCTTCATTAATATCACCTTCTGAAGATATAAAAGCCTGATGCCAAGTCTTTAATGGATTTTGCCATAGTATAATATAATGACCACCTGTTACTTTTTTACTTTTTCTAAATCTAAACATAACTTCATCATATGTTTGATTTAAGTTATTAAGATTGAAATTAAAATCATTCCCTGTTTCTAACTGCTGAATAGCCTTACTTTCTAACATATTTTCTATTTGTTTTTGAGTTGCCTTATATCTAGCTGTAAATCCAGACTTTGAAGCATCTCCAAATTTTAATATATCTTCATTCAGTATTTCATATAAAACAGGTGCTTGATTTTTATATCTATATACATAAACCATTGTTACTTTTTGACCTAAAAATTCATTCAAAGCTTTTTGAAACTTAAAACTACTTTCATAAAGTTGTTTAGGAATATCTCCAGCTAAAAGTCTATTCTTTTCCGCTCTTGCATGCACATACTCATCCATTAATTCATATTCTGACACTGCTTTTTTTCTACCTGGAACTTTTACTTTATTAGAATATTGATGTCTAAATTCTTTTAACTTTTTAATCCTATCTTCTATATCTTCAATATCTTTTTTTAGTTCTTTTAATTTATTTAAATAGGCTAGAGCTTCCTCTCTCATTTTTTTTAAATTGCCTTTAACAACTTCTTTAACAGGTTCGTCCATAGCATCTAAAACAGTATCTTCCATTTTATCAATATCTTTCTCATTAACATCCATTTTAGTTTTTGCCATATTACACTTCCTCCATAAATAAAAAAAATAGGAGAGTTATTAAACTCTCCTATTTAATTATCAACCTTTTTGATGGTTTGTATGACCTGTATCTTCAACACCATCTACTGCGTCAGTGCCAATAATTTGAATTGCACAAAGGACTTTCTTTGTTCTATCAAACATTGTATATCCTGGGAAGGCATCCATCGTAAAAGTAAATGTAGATGGATCTCCGGTAGCAGCCATAGTGAATGTAAAGTTAGACTGAATTTTTACATTCGGAATAACTAATTCAGCAGGCATATCTACTCCAGTATCCTGACGTCTAAATAATGTACTAGCTTCTACATAGTAGTAACCAGCAAAGTTTTCAGCATCAATAGTAATGGTCTGAGCACCTGCAGATTTAATGATGTAATAATCAATTCTTACTACCTGACCTTCAACCGCACCTGTAAATTTAATCTGACAAGTTTTTCCGTTTGATACTTCAATAGCATTTTCTATAGTAGTAGATTTTACATTTACCGTTGCGGTTGCTGCTTCAAATGTACCTGCTCCTAAGAATTTAATGCCTGAGCCAGAACCATCTAAAACAGTACCAAATACAGGAACATCTGTTGTATTACAGATTGTTGTTGTTTCATCATCAAAAGCTTCATAAGTGATTTCACAAACACCTTCTGCTCCCGCGATTACATCAGTTGTCATATGAACATGGACTAAATTCTTACTATCAGCTTTAACTAAGCCTGCTCCAGAAAGTACAGCAAAACCAATAGGTGATAATAGAGCATCTTCAACTGTAAAAGTTAAAGTCTTTTCACCTTCCCATGCGATCAGTCTAGTGTTTCCTTTTCCACCCTGTGCATAGACTGTGGTTGCAGCACCTTCTAAGGTAGAAGTTTTTGCTGTATCTATATAAAGTACAGGCTGACCTTTGACGAATTTAGTATTACCAATAGTGACATTTGCTTTCGCTTTAAACACTACATCACAAATCTCTCTAACGCCAAACTTCATAACGCATTATCCTCCTTATATAAAATTCTTAATTTATCTTTTAAAAATAACTTTTTTAAGTTATCTTTATACATAAAGTAATATTATGGATGGATATTTTTCATCCAATTTTCTACTTCATCCAAATCTTTAGCTCCAGCTAATTTAGCTTTAAAATATATATCATAGCTTTGTTTTAATTCAAACCGCTGAAACTCGTCAAATAATTGATAAACAGTATATTGCATTAAAGAATTTATATCTTTATTTTCTCCAACAGCTAAGATAGAAATATATCTTTCTAAAATAGAAATTTTTTGAGAATCACCTTTTAAAGATGCAACTTTAGCTCGACCTTTTTTCAGCTTTTCCGCGATTTTTCTAGCTGAATCATTACCAGGATTATATGAAGATACATCATCTTTGTTTTTATCTAAACAAAAGACAGAAATTAGAATACTTTTAAATGCTTCATAATTTTTATTATTGATAAAATATTCTTTCCCATCTTTTTTTAGAACAATTTGTTCCATAAACATATCTAATGATAAACTATATTCTGGGAATAATAACATTAGCACTAATAAAGCACAGTTTTTATTCTGTTGGGCAATAACATTTTTGCTTTTCATTATTGACATTAATATTTCAAAATTAGTTTTATTTCTTAAATTAACTTTGTCCTCTTTACTTAAATTATCTTTTGAAAAATTTAGAAATTCGCATCCCATAAAAAAAGTTTCTTCTCCAATATAAGCAATTTCTTTAATAATAGGTTGATGTACAGTGAGTTGAGCTTCTGTAAAAGCAATATCATTACCAGACAATAAAAGTAAATCATTATTCATTATTCTTCCTCAGAAGGAATCTTATCATCACTGCCATGAATTGCTTTATAAGTTAAACTATATCCGCTTAAGTCTTCATCTAAAAGTAATTCATTACATCTTGCCAACTGCAATTCTCCAATTCCTGTTAATTTTGTATTATTCAAAAGCCCATCTATATAACCACAAATTTTAAGCGGTCTCACTCTATAGTTTCCTATATCCCAATAATCAGTATGACATAATACGTCAAAATTAATCGTACAATCTCTAAATTCTGGATTTGTTCTATTGGGTGTAAAATTATCATAAGAAACAATTATATAAGATTTAATTTCTTCATGTTCAGGAAGTCTAAGCTTAGGTTTTAATTTAACATAACCCTGCTCAATCATTTTTCCAAGAGTCATTTCAGTTAATTTTTTTTTATACTGTTCATCTTCTTTATTATCTAAACAGTCTTTAGTATTTATTACCAAAAGTCTTTTTAGATCGTCACTATAAGGTTTACTTTCAACAAAAAGTTTTTTTAATATTCTTTCAGTATCTTTTTCACAAGAGAGAAAAGATGATTGAATATTCGTTACGGCTAAATTTCTTTTCATATTACTCCTTTTATCTCTATTCACATCTTACAAAGAATTGATTTTTACTTTTAAAGTTAAAACCTTTCCTTGATCTTTTTCACTGTAAGTTAAAATAAATTCTCCACTTTTTCCAGTTACTACCTCTACAATAGCAGAATTATTTTTTATTTCTATAATTTTCGCTTTATTATTATTTATGCTCCAAGTACCTTCTTTAAAATCTCCTTTTAAAGAATATTCTTTTATATCATATGGATATACTTCAACATCTCCTACTATATCAGATTCTGTTGTTGAATCTTCTTTTTTTTCTTTTTCTCTTTCTTCATAATAATCTTGAAGCGGATTCTCATAATATTCTTTTACAGTAACTTTAATAATACCTTCCCCATAAAAGATATTCGTGTCTTGGACTTCCCAAGTTTGTCCTTCTATTTTCAATAACTTAAATCTATGAAAAAAATCTAAAGTTTCCTCATTCTTAGTAATATAAAAAACTAAGGTGTTATTTAAGTCATTCCAAACTGTATTATTCTTTTTATTCCATTGAATAGTAGTTTCTACCGGACCTCTAATATAAATCCAATATTTCTTCCCGTTTAATTCAGCTTGAGCCTCGCACTTTCTAATCTCCGCTCTAAAATAAGCAACTTCTTCTAAAAAAGGTAAATAAATAATCCATTTAGTATTAGTCTCTTTCCAAGAGATAATGTCTCCAGACTTTATCCCCAACTCCTCTTCTGCTTCAGAAGTTTTTCCTAATCTGTCTTTATTTAAACATACATCTTTATAAGGTATAGAAAGTATTTTATTATCGTAATCTGGATTTAACTTATTTGGGTTAATTAAGCATTTAAACTCTCGTCCGTCTTCAAGAATCGCGGTTTGACCTTGATAAGAATACATAGCTTTTTTTAATGATCTAAGTTTATCATTAATAAGCCTTCGTTCCTTACTTCCGCCATAATAATTAAGTCTAGTTTTTAAATTATCTAATCCACTCATATCTTTATATTATTTATCAATCCTAAACATTCGAAGATAGTCCTTCTATAAAGAAAAAAATCTTTATCTTCTGATAGCAGGAATAATCCTTCTAATTTACACAAGAGCGGAAACAGAACTTCATGCTGGTCAAATAACAGTCTATCCATTCCCGCAAGCTCTTCAATAATAGTAGTTAATGGCTTTTGCCAATCTGTTTTTTCTTCTCTACTTGGCAATAACTTATAGATTTGATTTGTAATTCTATTTAAGTTTTTATCAATAGCGGATTTATCTATTTCCGCACCATATTTAAGTATCATAACGCTCCTCCTCTATTGGTTCCATAATAATATTGAAGGTTGAACGCACAATACCTTTTTTATCAGCTTTTCTTCTTTTATACAATCTCTGTAAATGAAATCCTTCTCTTTCATAATCTTTCTTAATTGCTAATAATTTATGCATATGATTTGCCTGAGAAGTAAATTTAAAATCTGAACCGCTATATTTAAGTCTAGTATTCTCAATCGAAGCTAACTGATATCCTATCCACTCTACAACCATGTAAACCGCGAGAATATTGATTTCCTCTTGAGTTAAAAAACTATTAAAAAAACCACCCGAATAAATAAAAGCTTTAACTTCTATATTATTACTTTCAACTCCTTTATAAATAGATTCGTCTACAAAAGAATCTTCTTCATAATCGTAAAGATTAACTCGCGGAAATTCAAACTTATGCATTGCGGAAAGCAAGAGGTCTTGCAACATACGAAACGTCTCTAATTCAGTTAATTCTAAGTACATATCGTCTGTTACCTTAGTTGATAAAAAACAATCATAAACTTTAGAAAAAGGAGTTTTATTAATATTATTCATAATTGCCTCCCTTTATGTTTTATTTTGTAACTGTTACTTTGTATTTTGGCGGAGCTGTTCTTCTTCCTGTCGAAGTTGATGTTGAAGAAACTGGAGTAGCTCTTCTAATTTTTTCTTTAGGAATTTCATTTTCGTCTGTCTCTTTATTGATTTCAATAGCCTTGCTTACATTAAAACCAGTCTTCTCAAAAATAGCTTCTCTCTTACTAATGTCATTAATTTTTAATTTAACTGCTAACTCTTTGACTAAATCAATAACACCAATAGGAGCAAAGTCTAAGCAATCCATAAGCTGATCTAATGAACCTGTTAAAAGTAATTTTTTAATATCTTCTTCTGAATAAAAATATTCTGGCTCGACTTCTGGAAGTAATTCTTCTAAAGCCTCTTTGTTTTTAATGATTAAACAGTCTTTTAAAATAACTATTCCGCCTGGTAAATAAGATAGCTTTCTCAACTCGTCCATAGTAACTTCTTTTTCTTCTCTTGGCTGAAAATTACGATGTAAATTTCCTAAGTCAGGAATTGTATAACCAACAGTTCCATTATCTCTATTTATAACTTTGATTAAAGTATCTTTCTCTAACATATTTTCTCCTTTTATCTCTAAATATATATAAAAATATTGGGGAAGATAATATCTTCCCCATATTAAATTATTGAGTCAAACCAGTGTTTCTATATACGCAAATATTATTAGTAATAATTGCAGCAACACCCATTTTCTTGTAAACCTGAATTTCTCTTGACATATCAGCATTTTCAATTTCTCTAACGATAGTCTGTCCTTCAAGAGCAATTTTTACAGGTTTATCATTTCCGCCAGTAGGAATAATCCATGCATAAGATGGGTCGATAACTTTTTTACTATTAGTTTCATCTTCATAAGACTGAGGTAAAACAATTACTCTATGTCCTTTATAATTTGCTAAATAACCATTATTCCATTTCTGGTCTTTCATAGCGTCTGAAACCCAACCTTCAGCAGGTACCATGGTAGCTGCGAATTCATACGTACAATAAATAGTAGCTTGTCCATAAGAATCTGCTACAGCTAACAATTTATCCATTTCAGCTTCTATAAAAGAACCTTGGGTGGTTTTATTATTAGCTTGTAAATTAGTTACAGCACCTTTCAAAGCTCTTTCAATTTCAAGATAAACGCTTTCGTCTAATCCTTCCATAACAATGTCAAGAACATCTGCGAAATCTATACGTCCATCTAAGAACTCTTCAAATCCAATCTGAGCAGCTCCACCAAAAGCACTTGTAGGAACTTCATAAGATTTACCATCCAGTTTGAATACTTCATAAATACCTGCTAATCCAACTTTTGTAATAAATTGTTTTGCACGTCTCTTTGAAGCAACCGTAATTCTCTGAGTGAATACAGGTTTGTCTCCCTGGCTAAATGTCTTAATTTCAGCAAATTGACCATACTGCTCTAATACTTTTTTTGGAAGAATATCGTCAATAGTCTCTTCCATAAGAGCAAAAATTGTATTCTTATTTTCGCGATAAAGTGCGTATGTTCCCGCGATTTCTCTTAATTCGTTTCTCAATGTATCGTTTAAATCTGAATAGCTAAATTTTTCATTACCGAAAGAATAAGCAACCTGAGAAGAAGGATTAGCTTTTGCTACGGTTTTAGCTAATGTAAATAAATCTTTTCTACTTAAAGCCATCTCTTATAATCCTCCTTATTTAACTCTCATTACCTTAACAGCTGGTTGTCCATCTGCCATAGTATAAATTTTTACTACTTGCCATAACATACTTTCTGTTGAAGCTTCTGCTGTTTCATCTTTTACTAAGAAGCCTGTTGTGTCAACTTTTAAAAAGTCTCCTACTTCAAGAGCAATACCAGCATATTCTGCTTTTCCGCTTGTATTCGCAGCACCAACAGCATTAGTAGTATAAATATCTCCAACATTTGTTTTAATTACACGCGGAACCATCTGACCTTTAAGTGGACCTAAGCCACCATGAGTAATATCATCGCTTCCCGCTGTATAATTATCTTTAATCATAGCAAAGTCTTTATAAGACTCTCTCCACTTATCATCGTATAATTTTACTTCGTTGAACACCATCATCCATTCGCCTTTGCCAGTAAAATTAACTTCTCCATTAGCATAGTCATATTTTACATACTGACCATTTTCAAGAATACTAATATCAGATTTTGCTGGTAACTGTGCATAAATCTGAGAAGTTCTTTGAGCTGACAAATGATTAGGTTCAACTTGACCAAAACCAACTCTTTTAATTGTTGTAGCAGCCATCTATATATCCTCCTTAATCATTTCTACTGTTTCGAGTATTTTTTAAAGCATTTATCCACGCTGGGATAGAGCTATCCTGTTCTTCTAAATTAAAAGTTGCAACAGGATTATCTTTTTCATTTTTTGAGGTATCCTCTAAATCAAAATTAACTTTCTTTCTAACACAAATTACAGATAACTTTGCTTCAATATCATCTAAAGAGTATTTAGCTTTATTTGCAATTACATCTTTCTTATCTTCATCTGAAAGCATATAAAAGCTATTGATTAAAGCATCTTTTTTCTCGTTTTCAATTTGATTTTTAAAAGCTACTAATGATTGAAAATCCTCTTTTAATGCAGAGTATTTACTTTGTAAATCTTGATATTGAGTTTCTAATAAAGCGTATTTATCTTTCTTCTCTTTTTCTTCCTCTTTATCAGAAGGTGCTTTATTATCATCTTTTTTATCTTCATTTGAAGTAGACTCTTCTTTAACAGTCTCATCTTCTTCTTTTTTTACAAAGTTTTTCTTTTTATCTTCATCATCTTTTTCTGTCTTTGTGGTTTCATCATTTTTAGGCTGATCTTCTTTAACTTCTTCTTCTTTTTTATCTTTATCTTTATCAGAAGCTACAAAATCAGTTTGATTTAATCCCTCTGTAGAATTTTGATTTTCTGCGGAAAAGTTTTGTTCTTTTTTGTCCTTTTCATCAGAAACTTTTTTATTATCTTTTTCTAAAGCCATTTGTCCTCCTTCTAATGCATCTTTTAATTCATGCATCATAGTATATAAAGTCTTTTTAAAATTATCATCTACTTTAGTAAACGATGTACTTATACATGGAGCTGTTACACTTGAACCTTCAAAACAAGGTTCAACATTATCTCCTAAAATACATAATTTTGAAAATATTGCGTCATTTATAATAAAAAACTCTATACCTGTTTTATAATTTTTTGACCATTCTCCTTCTAAGGAATCTTCATCTAATTCCATAGAATGTGGTTTTCCCTGCTCAACAACAGCTTGAGCCTCTTCAAACTGCCCTGTCCACAAAAACCCAGTAGTCATTAAATATTCTCTAATAATAGAATTTCCAAAATCGTCTGTATCCTCAAATTTTTGAAACCAAATTTTAGCATTAGGAGCTACAAATCCATAAGGTTTTGTAAGACAATTAAAATGTATTCCATTTTCATCAATTACTACTTGATCCCCATGATCGCCAAAATCTTTTACATCTTGTTTAAAATAACCTACAATAGGACATCCAGGTAACGAATTAGCCATCTCTGTAGCTACTTCTTTACTTATATAGCTATGATTTCTATTTTCTCCCAAATACAAAACTTTAATTTCACATTCTGAAATTAAAGGATTATATGGAGAAACGTTTATAAATTCTGGACTATCTATCGTAGCTATACTCATTCTTGACATTTAGCTACCTCCAATTTAATCAACCTTGAGATTCTATATTTTTCATAGTTTTTTCACTTTTCTCATCATCAGCTTTTTCTTTTCTGCCCGCTTTCTTTTCTTCTCCATCTTCCGCAGTTTTTGCTTGGCTTAATGCTTCCACGTTCATAGTGCTAGACATTAAAGGCGGAATAAATAGATTTACTAAATCTAAAACGTCATTTTCAAAATAAGCATTAGCTAAAATTGAACTTTGAGATTGACCTAGAGCTATTTGCGGTAACATCTTAGAATAACCTAATTGAGTCTGTTCTTTATACAATTTAGCCATCTCTTTATAATTATAAATTGTTGTAGTTAAAATCTGTGCTTTATAGTATACTTTTTTTGGATTCTTATTAAAAGGTTTTAATAATGTATTTAAAAACCCTTCAAATTGAATTAATAAATTATACATGGAAGCTTCGTCATTCAAAATAGATTTTTCTAAGGCAATATTTCCATCTGTGTTAAATTGCATCTGAGAAACTCCAGCTTCATTATAAACTGCACGCTCAACCTTTTCCAATTCATCAACAGTAGTGGTGGAACTCTTATCAGCCATATCCGCAACTTCAACATCAGCAAAAGTAGTTAAAACATCTATCCCAATCGCTTTTCCTAACATTTTCACAGCGTTATTATGTAACTGTTGAGCTTCTTCTACATCAAAAATCAAATCTCCATTTTTATCAACAGGCATTTTCTGAATGATAATTTTTAATAGTTTTTGTTGCATTTTCTTTCTATCTAGCTCTTGTGCAGCATCTAGATCTATAATTGCGGGAATGACTGAAATAAAAGCCGGAAAGTCATCTCCATTCAAGTTAAATTTTATTACGTTATCAATGTTTAATAGATACCACCCAGATGTATCTCCAGCAAAATCAGCTTTTAATTTTCCTTCTTTGTAAAGAATATAAGCTTTCTTAAATTCCGCGGGAAACAGATTTAGCATTTTCATCTTTTGAGTTGTATCTCTAAATGCTTCATCAAAAAATCTCATATTAAACTCTACCGCAGGACGTCCATTAACACTAAATCTTGAACGGCAATATTTAGGCGGCAATTCTTGTATTACCATTCGATCTTTTTGGGGGATCAAATATCCATAATAACAGCCATTCTTAATAACTTTTAATGCAACTTCCCCAAAAAAACGTTTAGCCTCAAAGTTATCTAAATACATTAAAGCTTTATTAAATCCATCTAATACTTTTTCTGGCTTTAAATTATCTGAATTAATATAAGGAGTAATTAACCAATCATATCTATATAAATATGCCATATATCTACAAAGTCTATTATAAATACCACTAGTTTTATAAAAGAAATTAGATATATCTCTCATTGTTTCATAGTCTCCATTATTAATAGCTCGTAAAACTTCTTTTTTATCAGCTAACCTAGGATTGATTTTTTTTAGTTCTCCTAAGTTTACAATAGCGTCATCTAAAGTTTTTATCCCGACCTTGATTTTAGAAAAGTCTACTGCATTAAAAGATTGAGCATATATATCTTCTGTGGAGTCATTAATACTCATTTGGAACCCCTTCTTCTTTATTTCTGCTACTCTATTTATCAAGATATACACCTTAACCTTTCTAAGTATAGTATAACATAAAATACAATTTTATCTAATTTATTAAAATAAAAATTTTAATATCCTGCGGCAGTCATAATATAATCATAATCAAGTCTACCTTCATCCCAATAAGGAATGATTACAAGAGGAATATTGTGCTTAGCACAATATTCTCTCTTCTTCATATCATTATATTGTTGCTTCCGCAATCCAGAGATTCCACCAAATTTGCTCTTTGGTTCATAATGTTGAATACCCTGGAACTCTATTAAAAAATCTAATTCATTATTATCATCTAAAATCGCAAAATCAAATCTGAGGGGTCGACCGCTAGAACTTACAAGGTCAGAAAAAATATACTCTTCTTTAAAATTCAAACCTGATTCTTGAAGAATTTCTTCAATTTTTATTTCACCTCTACTTGCTCGCATAGCATTTCTCCCTTCTTTTTCATAATACTTTAAAAATACTTCCTCTTTTTTATAAACATTTGTCCATTTTGTTTTAGTTAAAGAACATAAAATCTGATATATTTCTACTTCGTCTCTTTTTCTTATGGTCTTCTTCCTGTTTTATATAGTACAGTCCATATATAAAAGCAGAAAACTTATCCTTTTTTATACCTCTTGAAGATTGTTTTAAAATAATATTAACTCCTTCATTTTCTTCAACTAGATTTAGCATTTGTTCTCTTAAAATCGTTGTTAAAACAAAAGGTTTTAAATATTCATTTCTTTTATCTGCATCCATATTCTGACCAACTTTTGATGACATTAGCTTAGCTTTAGCTTCAGACTCATCTTTCAAAAATTTAATTTTTCCGCTAGACATTTGAGTCTGAGTATATGAATAAGCTTCAGTATTAATTGGTGCATTTGCTTTAATTAAATATAAAGCATTATCTTCCACATCTCCGCCCTTAATTTTTCTATAAGGAGCAATAGCATCCTCTGATGTTCCTCCTTCAACTCCAAACGGCGGAAGGGTATCCCCTGTTTCAGGGTCAATCTGTGCCCTTGTCATGAAGTCGATGAGTCCAATACCCAAGCCATTTGCATCAATCGAAATAATTTTAGCTTTGTACTTATAATATAATTTCTTTAAATTGATTGCCTGAGTTTCAAAATGCTCTGCTTCATAAGTATAGATATTAACCAAACTCTTTAAAGCTGCTCCTTGCGGTTGAGGGGTAACTTTGAATATACAAGCTTCAGTTGTACAGCCTATACGTCCGACGTCCACCCCTATAACATAATAAGCTGATTTACTACTTCTTCCGCTATATTCGTATTCTGGTTGGGATAACACTCTATACCTATCAAACTTTTCAGAAGAATAAAATGCATTTTCTGCATCTCCGCTCCATTTAGAACGATATTCCCTATCAAAAGAATCTTCTTTAAATGTACCTTGTAATTTGAGTTGCTCTACAAAGTCTTCATCCAAAAGACCTTCTGCAACAGGTGTTTCATAAGTTCCACCCATAATCATAACTTTATCAGGTTCAATCATTGACTGAACCAAAAGCTCCATCAGTTTATCATATGCAAATGAATTCTTCCACCCAGCTGTTGTAATATATATTTGACTTTTATTAATTATTTCTTCTTTATGTCTAGTTCCATCTGGTAATAATCTATCAACATTTGTCGTAGGAATTATTATTTCATTTAATATATCTCCGTCTATAAGAACACATTCTTCCATTAAACCACCTGTCCTACGCTGGCCTCTAGAAGATTGTTTCGCAGCTAATATATTAATAGAAGAATCATTTTTAAAGATATAATTAACATCGTCTTTTGATTTCTTAGAAGCTCCTCTTGACCAATCTAATTCATTATTAAGTGCGGGAATGAGCTTACATATTTCTTCAATCTTTGCTATGGTAATACTAGCAGCTTGTTCTTTACCGCCAGTAGTAACAAATAAATGTGAGTTAGGATAGAGAATACATCTTAACATAAGAATCATCATAGATAAGAATGATTTACTATACGCACGTGGAAAAGTGGCATACACATATCTATGCCGCATTGTAATTCTTAAGAATATTCTCTGGTAAAAAAAGAATTTAAAAGTACTCTCAGGACCTTTCATAAAGTCTACTAAAAGATCTGGATATTCTCTATAATAAGCGATTAGTTTTCTTAAATGAGGAAGTTGAGCTTTCAGTCTTTCTTCTGACATGCCCTGCTTCTTAAGGGTTCTAGATTCAGATAAATCTAATAAACCTTTTAAACTCATATAAAGTCTTCATCCTCTCCTATATAAATTTTTTCATCATTTTCTTTTTCTTTTGCAATATTGTCAAAATAAGTTTGATAATCTCTATCTTTTAATTCTATTTGATTATAGCCTTTTTCTTTAGCTTCTTCTCTATCTTTCTTCATCGCATCCGCATTTTCTCTCTGCTTAATATAATTTTCTATCTGTTGAGCAAGGGATTTATCATCATAAATCAATGATCTCGTATACTCTTTTAAATCCATGATAACCTTATCTACTATATCATTTGGAGCCTCTATCTTCATTCTTGGAATCTGACCGCCATTTTTTTCACAATAGGCAACCATCTCTCCAATACAGTCTACAAAATCACTTTTTACTTCTTTATTTTGTGCGGCTGTAAATTTTGCGGATTTACGCAATGAATCATATACTCTGGATAATTTCTGGTATCCATCCATGTCACCGCAATCGATCGCCTGATTCATCTTTAAATAGGTTTTACAAATAAGAATTAAAGTTCCTGTAGTATCTGAATCTTGAATATCAAAAGAACTAGTCATCTCTTCATATTTTTTCTCTAATTCAACCCACTCATTTGGTTTGTATAAACGTCCCCATTTCATAGCTAAGTAAATCTTATCTTCTTGAGTTAATTCCGCGGCGGGATCAATTAATTCATCCTCGCTTATAAAATTATTTTCATCATAAAAATTGTCAGTTCCAATCTCATTCTTAGGAGCTTTTACCGCCAATTCCGCGTTCTGAGTAGGG
>ERZ773136.366-NODE-366-length-52367-cov-3.792227_pt1 | contig 52367 bp, 48 predicted proteins | sample MGYA00580855_ERZ773136 | MGnify/ENA primary metagenome ERZ773136 (study PRJEB29015, sample SAMEA2737860) | human gut metagenome | biome: human gut; feature: human-associated habitat; material: faeces | place: China | collected 2012 ... | reverse complement strand
CGGTCATCTGCCGGGCGGCAAGGTATATCCGGGGATCGCCAAGGCACGTCATTCGACTCCCGGCGTCAGCCTTATCTCACCGCCGCCGCACCACGATATTTATTCGATTGAAGATCTGGCGCAGTTGATACACGACTTGAAAAATGCAAACCGTGACGCGCGGATCAGCGTAAAGCTCGTGTCGGAGGCCGGTGTCGGTACGATTGCCGTCGGTGTTGCCAAAGGACGTGCAGACGTCATCCTCATTTCCGGTTATGACGGCGGTACGGGCGCTGCGCCCCGTACCAGCGTCCGCAATGCCGGACTTCCGTGGGAATTGGGCGTTGCCGAAACGCATCAGGCGCTGCTTATGAACAATCTGCGCAACCGTGTTGTGATTGAAACCGACGGCAAGCTGCTTACGGGCCGCGATGTCGCAGTCGCCGCGCTTTTAGGTGCCGAAGAATACGGTTTTGCAACCGGACCGCTGATTGCGATCGGCTGTGTCATGATGCGCGTGTGCAACCTTGATACCTGCCCGGTGGGTGTTGCAACGCAGAATCCGCTTCTTCGCAGCCGTTTTTGCGGCAAGCCGGAATATGTCGAGAACTTCATGCGGTTTATCGCTATGGATCTTCGCGAATGGATGGCAAAGATAGGCGTGAAATCGGTCAACGAGATGATAGGACATGTCGAACGTCTGTCACAGAAGCCGTTATCTGAGCATGACCGCGATTCCAAGGCGCGTTCGGTTGATTTGAATGCACTTTTATATCAGCCGAAGATATGCTCGAATGACAGCGAGCGCTATTTCAATACGCCGCAGAACCACGAGCTTTCCAAAACGCTCGATATGAATACGCTTATGCAGTTATGCAAACCGGCTGTTTACGGCGGCAAAAAAGTTTCCGCCAAACTTGAGATCAGCAACCGAAACCGTGTGACCGGTACGATTCTTTCTTCGGAAATTGCTCGTGTTCATGGTGAAAAGGGACTTCCGGAGGACAGCATTACGCTCGATTTTGTTGGCTCTGCCGGACAGAGCTTTGGTGCATTCCTTGCCTATGGTGTGACCTTACGGCTTGCCGGCGAGTGCAACGACTATATCGGAAAAGGACTTTCCGGAGGTAAGATCATTGTTGTGCCGAAGGATAGTGCGAAGTTTGTGCCGGAGGAAAATGTAATTGTCGGCAACGTTGCTTTCTATGGCGCAGTGTACGGCGAAGCCTTTATCCGCGGCGTGGCGGGTGAACGCTTCTGTGTGCGTAATTCCGGCATTTCAGCGGTCGTTGAAGGAATCGGTGACCATGGTTGCGAGTATATGACCGGCGGAACGGTGGTCGTTTTGGGCAAGACCGGCCGCAACTTTGCTGCCGGTATGTCGGGCGGTGTGGCGTATGTATACGATAAAGACGGCAGCCTTGAAGCCAACTGCAATCAAGGTCTTGTATCGCTCGAAAGCGTAAAGGATACCGAGGATGCCGCGCACTTGTACAGCTTGATCGAAAAGCATGCCGCTTATACCGGAAGCACTGTGGCAGCAGCGGTTCTCGAACATTTTGATACAGAGCTTCCGTATTTTGTCAAGGTCATCCCGAACGACTATAAGCGCGTTATGGAGATCATGAAAGCAGAAAAAGCGAACGGCGCGGACGCGGATTCCGCAGCGCTTGCAGCCTTTGAAACAGTAGCCCACAAGAAAGTGGCAATGTGAGGAAGGAGTGAACGAACATGGGAAAATCAACCGGATTTCTTGAATATGACAGACAGCTTCCGACTGATCGCCCGGTATCCGAACGTATCGGTGACTGGAACGAATTCCACACACATTTTGATGAAGAAGCGCTTCGTTTGCAGGGCGCACGCTGTATGGACTGTGGCGTGCCGTTCTGCCACACCGGAAAAATGGTATGCGGCATGGCAATGGGATGCCCGTTACACAATCTGATTCCGGAATGGAACGACCTCGTCTACCGGGGCGAGTATGAGCTTGCTTACGAGCGGTTGTCGCTCACCAATAATTTTCCGGAATTCACGGGACGCGTGTGTCCTGCGCCGTGCGAGGGTTCTTGCACGGTCGGCATGCATGGCTGCCCGGTGACGATACGCAATAATGAATGCCATATCATCGATAAAATGTTCGAAGAGGGCAAGGTTTTGCCGGTAACCCCTAAGGTCTTTACCGGAAAACGGGTAGCCGTTGTCGGTTCCGGCCCTTCGGGGCTTGCCTGCGCCGACAGCTTGAACAGAATGGGACACATTGTAACAGTCTTTGAACGTGCCGACCGTCCCGGCGGACTTTTAATGTACGGAATTCCGAATATGAAGCTCGACAAAAAGGTCGTGGAACGCCGCGTTGAGCTAATGCAGAAAGAGGGCGTTAAGTTCAAGCTGAACACGGAGATCGGTAAAACCTATCCGGTCGTCAAGCTGCTTAACGACTACGATGCCGTCGTCCTTTGCTGCGGTGCGACCAAGCCCCGTGCGCTCACCTGTGAGGGCGCAGACGCAAAAGGCGTCTATTATGCCGTTGATTTTCTAAAGGCCAACACCAAGAGTCTTCTTGATTCCGGTCTTACTGACGGAAACAATATAAGCGCCGCCGACAAAAACGTTGTAATCATCGGCGGCGGCGATACCGGCACCGACTGCGTAGCAACCTCTATCCGCCATGGCTGCAAGAGCGTTGTTCAGCTTGAAATTATGCCGGAGCTGCCGGAAACGCGTGCGGAAAATAATCCGTGGCCGCAGTATCCGCGAGTCAAAAAGACCGATTACGGTCAGGAAGAAGCGATCGAAGTGTTCGGCGCTGATCCGCGTGAATATCTGACGACGGTTACCAAAATTGTAAAGGACGATAGCGGTGCTGTCAAAGAAGTGCATACCGTAAACGTCACCTGGAAGAAGGATAAAAACGGCCGCATGACGTCGCAACCCGTTCCGGGCAGTGAAAAGGTGCGTCCGTGCGAGCTGCTGTTAGTGGCCATGGGCTTTACCGGCCCGGAACAGACGTTGATTTCTGAGCTTTCTCTCGATACCGACGCACGTAGCAACATCAAAGCGGACGAGACGTCGCATAAGACAAATCTTGCCGGTATTTTTGCTGCCGGTGACTGCCGGCGCGGCCAGAGCCTTGTGGTCTGGGCGATACGGGAGGGCAGAGAAGCAGCTGCGGCTGTGGACGCCTACTTACAGAACAAATAGGACTCGTCACCGTTATTCGGTATGAGTAATAAAAAAGCAAACAGCGCGTACTTTGAATCATTCAAGGTACGCGCTGTTTGTATCGGTGTGATAAAGCTTATTCGGCTGCTAATTCATCCGTGCCGAAAAAGGCGTCGGCATCGACTTTGGTCTTGCCGTCAAAGCACTTTTTGTAGCAGGAGGAACAGAGAGTGATCTCACCGTCTTTGTACGAATACTTATTCGAACAGCTCTTTTCGCACATATTGCACTGTTTCGAACCACAAGAGGTGAGAACTGCCGCAACGCTTAATGCGGCAAAAAGGCAAACAAGGGCTTTTTTCATGGTCATGTACTCCTTTGGGAATCCGTATGTTAAAATTAATATACCACAGTTTTGCAAAAATGTCAAGTGCTACCTTCCGAAGAACGTTCGCTCTTTGTGTGTGCTTACCGAAAGCACAAGACCGATGGCGATATATGTGCTTAGTGCCGAGGAACCGCCATAGCTTAAGAAAGGAAGCGTAATGCCGATAACCGGTAAAACGCCAAGACACATGCCAATGTTTTCAATGATCTGAATGATAAACATAGCCGCAACGCCTGTGCAGATAAGACATCCGAATGTATTCTCCGAACGGACGGCAATCATGATAATGCGCACCACCAAAAAGATGTAAAGTCCCAAGACGATAAGTGCGCCGATAAAACCGGATTCTTCGCAGATCGTGGCAAAAATCATGTCGGTATGTTTGGCCGAAAAATTGCCTTGCGTGATCTTTCCGTGCGTATAGCCGCTGCCGCCGATACCGCCGAGACTGATGGCAGTCATACTGCGCACAGCCTGATGTCGGACGCCGATGGCGTTCGGATCGACCGAAATATCATAAGGCGCTAAAATACGCTGCTGTTGAAAGTAGTTTAACTTTGTCCAGACAAACGGAGACGCGATAAAGATCCCGGCGATTCCGGCAATGAAATACCAGATGTTTAGGTTTCCGGCAAAGCACATAACGGCGAAAATAAAAATAAATATAGTGAGTGTGCCGAGGTCTTTCTGCAAGAGTGTGAGTCCGATGATGATTGCTGCGTGTAAAAACAAAGTAAGCGCGGTAAAAAACTTGTTGATACGGTCACGTACAAAGTAAAGATGCGCGGCGAATGAATAAATAAACAGGATTTTCGCAAACTCCGACGGCTGTATTTTGATAAAGCCGAGATTTATCCAGTTTGCATTCGTTTTATCGGTAACGCCTTCACCGAAAAAGAATGTAAATAAGAGAAGTGCGGCGTTTATGAGAAGAACAACACGGTATTTTTTTGCAAATTGCCGGTAATCGATAAAAGAAAGGACCGTCATAAGAGTAAAGCCGAGAACGGCGGCTGCTGCCTGAATGATGACATAGCGGTTTCTTTCGTATGTAAGCGTTGCGCTGTATACGGCAAGCACGCCGAATAAAGCAAGTGCAGCCACAGTCAACAAGAGCTTTCGGTCAATGAGCGCTGCGTGCTGTTTTAACTGTCCGCGAATGAAATTCTTTTTTATTTCAATGGGGTCTTTGGGTGCAGTTGGCAAGGCCGGCGCCGGCTTTAGCGTAAGCGTGCGCACCGGTCGGCGCATTTTCCGTATGGAGGACGAGCCTTCATGCTTTCCGGTCAAAAGACGGTTGCGGCGGCGTTCGGCTTCGATCGGCGAAAGCAGTCGTCCGCTTCCGACGGCGTTGACGCGCGAATAGGTAATTAAGTTGACCTCATAGTATTTTTGGGAGGGATCGGCGGTGTTTTCACCGGATTTTACGATTTTTTTTACGGTACGGAACTTGGTGGAATTGCCTTGCGGCACAGTGGCAGCCTCCTTTCATATAAGCGATTTTATATATTATACTACAAATCTCTCCGGCTGTAAATATAAAATTTGCAAAAAACTTGTTGCAATACTCTTCTGCACATGTTATAATATCCAAAACAAGTGTTGATAAATTTCGTTAATATGCCATTAAGGAGCAATCTTTTCCAAAAAGGAGCTACTGCATATGAAAACTGCGATCGATTATTCCGAGAGTCTGCACTATCATTATCGTCCGCGTCACGGTTGGGTAAACGACCCGAACGGCCTTGTGTTTTACAAAGGTTACTATCATGTTTTCTATCAGCATGAGCCGGATTCCGAAAGACCGTGGTATGAACCGCGGCATTGGGGACATGCGCGCACAAAGGATTTTCTAACTTGGGAGGAATTGCCAGTGGCGCTTTATCCCGACGCCGCTTATGACAATAAGGGCTGTTGGTCGGGAACAGCGATCGTCAAGGACGATGTTTTGTATCTGTTTTACGCCTCACTTTACGGTGAGGATAAAAAACAAACCATCAGCATTGCCTATTCTTCGGATGGCATTCATTTCGAAAAATATGAAAAAAATCCGGTTATCGACATTCATCCGCCGCAGGGCAGCGAAGATTTTCGCAATCCGGCCGTATGGGAGCATAACGGAAAGTATTACCTTGTAATCGCGTCTGCGCATGAAGAAACGAAAACCGGACGGCTGCTCTTATATGTTTCGGATAACCTGTTTGATTGGCAATATCAGTCGGTGTTTACGGAATGGGAAAACTGCAAATATACCGAATGCCCGTCAGTTGTTCCGGTGGGTGATAAGCTGCTTGTTACCGTTTCCATCGCACCGATAGAAGGGCGTCCGTATTTTCGGCTTTTGTACGGGAGTTTTGAGAATGGACATTTTACCGCGGAATATACAACCTGCTTGGATAAAGGGCCTGATCAGTACGCCGGACAAATGTTCCGCGATGCGCTCGGAAGAAACATCTTGATTTCATGGTTTCCGGGGTGGGACTATTGGAATTATGCGCCAAAGGATATTGGCTGTATGTCGGCTGCACGAGAAGTTAAGTTTGAAAACGGTGAATTTACGCTCTATCCGATAAAAGAATATTACCACCTGTTAAAAGATGAAGACTCTTGTCTTACACGCACCGAAAGCGGTTTTTATGTGGAGCGAACCGGCCGCGAACCGCTTGAATATGTGGGAACGGTCGAGGATATCAAGATATTGCGCGACGCGTATATGGCGGAGATATTCGTCAACGGCGGCAGGGAAGTATATACCGTTTTACTGTAGAATAAGAGAGTGTGTTGCAAATGGAAAATTACCCGGACATTGAAGAACCGAAGAAAAAAGGCTTTACGGTCGGCAAGCTGTTCAAATGGCTCGCTTTTGCTGTGATTGCTGCGATATATCTGATATTGATTGCGCGGTGCAGCATGTACCGCGACGATAAGATCGTTTCGGAAATTTTAGTAAACGACGTAACGTGCGCGGCTTATCAGGCAGCCCCGGAGAATTTCACGGTAGAGCAGTACGGCATGCAGAAAGCATGGGTTGCCATAACCGAAGGCCGCATGGTGGAATTCAACTATCTGTATCATATCAAGGCAGCAAAACAGCTTCAGATTTCCGTGAAGTTTAATAAGGATATCTTCGCCGATGAAAAAACGCCGGCAGATTCTTTAAAATTCTATTTGACGGACGAAAACGGCACGGTCTACGACGAATACTTTTATAAGGAAAAGCAGAAATTCGATTACCGCTATATCCGGCTTTGCTTTGAAAACGTGGAGCTGACTGACGAAGCTCTTTCGCCGGACGAATCCGGCGCGGTTCCTCGCAAAAGCTATACGCTGCATTTCGAAAAGCCGATGCCGGACGGCAGCTATGAAGAAGTTTGCGCTTACCGCATCTACTCCGGCTCAGATATATCCAAAATAATCCCGTTTTCGTTAAAATAATGCGTTTTTTGATATGCGTTATTTGACATTTGTTTGCAAATACAGAACATTTTCCGACAGCCTGCACCTACGTTTGTGCAGGCTGTCGTTTATTTTGGTGAAAGTCGCTTGCTTAAAACAAATAGTCCAACTTATCTTTTGAATGGAAAACCGTTGCTTTGTACAAAAAAGTGAAGCAAAACTTGTGAAAACTGCACACAGTATGTCACGATTTGCAATAAATATATCATTATTCGCTATTGACGAAAAAACAATTCTATTTTATAATATATTTGTACATGTTAACGGGAGTAATTCCGTACTTATGCAAACCAAAATCCAAAAAAGTCAAAGGAGAAACAAAGCATGAAAAAAAGGATTCTTGTAGGCCTTCTTGCCGCGCTTGCCTTAACGTATCACAGCTTTGCGGCAGGGTTCGAAAAAACGACGACCTACGCCGACGGTACGTTTACGGATGTGCCGGATTCGGAATGGTATGCCTCCGAAGTCAAATCCGCTTATGAACTCGGCTTCATGAACGGCGTCGGCGGCAGCCTATTTTCGCCGGACGGAACGGTAACTGTTGCGGAAGCCGTAACCATGGCGTCCCGCGTCCATGCGAACTATAATGGAGCGGCTATCGATTCCGCTTCCGACGGTGAGTGGTATACGCCATATGTCAAATATGCCGTTTCAAACAAAATCATCACAGAAAAACAGTTTGACGATTACGATCGCCCGATCACGCGCGGTGAAATGGCAGAGGTATTCTATGCTTCTGTCCCGGCGGATTATCTCAAAGCCGTCAATAATGTTAATTACCTTCCGGACGTCAACGAAAAGGCAGATTACCGCGATGAGATATTAGCCCTTTACCAAGCCGGCGTTGTTATGGGTAATGACGCATACGGCACATTCTATCCGGAAAATCAGATCGTCCGTTCGGAGGCTGCGGCCATCATCAACCGTATCGCCCTGCCGGAAAACCGCCTGCAAAAAACGCTCAAAAAGCGTCCCGATCCGACACCGGCTGTGTACTACATCGATGATTCGGGCGTTCTGTCCGCAACGGCTTACGGTGCTTACGGTTGGGAATTTGATCCGCGCGGCATTCCGTCCGGCCAAGCTCCGGCACGCATCCAGGTTCTCGATACCAGCAAGACGGAACGCTCCGCCATGCTTCGTGAATTTGCTGAGCAGAAGAGCGGAAAGATCGTTATGGAGACCAATCTGACGCTCCAGTCCGCAAAGAACGGCTTTTATATCAACCTCGGCAAGGGCGAAGAAGTACTTGCCATGAGCTTTGTTACCAAGGACGGCAAATTCTACGCCAAGGAAGCCGGTAAGCTTACCGATACCGGTCTTGCCGTAAGCGACCGCATGACCCTTAAAACGATCACTGACCTTGACGCCAAGACCAATACGCTTATTGCCGACGGTAAACTTATCGGTACGTATGCTTTGGCGGATGTCAACGCGTCCTCTGTCGATACGCTCGTTTTTTCCAGTGATAAGGAAAGCGAAGTTGTGGCCGATGTTGCCAAAACAAAGCTTTACAGCGGCTATGCATTAAACGATATCTTTATGTCGTGGAACGAACGCGATGGTCTGCCGTATAACTATACGCTTACCAACAGCACGGCGAAAATCATTTCCCTCATTTCAAATGCTTACGACTCTTACAGTGCCGAAATTTCGACCAAGGCCGGAAAGACCGGTACGCTGACGACAAGCTTTGACCCGATCTCCCGTAAAGTCGTTTTCGAAATGAAGTTTTTCATGACCGATTATAACGACGGCACAACGTTTGCTCTTATGTCCGGCGATACGGAAATTGCCAAAATCGTCACCAAGGGTAAGGAATTTTACACCGGCGACGGAACGCTCTTGCGTTCGTACAATAGCGGCGTATGGCAGACGCTTCGCATTGAAGCCAACACCGATTCCGGCGTTCTTTCTTACAGCGTTAACCGTAAAAAGCTCGCTTCCGGCGTGTTCTCGGCTGCTTCCGTAGACGGTATCAAGATTACCACGCCGGCACAACAGGATACAAGCATTATTCTTGACGACCTATTCGTCTACAATTCCTTTGACGAACAGCCCGATTACGTTCCGGCTCCCAAAGCAGTCGCTTCCGACGATACTATCGTTGGCATTGAAGTCTGCGATATCTGGCGCAACGGCTTCCAGTTCGGTTGGGACTATACCTCGGCTTACGATGAACTTTATCCGTACCTCGGCATGTTCGACGAAGGCTCAACGGAAGTTGCCGATTGGGAAACCAAATGGCTCATCGAGCATGGCATTGACTTCAAGCTCGTTTGCTGGTACAGCGGCACGCCGTCCGAACCGGTCAAAACTCCGCGCAACAGCTTCGCGCTTTCCGCACAGCTCGATTCCAAGTATACCGACCAGATGAAATACGCGATCATGTGGGAAAACAGCGCGAACCTTCCCACAAACTCTGAACAGTTCCGCAAGAACATTGTCGACTACTGGAAAGAATACTATCTCTACGATAAAGACCGTTATTTCACCATCGACAACAAGCCGCTCATTACCATTTACCGTACCGAAACGCTTATGAACATCTTCAAGTCCGAAGAAGCGGTCAAGGCGGAAATCGATTATCTGAGACAGACCTGTGTTGACCTCGGCTATGACGGCGCTATCATCCTTGTTTGCAACGGCGCAAACGACCAGATAAAGCGCATGGGCTTCGACGGCCGTTATGCCTATAACTGGGGACAGAATGCATTTGATCCGGAATTCCAAAAGACCAAGCTCACCACACAGGACGAGGAAACCAAGGCGTCCGGCATTACCTCCGTTCCGACAGTTGGCGTTGGCTTCTGCAATATGTTCTTAGGCCAAGGAAACAGCCGCTCACCGCTCATTACCAAAGAAGATTATACCAATCTCTTAAAGTGGGTCAAGAACGACTTCCTCTCGAAGCGTACCGGCGAGCCGTGGCAGACCGATATGCTCATCTTAAGCAACTGGAACGAATTCGGCGAAGGTCATTACATTCTCCCGACCAACCGAATCGGCTTTGATTATCTCGACGCCATCAGCGACGCCTTTACAAAGCAAGGCGAGCATACCGACCTGCGTCCGGACGATGATACGCGCACACGCTATAACGCCTTGTACAACCAGTCCTTCAAGCGTATTCGCCGCTATGAGTTAGCCGACGAAAAAGGAGTGGATTTGGATGATCTTACTGTCACGCTTTCGTATGATTTTACAAAATCCGATACAGAGCAGATTTTCCGCAACAGCCACGGCAATGAATTCGTAGAATATACGTCTTCCGGCCTGCACGGCAAAAGCAACGGCGCAGACTTTGCCATTATTACAACGAAGGACATCAATATCAACGCCGCTGACGCGGAATACCTGCGTATTATCTATAAGGCAACTGCTGAAACTGAAAAAGTAAAAGGTCAGATTTTCTTCATAACCGAATCTGATCAGGCATGGAACGAAAAGAAAAACATCAACTTTGACATTGTCGCAGATAACGAATACCATGAATACATCGTGGATATGTCGGCATGCTCGACATGGAGCGGCCTTATCAAGCGTATTCGCATTGACCCGATCGAACGCGGCAACTGTGAGTACGAAATCACGGAATTTGAGCTTTTAGACGCACCGACCGGTTATGAGATCTATCTCAATGCCGAAGTCGCTCCGACGCCGGTATCGTTCCAGCCCGTATTCGAAAACGGCGCTCTGTTCGCGGCAATCGACCCGTATGCTGCAAGCTTCTATGCAAAGCTCGGTATTTTCTACCGTTGGAACGCCGACAAGCAAGTGCTTTCGCTTTACGGAGCAAACGACTCCTATATCATCTTTACCATGGACAGCAACAAAGCACAGACAAATAAGGGTGAGATCACGCTTAAAGGCACGCCTAAGCTCATGGACGGCATTCCCATGATCGAAATTGATTCCATGGCAAACGCTCTTGGTCTTAAATTAACGGTTGACGGAAACAAATACACACTCGTCAACCATTATGCAAGCGAAAGCGATGATAACAGCGGCCTTGATTTAGTCTGGGATTTCAACATCGACGGCTTTATCGACGGCTTTACGATTGCCTGCGCGGAAATTACCGACCATAAGGATGGCGTAGTTTCTTTCAAATCCCTCACAAACGGCAGACGTCATGACCCGGTTCTCAACTCTCCGAATATTACGCTTCCGGCCGTCAAGTACGAAAAGGTCGTCGTCCGCATGGCCTACGACGTAACGGGCGGTGTTGCGGAAGGTGTGGATGAAATTACTTCTTCGCTGTTCTTTGCTCCGCCGAACGGCTCTTTCAACGGAAACGATGTCGTACAGATCAAGACCAAAGGCCTTTCCAGCAACGGAAAGTTTATCGATCTCGAATTCGATATGACCGAAAATGTCAACTGGACCTCCACCATCGGAAAGATTCGTTTCGACCCATTTGAAGCCGAAGGTACTTTCTCGATAGATTCCATTAAGATTCTCCTTACCAATCCCGACGGCGTTGTCCGCATTATCGAAAAGCCCAAGGAAGTCGTTTGGAATGCCGGTGAAGAACTTGTCAAAGGCGCTCGCTATAACGTTGAAAACGGCAATATGACCGTTATTACCGACCCGGATGACGAAGACGCGAAGGCTTTTGAAATCAAGACCACAGCAAGCAACAAGAAATGGACTTACTTCAATATCTTCATGAATTTCGAAGCCGGAAAGACCTACACAGTTTCTTACCGCATTTATCCGTTAAAGGATTTCCATGGCAATGGTTACGACAAAAACACCATCGGCGGAAACTTTGTGTTTGGCTCCGACGGCGAGACTGTTTCCAATCACGTCGTCGGTTCGGTCAATGTTGCCGATAACGCCGGATGGCAGCAGGTAACAGCCGAATTTACCATTCCCGACAGCTACAAGGTCTCGAACAAGGACTGCTTCCAGTTCTGGTCGAATCCGCTCAACAACTGCGGTGTAAGCTACCTTGTTTCCGATATCCGTATCGAACTTAAATAAGCCGATACACTCTATCATTCCTTAAGAAAAAACAGCCGTTTACCGATTTCTTCCGCTTTCTCTCCTTTTTGCGGCAAGAACGGTAAAGCGGCTGTTTTTTTGTTAAAAGCGACATGTTCTTTCCAATACCCGGAATTTTTTAAAAAATGTAAAAAAACATATCTTTTTTGCAAAAAACTGTTTTCAAACGCTCCCTTTTGTGCTATAATATTTACAAATACAGTAAGGTGGCGTTGTTATGGATTTTATTCTTTCTCTGTTTGAATTTATTATAAACCGTATTACCTCGATCACCTTTTTCGATATACTGGATATTGCAATCGTTTCGGTCGTTTTTTACTACATATTCAAGTTTGTGAGAGACCGCAGAGCAGGGAAGCTGGCAGTGGGCATTTTTCTCATCATACTGTTGCTTCTTATCAGCGATGTATGCAACATGTATGCACTTAATTTCTTGCTTAGCAATGTTGTTCAGGTCGGCATTATCGGACTTATGATCGTATTTCAGTCCGAATTACGCTATTTTCTCGAAAAGGTGGGCGGAAACTCATTTATAAGCAGCATCAACCGCAAAAACGACAAGCGCACCTTTTCCGATGTCGTTAAATGTATCGACGCGGTCACCGACGCCTGTGCCTCTTTTTCCAGCGAAATGGTCGGTGCGCTTATCGTCTTTGAACGCACGACAAAGCTCGGAGATGTCATCAAGACCGGCACAATTATTGACGCCGACCCGACCGAGTACCTTATCAAGAATATTTTCTTCAACAAAGCGCCTTTGCATGACGGTGCTTTGGTCATTCGCGGATGTCGCCTTTATTCAGCCGGCTGCTTCCTGCCGCTCAGCTCCAATGAGGGCATTAACAAAGATCTCGGAACGCGCCACAGGGCTGCGCTCGGCATGAGCGAAAACTCAGATGCAGTGGTTGTTGTTGTGTCCGAAGAGACCGGTACGATCTCGACGGCGATCGAAGGAAATTTAACGCGTGATTATACACCGGAATCGCTTCGTCAGACCCTGATTACACTGCTCGTCGGCTCAGAGGAAGAGAAGAAAAAGGAAAAACCGATCACACGGAGTTTCCGCCGTTAAACCGGAAAAATATATTGCACGAGTGCGGAAAGGACGGTTTTTATGGCTCCGATTTCACCCAATTCGAATAAAGAAGTTTTCAAAAACATCGAAACGGATTTTGATACAAACGGCAAACCCAAGCATGCAAAGAAAGAAAACACACTTTTGCCGAAAATTCTTTCCGTTTTGGCTGCTTTTGCCTTGTGGCTGTATGTCTTTCAGGCTGTGGAGGAAACACGTGTTTTTAAGGAGATTCCGATTACTGTCGAAAATTTCAACACGAACCTCGGCCTTGATGTTGTCAGCGGCTACGAAAATACAGTGGATGTGACGATTACCGGCACAAAAAGCATTTTAAACGATATCACCTCCAAGGATATCAAGGCTACCGTCGATTTAAGCGATGTCACCGAACGCGGTACGTATGTCAAGGATCTCACCATTGACGTTCCGACCACCGTCAAAGTAGCTGACAAAAATGTCACACAGCTAAAGATATCCGTCGATAAAACGATCGAAAAACAGATTGAGCTTTCACCGGTGCTAAGCTATAATATCCAATATCCCTATGAACTCGGCGCACCGGTACTTTCGACCGATACCGTTACCCTAAAAGGCCCGGAAACCGATATCAATGCCGTTTCCAAAGCGCTCTTGCAGTTAAACGTAGGAAGCATCAAAAACGCCGTATCCTCCAATGTGGAGGTCACGTTATACGACAGCAACAACTATGAGATACAGTCGAAATACATCGTTATCACGCCATCCGAAGTGGAAATCAACGTTCCGGTGTATAAAACCGTCCTGTATGGCATTCAGCCGGATCTCGTCATCGATAAAGACCGCTTTGATTTCGCGGTTTCGCCGTCCGCGCTTTATTTAAAGGGATCGGTGAATGACGTTGAATCGGTAAGCGTTCTAAAAACGCAGCGCGCATGGATCGATGCGCCGGGCGAATACGAATTAACGCTCGCACTTCCGGAAAATGTAACTGCCTATTCATCCTATACTGCGGAAGAAGGTACGGCTGTTACCAAAGTGACCCTTACCGTTACGGAAAAGCCGACGCAGGAAACACAGTCGGATAACACGGGGTCGGCAAACGGTTAGAATGCGGCCGCATAGAGAGGAAATAATGGAAAAGCCTTTGATTTTATTGCGCGATATCCATGTCGCTCTGACGCCGGACGGCGCTCGTGAACACGATCTTGCAGCAATTGAAATATGTAAAAAACGCTATCGCCGGACGCTGAAAAATGCTTTCGGCGACGCGGATTTTTATGTCTATAAAAAATCTATTGATGCACGTGACAGAAATAAGATCGAATATATTTATACTGTGGCGGCACAGCCTCATGAAAGTATAAGCGAAGATAAGTTGCAAACACTGCCGCGTCCGTTTTCCTTTGTTCGGCCATATACGCCGGATTTTTCGGCGTTTTCCGACGCTAAGCGCGAAGAAGAACGTCCGGTCGTGGTCGGTTTCGGACCGGCCGGAATGTTCTGTGCCTATGCGTTGGCAAAGGCCGGAAGAAAACCGGTCATTTTAGAGCGTGGAAGCAAAATAGAAGAACGCACCCAAAAGGTAGAAGCCTATTGGAAAGCCGGCATTCTTGACGAAAATACCAACGTCCAATTCGGAGAAGGAGGCGCCGGCACATTTTCCGACGGCAAGCTGCTTACCCGGATAAGCGACCCGCTTTGCGGCTATATTTTGCGCATGTTCCGCGCTTTCGGCGCACCGGAGGAGATTTTATATCTTGCAAAACCTCATATCGGAACGGATAAATTGCGTCTTGTCGTGAAAAATATGCGTAAAGAAATTGAACGCTTGGGCGGCTCGTTTCTGTTTGATACGACTCTTACCGGTATTGTCCGCCAAGCGGATGGTCTTGTCTCGTCGCTCCGGACAAGCCGTGGCGATATTGCTTGTTCGGCGCTGTTTTTGTGCGTCGGACACAGTGCGCGCGACACATTTTCTTCGCTTATGCAAAGCGGCATTCTGCTTTCTCCGAAGCCTTTTTCCGTCGGCGTTCGCGTCGAACATCTGCAAGAGGATATCAACCGCTCGTTATACGGCAAATTTGCAGGATTTCCGTCACTTGAACCAGCTTCGTATACACTTTCGGCAAAAATCGGTTCACGGGCTGTCTATTCGTTCTGTATGTGTCCGGGCGGTGTAGTGGCGGCGTCTGCGTCAGCTCGTGATGAGATCGTTACCAATGGCATGAGCTATTATGCGCGTGACGGCAAAAATGCCAATTCCGCTATTGCCGTTTCAGTTGACCCTGCCGATTACGGCGCGACTGTCGAGGGCGCTGTCGCATTTCAAAGACAAATCGAGTGCGTAGCTTTTATGCAAGCCGGAGGCGATTCCTCAGCGCCCATTCAGCTCCTTGGTGATTTTTTAAACGGCACGCATTCCGGCGAACCCAACCGAATTCTGCCGACCTATACGGGTAAAACCAAGCTTTGTTCGCTTTCGGAGCTGTTTCCGATATTTATTTCCGAATCGCTTCGCGCCGGTTTCGCAGTGTTTGAAAAACATATTGCCGGATTTTCCGTGCCCGACGCGGTTTTGACGGCGCCTGAAACGCGCACGTCAGGTCCTGTGCGTATGGACCGAGCGCCGGAGCGTCACTCGGTATCTTCGTTGAATATTTACCCGTGCGGCGAAGGAGCAGGCTATGCCGGTGGAATTACCAGTGCAGCCGTAGACGGTCTAAAAAGCGCTTTACAATATTTGGAATACCAATCCCATGGTATTCGATGACCGAACGGAGGATTTTTTGTGAAAGTGACCGGAACGGTGCTTGCCGTTTCTGACGGAAAAGCAAAAGTGCGTGTGTTTCGCGAAAGTCCCTGCGCGGCCTGTAAAGGCTGCTCCGGCGGAGCATGCCATGCGGAGATCCGATTTGATGAGACGTCCGTTTTGGATACAACTGCGGAGGATATGCTTGGCGTTCATGTCGGCGATGTGGTCGAACTGTACAGTGATAATCGCTTTACGTTAGGGCTTGCTTTTGTTCTATTCGGATTGCCGTTTGTATTTGCGATTGTGTTCGGTATTTTGTTTCAGGCATTATTGGGAGCGCAAGCCGGAGTTGCAGCCGGTATTGCTGCGTTTATCGTATCGTTTATCGCACTTGCGTTTGCCGCTGACAGGCACAGCGCAAAACATGCAAAAAATGTGATTTGTAAAATTATTAAGGAGAGCGGCAGATAGCCGCGTGAATTATGCATATTAAATCCACAGGAAATACCGTTTGGAATATCGGAAAGTCCGATCCGGCCGTTGCCGATAGCCTTGCGGCCAACCTTGGCGTTTCTCGTTTTTTGGCAAAACTAATGTCTGCGCGCGGCTTTACGGATGTGACAGAAGCAAAATGCTATTTATCCGGCGGCACAGAGCTTTTGCACGACCCGTTTATGCTTCCTGACATGGATAAGGCTGTCGCACGTATCCAAAAAGCACTTAAAGCCGGTGAAAAAATCTTAGTTTACGGCGACTACGATGTAGATGGTGTAACCAGTGTATCGCTCTTGCTTTTGTATTTGCGGGACCACAACGGCAATGTTTCCTATTATATTCCCGAGCGCATTCGGGAGGGGTATGGACTAAACAAAGCGGCGATTGAACGCTTTGCTGCCGACGGCGTCAATTTGATCATAACAGTCGACAGTGGTATCACTGCCAGCGAGGAAGTGAATTTTGCCGCTTCTTACGGCATTGACGTGGTAATTACCGACCATCACGAATGCCGCGAAGAGCTTCCCAAAGCGGCGGCTGTTGTCAATCCGCACCGTCCGGACAGCGTTTATCCGTTTGCTGAGCTAGCTGGTGTAGGCGTTGTGTTTAAGCTTGTCTGCGCACTTGAGGACGGCAAAAATCCGATGCGCGTTTGTCAGAAATATGCTGACATTGCCGCGCTTGGCACGGTGGCGGACGTTATGCCGATCGTCGGCGAAAACCGTGTTATCGTGAAACTCGGCTTAGAGCGTTTGGAAAAGACCTCGAACGAAGGCTTATATGCGTTGATTCACGCGGCTTTTTCCGAAAAGCGTTCCTCGAAAAACCGAAAACTCACAACTTCATCCATCAGTTACGGTCTTGCGCCGCGCATTAACGCTGCCGGACGCATCGGCGATGTGAACCGTGCCGTTAAACTGCTTGTGACCGAAAACCGCCAAGAGGCTGTCAATATTGCGGATTATCTTTGCTCGGTCAACCGAGAGCGCCAACTCATTGAAAATGAGATTTTCGAGCAGGCGGTCGCACAGCTCGAGGGTTCCTCTGATTTTGAAAATGACAAGGTCATTGTCCTTACCTCCGACCATTGGCATTTGGGCGTTATCGGCATTGTCGCTTCCAAAATCACCGACCGGTACGGACTTCCGTCGATTCTTATTTCGTTTGACGGCGATGTCGGAAAAGGGTCAGGACGAAGTGTTAAAGGCTTTAATATAAACGAAGCCATTTCGCGCTGCAAAGAATATCTGATAAAATACGGCGGTCATGAGCTTGCAGCGGGGCTTACTGTTTCGCGCGAAAACGTGGATATATTCCGAAAAAAGATCAACGAATATGCTGCTCAAAGCTTTGATTTTGACCATGTCTGCACCGTTTTGAATGCCGATATGGAGCTTCAGGCAAACGAGTTTTCGCTTGAAAACGCTTTAGAGCTTACGAAATTGGAGCCGTTCGGCTTACATAACGACGAGCCGCTTTTCTATATGCCGGATGTTCATATCCGCGAGATTTTTTCTATCGGCGAAGGCAAGCACCTAAAGCTGATGCTCGAAAAGGACGGCGTTATTATGACGGCGGTTTATTTCGGAATGGCAAAAGAGAATTTCCCGTTTATCGAAGGAATGAACGCGGATTTTCTGTTTACCATGGGGTATAACGATTTTCGAGGCTGTCAGACCGTGCAGATGTTCGTGCGTGACGTTCGGCCGGAAAGTAAGGCCTATGCCGCCAAGCACCGCTATGAATCCCTTTTTCTGACGGTAAAAAACGGACAAGTTCCGTGTCCGAAAGAACATATCCCGGAGCTTATCCATTTCCGCACGATATTTCTATATCTCAAAGCTGCCATCCGTGACTGCAATAAGCCGCGCGCATTTTCGGTGTTCCGTGCGGCAGCGCAGATCTCCACCGATTATAACACGATTATTTCGCCGTGTATGTTAAATATTGCATTAGAAGTATTTCATGAAATGAAGCTTATTGAGCTATTACGCGCGGACGATCCCGATTCCGTGCATATTGCGCTTGTACCGACGTCAGGCAAAGTTGATTTGAATCATTCCGAGTTTTTGCGCAAAGTAAAAGCCATATCTGAGGAGCAGAATCTATGTCAGTAACCTATGAGGAGCTTGAAAAACAATTAGTTGCCGCGAAGCATCCTTACAATATGGAAAAGATACGCGCGGCTTATGAATATGCCGCCGCCATGCATGACGGACAGTTCCGCAAGTCCGGCGAGCCGTATATCACGCACCCGATTTCGGTGGCGATTATTGTTGCGGAATTGGAGCTTGATACCGATTCGATCTGTGCGGCGCTTCTTCATGATACCATTGAAGATTGCAAGGATAAGACCAATTTGGACTTGTTAAAGAAAAAATTCGGTGCAGAGGTGGCCGAGCTTGTCGACGGGCTTACCAAGCTTACGGATATCCACTTTGAAAACAAAGAGGATGAAAGCATTGAGAACCTTCGCAAAATGTTCCTTGCCATGTCCAAGGACATACGCGTAATTTTCATTAAGCTTGCCGACCGGCTTCACAATATGCGCACGCTTTCCGCCAAGAGCGAAGGCCGTCAGCGTTCCATCGCGCTTGAGACCATGCACGTCTATGCACCGCTTGCCCATAGACTCGGTATCCAGCGTATCAAAAACGAACTTGAAAACCTTGCGCTTAAGTATCTTGACCCGATCGGCTATGACGAAGTGCGTAAAGATATTGAATACCGTTACGGTCAAAGCAAGAATTTTCTCGAAATTGCAAAAAATCAGGTCACGGAAAAGTTAAAGGAAATGGGGATCAAGTTCACGTTAGAGGGGCGTGTGAAGTCGATCTACAGCATCTATAAGAAGATGTACAATCAAAACAAGAGTTTTGATGAGATTTACGACTTTTACGCTATCCGCGTGATTGTCGATACCGAGCTTGAATGCTACACGGTCTTAGGCGTTATCCATGAAATGTTTAACCTCATGCCCGGCCGCTTCAAGGACTATATCTCCACGCCGAAGCCGAACATGTACCGTTCGCTTCATACAACGGTTATCGGCAGACAGGGCATTCCGATCGAGGTTCAGATAAGAACCTGGGAAATGCACGAAATTGCCGAATACGGTATCGCCGCGCATTGGAAGTATAAATCGGGCGACGTGGATAAAGAAAATATTTCCGAAAAATTAAAGTGGATAAAGACCCTTATTGAAAACGAAAACACAGCTGGCGACGCTGATGAATTCCTGCGTCCGTTAAAAATCGACCTTTTTGAGGACGAGACCTTTATTTTCACGCCGAAAGGAGATGTCATCAGCCTGCCTTACGGCTCGAATACGATCGATTTCGCTTATTCGATTCACTCCCAGGTCGGCAATAAAATGGTAGGTGCTAAGGTCAACGGCGTTATCGTGCCGATTGATACGGTGCTTCAGACCGGTCAAATTTGTGAAATTGTGACCTCTGCGTCCTCCAAAGGTCCGAGCCGTGATTGGTTAAAAATTGTCAAAACCAGCGAAGCCAAAAATAAGATACGCCAATGGTTCAAAAAAGAAAAACGCGAAGAAAATATCGTTGAGGGTAAAAACGAGATCGACCGCGAATTCAAACGCTACGGCAAAAGCTACACAGAAGCGCAGAAAAACGAGATCGTTGAAAACGTCGCCAAACGTTCCGGCTTTGTGGATGTGGATGATTTCTACAACAATCTCGGCTATGGCGGAATGTCGGTAACCAAATTTGCGGCAAAACTGCGCGATGAGTTCGACCGCATTGTCAAGGATGAGGAAGAAAAGCCGGCAAATCCCATGGACGCCATCGTTACGACCGATAAGGATCCGAATCAAGAGAGTAAGCGTCAGAAGGAAAAAGCGACCGGCGCTATGCAGAGCGTTATTGTGGACAGCATCGATAACTGCCAGGTGCGTTTTGCAAAGTGCTGCAATCCGCTTCCGGGCGATAGCATAATCGGTTTTGTAACGCGCGGATTTGGCGTTTCGGTGCATAAATACGATTGTCCGAACGCGGTGACAGGTCTTAAAAAAGAAGATGAAAAAGACCGTTGGGTCACCGTGCGCTGGTCGCGAGTATCGCTCGAACAAGGCGACAACACGACCGGAGCTTTTGAAACGCTCTTGCAGATTTATGCAAACAATTCCATCAGCATTTTTGCCGATATTTCTTCGATTTTTGCCGAAATGCGCGTTCCGGTTCACTCCATGAATTCCAAAGAGACCTCTGCCGGCGGCATGATCATCAATTTGACCATTACCTGCCGCAACACAGCGCATGTCAATAATATCGTTTCGCGTATTAAGAAAATTAAAGATGTTATTGACGTCACACGAGGATTTTCCTAATATTCCCGAAAGGACTTACTAAAATGATAGCTTTGATACAACGCGTTCAGAATGCCGGCGTTACGGTAGAGGGACGTGAGATTTCCCATATCGGCCGCGGATTTTTGGTGCTTCTCGGCGTTTTTGAGGGCGACACAGAAAAGGAAATGCGCCTTCTTGCAAAGAAAACAGCAAATTTGCGCATTTTTACCGATGAAAACGACCGCATGAATCTTTCGCCCGTACAGCTTTTAGAGCGCGGCGAAAGCTGTGAAATGCTTGTTGTTTCGCAGTTTACGCTCTGCGCCGAATGCAAGGGACAGAATCGTCCATCCTTTATGGCGGCGGCTGCGCCGGAGGAAGCGAACGCTTTATACGAAAAGTTTGTAAAGGAACTGCACGAGGTTTACGGCTTTACAGTCGGAACGGGTGAGTTTGGCGCTCATATGCAGGTTTCGCTTGTCAATAACGGGCCGGTAACGATCGTTTTGGATACGGAAAAGCTGTGAGTTTATGCGTCTTATATTAAATGATACGACCGGTTCGATAAAAGATAACTATCTGCAATCGCTTGTGCTTCTGTATTTGCCGTGTGAAACGTTTTCGCCGACTGAAAACGATGACAAAGCGCTTCATGTTTCCGTTGAGGCGCACGAAGGTGTTTTGACCGCAGCCTTACAGATAAAGGTTTATGAGCGCACTGCCGCGCTTAGCCGCACACAGCAAATATCGGCCGAAAGCGCGGAACCGCTTCGCCTACAGGTCAAGCTGCTTGTCGGCGGCGCCTTTTTGGAAGCAGCACAAGAACTTTTCGGCTATCTGCCGCCTTGGGGCATTGTGACCGGCATTCGTCCGGCTAAGCTCGCTGCCGATTATATTGATCAGTTTGGCGCAGAAAAAACAAAACAGATTCTCTGTGACAAATACTTTGTTTTTCCGGAGCGTGCCGAGCTTTGCATCCGCACGGCGCAGAACGAAAAAAGGCTTGTTGCGCCGTTATTGGCTCACCCTGAGAAAAAAACGTGCAGTTTGTATATTTCGATTCCGTTTTGTCCGTCAAAATGTCGGTATTGCTCGTTTGTTTCGGCAACCACGCCGCGTCTTTTAGCGCTCATTCCGGAATATTTCGAAAAGCTGCTCGAAGAGATTACCGCTATTGCAGCCACGATTCATTCGCTTGGATTGACGCTATCCAGCGTCTATGTCGGTGGCGGCACGCCGGCTGTGCTCGATGAGCGGCAAATTGCACGGCTTTTGGAAAAAATACATAGCCTGTTCGATATGAAAGACGTCGAATTCACCTTTGAAGCAGGACGTCCCGACTGCATTACCGCCGAAAAGCTGAAAGCACTTGGAAATGGTGGTGTGACGCGTATCAGCATCAACACCCAAACGGCGAATAACGAGATCTTGGCCTCGGTTGGCCGCAAGCATACGTTTGAAGATTATTTAAACTGCATGAATCTTGCGCGAAAAGCCGGCATAAGCTGTATCAATACCGATTTGATTGCCGGACTTCCCGGCGAATCGGCTGAAAGCTTCCGAGACAGTGTACGTAAGGTATGCGAAGTTGAGCCGGAAAACGTGACAGTTCATGCTTTCACACTCAAGCGTTCGTCGGAATACAAAACGGCGCATATGGCGCAGGTAGATAGCTCGTCACGTGCGGCATTTGAAATGATCTCGTTTGCCGGTAAGTATTTGTCCGAAAAAGGCTATGTGCCGTATTATATGTACCGACAGAAGAACACGGTCGGAAATCTGGATAATACCGGCTTTGCCTATCCGGGAACGGAATGTCTGTACAACATCTATATGATGGGCGAATACCATACAGTTTTTGCCGCCGGTGCAGGCGCTGTTACCAAATATGTTTCGCATGACCGCGAACGGATCGAACGCACTTTCTGCGTGAAATATCCGTATGAGTATCTGGATAAGGAAAAGTATGCCGGTTTCGACCGTGCATTCGCCGAGCATTTTTACGAATCACTGTACTAAATAACGGCTGTAAGGGTGATGTTGTTGGTTAAGGAAAAGAGTCAGACCTTTGTATTCGGCGCAGTTATACTCATGGTTTCCAACATCTTGGTAAAGGTGATCGGAGCAGTTTTCAAAATTCCGCTCACCAATACCATCGGCGTGGACGGTATGGCCTATTTCAATGCGGCCTACAGCATCTATGTGGCGTTATACAACATTTCGACCTCTGGCTTGCCGGTGGCCGTGTCGCGTATGGTTGCCGCGGAAAACTCGCGCGGTAACCTACGGGAGGTCAACCGCATATTTTCGATTGCGTTTCGGCTCTTTTTCATGATCGGACTTGCCGGAATGCTTGTCATGATTGTGTTTTCACGCAATTTTGCTGCCTTTTCCAAACTGCACGACTCGTATCTTGCCATGATCGCCATTGCGCCGACGCTGTTCTTTATTTGTCTGTCCTCCGCTGCACGCGGCTATTTTCAGGGACTGCAAAATATGGTTCCGACGGCGGTATCCGGCATTATCGAAGCAGTCGGAAAGTTAGGAATCGGCCTTGCCGCGGCATGGTATTTTTATAAAATCAAGCACGAAAGCCTGTCGCTTGTCGCTGCCTTTGTTATTTCCGGTGTGACGATAGGCGTTTTGGCGGCAACGGTCTATGTCTATATCGTTAAATTCCGTTTTTGCCGTTCGAAAGAGTACCGCGCAAGGCTTTATGATGCTCCGCTTGCACCGGAACGTTCCCAAAGCAGTATTTTGAAGGAGCTTGTTGTGACGGCAATTCCGATCGTGCTCGCTTCTTCTATCATAGGCTTAACAAGCACCGTCGATACCTTTTTCATGACACGGCGTCTACTCGTGACCGGACTTTCCGAGGCTGCTGCTACCTCGTTCTATGGAACCTATTCTGCCATGGTTGTGCCGCTTTTCAACATGATCCCGCCGCTTATTTATCCGTTTGCAATTGGTATCATTCCGGCGCTTTCTTCTGCAATCTCTCGGAAAAACCACGAAGAATGCGCTTTGCAGACCGAATCGGCCTTTCGTTTAGCGGCCATTATCGCCATTCCTTGTGCTGTCGGAATGGGCGCGCTGTCAAAAAACATCGTTTCTTTCTTATTTTCGGGAAGCGAAAAGGTAATTGAGACAGGAGATTATTCCGTAACGACTACCGACCTTGCTGCCTCGGCTCTTGCTGTTTTGGCGCCGGCAATATTCTTTCTCGGTATGATCGCCATTACTAACTCGGTTTTGCAGGCGTACCGTTTTGAGCGGAAAACGATCATTTCTACAACCGCCGGAATCGTTGTGAAGATCGTCCTTACTTATGTTCTTTCCGGTGTGCCCGGAATCGGTGCAAATGGCTCTGCTGTCGGTACAGCGGCGTGCTATTTGACTGTATTTGCCTTCAATCTGTATTTTGTCATCAAATATACGCACTTTGTGCCGCATATCCGCCGAATCTTTTTAAAGCCGCTTGCAGCAGGTATTCTTTGTGGCAGTACGGCAGTATTTGCAGTACGCTTACTTGACGGGCACATTCCCGATAAGCTTCTGACGCTTATTGCTATCTTGCTTGCCGCCGTGGTTTACGCCGGTACGTTGTTGGTATCAAAGGGCTTCGACCGAACGGATATTTTAATGCTTCCGAAAGGCGAAAAAATCTGCCGTGCTATGGAAAAATGCGGCCTTCTTGAAAAGAATTAACCAAAAAGAGGAATTGAAAATGACGGAACAAATCAAAGTATTTAAAGAAAAAGAAAACTATACGCTTGCGGATATCCGTGAGCTTGTCGAAATTTTGCGCAGTAAGGACGGCTGCGCATGGGACAGGGAACAGACCCATAAAAGCGTGCGCAATGCTATGATTGAGGAAACCTATGAATTTATCGAGGGCTTGGATAAAAACGACGAAACGCTTATGAAAGAAGAGCTGGGGGATGTGATGTTCCAAGTGTTCTTCCATGCGCGCATTGCCGAAGAAGAGGGAAGCTTTAACATCGATGATATCGCGGATGAAATCTGCAAAAAAATGGTTTTGCGTCATCCGCATGTGTTTGGTGATGTAAGCGTAAAAGATTCCGGCGAGGTCTTGAAAAACTGGGAAACCATAAAAAAGGCAGAGAAAAGCCGGGATACGCTTGAAAAGCAGTTAGAGAGCGTATCGAGTGCGCTTCCGTCGCTAATCCGCGCAGAAAAGCTGTTTTCACGCTGCAAAAAGGAAGGCGTGGCAGTCGAACGCGATCCGGAAAAGCTCATTCGGAACATTACCGAAAAAGCGGCAGCTCTCACGCCCAACGCCGACAGCGCACAGATCGGCGATCTGCTATTTGCCGTTACCAATCTTTCCTATGCGCTCAAGATCAATTCGGAACAGGCGTTATATGAGAAAAATGACCGTTTTATCAAAGAAACTACAAAAAATGAGGAACAAAAATGAGATTAGATAAGTATTTAAAAGTGACGCGTATCATCAAGCGCCGCACAGTGGCTAACAATGCCTGCGACGCAGCGCATGTCACTGTCAATGACCGCCCGGCCAAGGCCTCCTACGATGTAAAGGTCGGCGATATTATCGCAATCACCTTTGGCGAAAAGACCTTGAAGGTCGAGGTGACCGACGTTAAAGAAACCGTTGGCAAAGATCTTGCCGCAACGCTTTATAAGGTTTTGGAATAACAGGCGAACGCACCGCATAGCATGTACAGATAGTATCTCTTCGTGTTTTATTTGATTCGAAAGGAATGATTCTGTATGCAGTCTGCTTCTTGCGGCAGCATTACCGTTACCGACCGCGCGTCCATTGAGCTTACCGGCATTCTGTCGGTAGACAGCTTTGACGAGTTCACCATAACCTTAAACGTTTCTTCTGGAAAACTGATGATCGAGGGCGAAAACCTGAAAATCGGCGTACTTGACTTAGAAAAGGGAAAAGTGAGCGCCGAAGGCAGGATAAACGCCGTATATTACACAGACGGTTCGCCGGCAGAAAGCGGATTTTTGACCCGTTTGTTCGGCCGTCGGGCATAGTGTATGGCGATTTTGTTCGGGCGCGACCAGCTTCCGGTGTTTTTGTCCTTTCTTGTCTGCGGCGTATTGGCCGGCGTCCTTTTTGATGTGCTAAAAATCAAACGGCATATGTTTGGCGCTCCGGGATTTATCGTGTTTATCGATGATCTTATATTCATGCTTACATGCGGTGTCATTGTCATTTTTAACGCCTTTGCTTTCAACGACGGCAATTTTAAATGGTACGAAGCGCCGCTCATGCTCGGCGGCTTCGCCGTTTATCGGCTTACCCTGTCGCGCATTGTCATCTTTTGCATTTTCGCTGTAATCGATTTTGTCAAAAAAATGCTGCGAAAGCTTGTAACACCGCTTGTACGGTTAACCTTGAAATCAATTAAGAAAATTCAAAAAACGGTTGAATGCTTTAGACAAAAACGAGCAGTTCTTCGCTTAAAAAAGTGTATATCGCATTGCTATTTCCTCGTTCGCCCCAAAAACTGAAAGGATGTGAAAAATATGAGTCTTGCTAAAAACATCGTTATGATCGTTATTATTCTCTTGCTTTTGGTGCTGGGTATTCATCAACAGTTGCGCATAAACGAATTAGATGAAACCATTTCCACTCTTGAAAAACAGAATGAAACGTTAAAATATGAGAATGATAAAAAACAGAACGAGCTAGATACGCCGCTGGAGGACCGCATGGAAAAGGAGGCCGGCAATCTCGGCTACAAAGACCCGAACGCCCAGTATTACTATAACGATTTCAGCGGCTGATACGCTGTTATTTACCCAAATACGGACGTTTGAAAGGACATATATCATGAGAATTCTCTCTACGCGCTTGATTTCCGAAGAAGTCTGCCGATTACTTATCGAAGCAAACTATGAGCTTTCCGAAAGCTTGGCGAACCGCATAAAAACATGCGAAACTACCGAAAGCAATCCGCTTGCAAAATTGCTTTTATCCAAGCTTTCCGAGAATATGGACGCGGCAAAAAAAATAAATGTTCCTGTCTGTCAGGATACCGGTATGGCGGTCATTTTTCTTGAAATCGGGCAAGAGGTCGCTTTGGAAGGCGAGCCGCTTGAAGAAGCGGTAAACCGTGGCACGGCCGAGGCTTACGATAAGGGATATTTGCGCAAATCAGTTGTTTGCGACCCTCTATTTGATCGCATCAATACCGGCGACAACACGCCGGCTATTCTCCATACACGGATTGTGCCGGGAGACCGCGTGCGCATTGTAGCAGCTCCCAAAGGCTTCGGCAGTGAAAATATGAGCGCCGTGAAAATGTTTACGCCGTCGGCGACCAAGGAGGACGTTACGGCGTTTGTCGTCGAAACCGTCCGAAAAGCGGGTGGGAATCCCTGTCCGCCGGTCGTGGTGGGTGTCGGGATCGGCGGAAATTTTGAATATGCGCCATATCTTGCCAAAAAAGCGTTGGCACGCGATATTGCTTCATCCAATCCGAATGCACGCTATGCAGCGCTTGAAAAAGAAATGCTTGAAAAGATAAACGCACTCGATATCGGGCCGCAGGGCTTTGGCGGCGATACGACGGCGCTGGCCGTAAATATTGAATATTTCCCGACGCACATTGCCGGACTTCCGTGTGCAGTCAATATTGGTTGTCATGTTACTCGACATAAAGAGACTATTTTGTAGCAGAATTCTACCGGCAAGTTGCATTTTCTACAATTTCATGTATTTTTCACATGATTTTTTAGATAAATTCAACAAAATTCTATTTACTTTTTCCACAACCTGTGCTATACTATAGACAATGAAAGGGAAGTAAGCAAACCAACCTTTCAAAACATCCACAGGAGGAAGTCGTATGAAACTCACAATTACCGGAAGAAAATTCACAGTAACCGACAGCATTTCCGAAAGAATTACCGAAAAGCTGAACAAGTTCGACAAGTATTTTGACGATGAAGCGACCGGCACGGTTGTTCTTCGTTCCAGAAAAAACGCTGAAATTATCGAAATTACGATATATTATAAAGGCACGATGTTTCGTGCCGAGGTGGAAGACGAAAGCATTTTGAATGCGCTTGACCGCGCGGTTGATATCATCGAACGTCAGATTCGCAAGAACAAAACGCGCCTTGAGCGTCGTTTGAAGGTGGGCGCGTTTGATAAGACTGTTCTCGCCGGAAATCAATGGAACGATGCCGAAGATGAGCCGATTTGCATTACAAGAACCAAAAAATTTGTCATGAAGCCCATGACTCCGGAAGAAGCTGTTCTTCAGATGAACCTTATCGGACATGAATTTTTCTTATTTAACAACGCTGAGGACGGAAAGATCTGTGTTGTGTATAAGAAAAAGAACGAGGAATACGGTCTCATTGAAACCGTAACTGAATAAGTAACTCTAAAAAAATGCTGCGGTTCATCCGCAGCATTTTTGTTTACAGAAAATTTGTTATATGATGACACATTTGTTTTTGAAAAGTATTCAAATAGGCTTAGAATTATTCCTATTTGTTTGGTATAATAATTCCACAAAAATATAAGAGTGAAAGGAGCGCTTTCCTCTGAATTTACCAATGATGTTTCTGTTCGGCCTTATTGATGTCTCCGTTATGGGATATCTGTTTTTTGCCGTACTTCATACCCGTTTTTCAAAGCCTGTTTCTTATGCCATATACGCTTTATTTACGGTAATCGCAACCGTAAAACACATTGTTTTTTTCGACCACATGTCCATCCGGACGGTTATGCACTGGATTCTTTGCATAGGCATTCTTTTCTTATTGTTTACCGATAAGGCTTGGAAAAAGATCGGTGTATTTATTGCCTATGCGGTTGGAACGATCTTAATTGAATCCTGCAGCATGTTTTTAGGTTATGCGATTGGCGATGAGAACTTTTTCGTGGAACATACGATTGACCCGATCATGTTTTTGATAAATATTTCGCTCACACTACTGTATGTTCTCGTGCTTGCACAGCTGATTAACCGCAAACAAGATACTTTTCAAAGCAAAGCGGTGCGTTTTCTTTTGATCTATTGTGTCATACAGTTGGCGATCGGCTTTTTGCTGTATCTTTTGCTGTGGGACTATCGTCTGAAAGCCGCGCCGATCATGTTTGCATTTTTGTTTATCGCATTTGTATCGATTCTATTCGGCATTCTTCTTTATCGCATGGTTCGCGATGGAATGCGGGAACAGGCAAAACTTGAGCAAATGCGCTTGCAGCAGGAATTGGAGACCGAGCATCTGAAGCGTTTGCAGCTTCAGTACGACGAATACAAAAAGCTGCGCCACGACTATTATACCCATATTCATACGATTCGCACCATGAAAGACAGTGACGCGCGCAATGCTTATATTGAAGCATTTACGCAAAAAATGGTCGATTGCGATGAAATGGCATTCTGCACGAACGCGGCGCTTGACGCTTTGCTTTTTAATGAAAAAATGCGTGCAGATGAATTAAATATCCGTACCGACTTCAAAGTGGACGGCATCGAAAATCTCTCCATTCCGGATATTGATACTTGCGCCGTTGTTTCGAATCTGATCGGACACGCGTATTCTTTAGCGATTCAGGCGGAATCAGGCCGTTTTGTAAGCGCCTTGGTGCTCTTAAAAGACGGGCAGCTTGTTATCAATGTGCGTGGAACCTGTATAAAAGAGCCGACCGACCAACAGGAAAAATCGCTTGGAATGCAGATTGTCGAAGAACTTTCCGAAAAATATAAAGGCTCAGTACTCGATACATACGATAAGGGCGTGTACAGCTATACGCTTAGTATGAAGCTTTAGACCATACAAAAAACCGGCAGAAACATATCGTTTCTGCCGGTTTTCTGTATAACAATTACTGATTGACGATATTCTGCATCCAACGACCGCTTTTGACAAGACAGATCCCGACGACCGCTTTGATAATGTCCACGGAAAGTGTGCAGGCATATAACGGAACGATCGGCATTGCCGTAAATTTGGCAAGCAGAAACGCGACCGGAAAAGCGACGCAAACCATATAAACACTGTCAAATAGGAAAGTGAGTATTGTCTTTCCGCCGGAGCGCAGTGTAAAATAGCTGGCACTTGAAATTGTGTTAACGAGCAAATACACCGAATATACGCGTAAGAATGAAGTAGCAAGATTTTTAGCTTCTTCCGCTGTTTCCGTATACAGTTTAGGGAAGAGAGGAGCAGATAAAAAGAGAATCACGGCAAGACCGCAGCTGACCATAAACGAAAAGACGATCAAGCGCGCATCGGTCTGCTTGGCTTCTTTCATGCGATTAGCCCCCAGCAAGTTTCCGACAATGATGGCAATGGCGTTTCCGAACGCAATGGTTGCGACATTGAAAATATCGGTCACGGTCGTTGAAATGTTGTAACCGGCTACGACTGAAAGCCCTCGAAGCGAATAGCAGTAGGTAAGCGCTGTAACGCCGGTCGCCCAAAGCGCTTCATTGATGAGAAGCGGCACGCTTTTGGGAAGCACCGTCTTGACAAAGTCAAGCGGCACGCGAAGCGTATTGTAGATGCCGTGCAGAAAGGCATAGGTGTCTTTTAGGCGCACGGTCAGCATAATGACCGAAAGCTCTACAAATTTTGCGATGACTGTTGCAATAGCCGCGCCGCGCACGCCGAGCGCCGGTGCACCGAAATGTCCGAAAATAAGGACGTAGTTAAGTGAGAGGTTCGTAACGATTGCGGCAATTCCGGCTTTCATGGGCAGCGTGGTATGTTCGGTTTCACGCAGTGTACTGGAATAGGCTTCGGTTGCCGCCTGCGGAATAATGCCGATAAGAATGACGGAAAGGTATTCTTTGGCATATTCGAATGTTTTGGCAAGATCGCCGGTTTCGCTGCCTTCATGCAAAAACAGCTCGATTAACGTCGGACCTGCCGTGATAAGTACAGTAAGTGCTGCGGCAAGTAGGCACAGGTTGGTATACAGCTTTAAACGGAAGCTCTTTTGCACGCCGTCATAATCGCCTTTTCCGTAAAACTGTGCTGTGAAAATGCCGACACCGGCACAACCGCCAAATAAGCAAAGATTGTAAACGAAAATCAGCTTGTTGACAATCGCTACGGCAGACATCGGCTCTGTACCGACTGCGCCGACCATAATATTATCAAGTAAGTTGACAAAATTCGTGATTCCGTTCTGTATCATAATCGGAACAGCAACCGACAGCGCCTTTGCGTAAAAAGCGCGGTCACCAAAATAGTAGCTTAGTTTTTGTTTAACAGCATTCATGATAGGATTCCTTTATTTAAACGATGATTTTAGAGAAAGAGACTTGTTACGTGATATACGAAAAAGGCGCAAAGCCATGCGATACCGGTCTGAAAAAGCATCCTTTTGAAAGCTCTGGCAAACGAGGATAGCTCTCGTCCGAAAGCAGCAGTTGCTGCCGCACAAGGCATGTATAGGAGTGTAAAAGTTAAAAACGACAATACCGAAGCGAGGGAAGAAAACTCTGTGCGGAGCGCCGTTTCAAACGGAACCGAAGTATCTGCTAAGATCTTTAAGGAGCTGATAACAGCTTCTTTTGCCGAAAGTCCCGTAATAAGTGCTGTTACAGCTTTCCAATGGGCAAACCCGAGTGGTGCAAATAGCGGTGCAAGCACTTTTCCGACAGCTGCGAGAATGCTTTCGGAGCTGTCCGCAACCAGTGTGAAAGAAAAGCCAAAGCTTTGCAAAAACCAAAGAATGACCGTCGAAAGGAAGATAACGGTAAAGGCTTTGACTAAAAAATCCTTGGCTTTTTCGACCATCAGAGTTAAAGTGTTTTGCACTGTCGGCAGACGGTAGGTCGGAAGCTCCAACAGAAACGATTCCGGTTTATCACTGCTTTTCCGGAAAAAAAGCAAAACAAGAATTCCCACAACCACTCCGCCCAAGTAAAGCGAAGCAATTACCGGAAACGGGTTTTGTGGAAAAAATACCCCGGTAAAGAGAACATAGATCGGCAGCTTTGCGCTGCACGAAACAAACGGAATGAATAGGAGAGCTTTTTGCCGTTCTTTTTCGCTTGCCACCGTTCTGGCTGCCATGACGGCCGGAACTGAACAGCCAAAGCCGATAAGTAACGGAACAAAGGTCTTCCCGGAAAGACCTAACGCGCGCATGGGTCTATCCATGATAAATGCTACGCGCGCCATGTAACCGCTGTCCTCCAAAAGGGAAAGGAAGAAAAACAAGGTGAGAATCGTCGGTAAAAAAGAAAGAACGCTTCCGATTCCGGTAAAAACGCCGTCCACGATAAGCGAACAAAGGGCGGGCGTGACGTTATAGGCATGCAAAAAACGTTCGGAAACAGCGATAAAAGAATCGATTGCAGCCGTGAAATAAGAAGTAAGCATGCCGCCCGGAAAAACAAAGGTGTAGAAAAATATAAAAGCCATGATGAGGAGAAAAAGAGGGTAGGCGGTGTATTTTCCGGTCAAAAGGCGGTCTAACCTTTCCGTAATGCGCTCTTCTTTCGAAGGAAGATTCGGACGTTTGACGCATTTTTGGCAAATATTCTCAATGAAGGTATACCGCGCATCGGCAAGAATTGCATAGGAGTCCGTTTCAAGAAGAGCTGCCACACGTTTGGCAATCGGATAGGCTTTGTCCCGTATTTTTTCAGACAGCGGCAAGGTGGGATCTTCTTCAAAAAGTTTGGAGGCGCGGAACGCGGGCGGCAAGCCCCAAGTTTGGTTCTGCGTGGCATTTAAAATGGTTTGCAGTGCGCTTTGCACAGTGTTGTCAAATTTTGGAAGTCTCGGCAAAGTGCGTGCCGAAACCGTATTTTGCACTTCTTTCACCAAGGCTGGTAAGCCTAACTTTTGCGACGCGGAAATCGGCACGACCGGTACGCCAAGGCAGGCAGTAAGTTTAGTTACATCGATGGTCATTCCGGCGGCTTTTGCTGCGTCTATGCGATTTAGCGCCAAAACAGTCGGAATTTGCAGCTCAAAAAGCTGTAAGGAAAGATATAGGCTGCGTTCGAGATTTGTTGCGTCAGCTATGTTGAGGATACAATCCGGCTTCTCATAAAGAAGAAAAGTTCGTGTAAGTTCTTCTTCCGACGAATAGGGCGAAAGGGAATATAAGCCCGGTAGATCGACCAAAAGCATATCCTTATTTTCAAGAACAAGCCCCTCTTTTTTTTCGACAGTTACACCCGGGAAATTGCCGACATGCTGGTTACTTCCGGTAAGTGCGTTGAATAAAGTAGTTTTGCCGCAGTTTTGGTTGCCGACTAAAGCGATAAGCATAAGATAACCTGCTTTGAATAGTATTCTTTGCACATCGGTTTAACTTCCGAAAGAACTTTCAACATCCAAAAGAGCGCAAAACAGCCACGCCGCAAGCATTTTACGGCGCGGCTGAAGCATACTTATTTTGCCGTGATATACCCTTTGGAGGCAAGAAATTCGGCAATCAGCACACCGCCGCCGGCAGCGCCGCGAAGCGTATTATGGGAAAGTCCGACAAATTTGTAGTCGTATACGGTGTCCTCCCGCAGACGGCCGACAAATGTGGCCATGCCCTTATCGCGGTTCCGGTCTAAGGCCGGCTGCGGACGGTTATCTTCTTCACAATAGTGAATAAACTGTTCCGGTGAAGAAGGAAGATTTAATCCGTTTCCAAAGGTTTCCCAAAGGTTTAATATCTCTTCCTTGGACGGCTTGTTTTCAAATTTTACAAATACAGCCGCCGTATGGCCATCGCTGACGGGCACACGGATACACTGCGTCGTGATGACCGGCGATTCGGTCGGAACAATAGCGCCGTCTTTTAATTCACCCCAAATTTTGAGCGGCTCGTTTTCGCTCTTTTCTTCTTCGCCACCGATATACGGAATGATATTATCTAACATTTCCGGCCATTCCTTAAAAGTCTTTCCGGCGCCGGAAATGGCCTGATAGGTAGTTACAACCACTTCTTTGATACCGAATTTGCGAAGCGGTGTCAAAAGCGGAACATAACTCTGTATCGAACAGTTCGGTTTTACGGCAATAAAGCCGCGCGAAGTGCCAAGACGCTTTCTTTGTGCATCGATGACGGCAATGTGCGCCGGATTGATCTCCGGAATGACCATCGGAACATCCGGTGTGCCGCGATGTGCAGAGTTGTTGGAAACGACCGGCGTTTCGGCTTTGGCATAGGCTTCTTCCAATGCACGGATCTCGTCTTTTTTCATATCGACAGCGCAAAAGGTAAAGTCGCACATGGAGGAAACAGCTTTGACATCTGCTGCGTCGTACACCTTCATGCTCTTTACTTTTTCGGGAATATCGACCGCCATTTTCCACTTGCCGGAAACGGCTTCTTCATAGGTCTTTCCGGCGGAACGGCTGCTTGCTGCAAGAACCGAAATTTCAAACATCGGATGCTCTGCAAGAAGGGTGATAAAGCGCTGACCAACCATACCGGTAGCGCCGATGATGCCGGCTCTTAATTTGTTTGCCATGGATTATTCTCCTTTATTATGCTTTGCCGGAACACCGGCAGATGTGGACGCGCGAAAGCGCGGTTATCTATTCGTATTTGGCGCGCGGACCGCCGATGTATTTTGCTCTCGTGCGTGCAAAAGTAACCGGTGCTTCACCGATTTTTTTCACGGAAAGGCGTACCGGAACGGCAACGCGCTTTAAGTGCATACCGATAAGGGTGCTGCCAATGTCGATGCCCCAATCGGCGCTTATTTCTTCAACAAGACACGGGTCGTCAAAGCCATGATAAGCAGCCGTCGCAAAGCTGCCGCCGGCATGCTCGTGCGGCACGGCCATGACCTCAGTAAGACCGTATTTTTCAGCGCAGGCTCTTTCGACGACAAGCGCACGGTTCAGGTGCTCGCAGCATTGACAAGCAAGATAAATACCGCGTTTATTGGTTTCCGCACGAAGTGTTTCAAATACCTCGTTTGCCGGATGAATATCGCCGCTTGTACCGATTTTTTGTCCGAGAATCTCACTGGTCGAGCAGCCGACCACTAAAATCTGGCCGGGTTTGGTCGGCGCGACCGCAAATAATTCGCAAACAGCATCAAATATTTGGTCATGAAGTGATTTTTCAGTCATTTTTACCATCCTTTCGGTAAGTTAACTGGGTTATTGGACGGAAGTTACCGCTTCCGTCTTTTTTGCATATAGCGCGGCATTGACGACCGCACCCAAAAGCAGGATAAGACAGGACATGTATATCCATAATAGAAGCATGATAAACGCGCCGATCGAGCCGTAAATCAACGAATAGCGCGAAAAATGGTTCATATAGAACGAAAAGACCGTCGAAACGAGTACCCACGCGAGCGATGTGAACACTGTTCCCGGAAAAACGTCCCAAAGCGATTGGTGAATGTTCGGAATCCATAAATAGAACAGCGTCACGACCATGTATATCGTCGCACCCGTAAAGAGGATACGCGTAAGCGTTTGAATATGCAGCAGTCCGAACACCGGGAGTATGGATTCTAAAAATGCTAATATCTGACCGCCTAAGATCAGCAAAAACAGCGACACATAAAAGGCGACAATGATAAGCACGGAAACAACGATAGAAACACCCCATTCGGTAACCGGAAATGCGTATCCGTGCGACCGGAAAATGCGCCGTACCGTGCGTTTTGCAGACTTCATGAAGCGCGTCAGCGTATAGACCGTAAGCACGATACCCAAAACCAAGTACGAAAGGTTGCTGTTTTGGCCGATATACTGGATATAGGCGGCAACTAAGTCCTCAAGCGCGTCGGGTAAAAGCGTGTAGAAAAATGTGTTTTCGATATCAAATCCCTGTATCGCCATGGATAAGGACGCATGGACGACCATAAGTAACGGGAAAAAAGCAAAGACAAGAAAATATGCCATTTCAGCGGCGGCAGAAGTCAGATCGTTTTGGAAAAACAAACGGATACAGCGATAAAGAAACGAATCCTTGTTTTTGAAAAAACGCAATGGCTTCACCTCCATCAAGAATTTGAGATCTGCTGTTTATTGTACGAGTTTCCCGTAAAAATCATACATGGCGTTCAAAAAATCCGAAGTCTTTTGCAAATCAGCATAAATTTCCGGTTCAGCAGAAAGAATGCGAACGGCTTTTTTTACATTGCGGATAAACCGCGGCACAGAACGGCGAAAAGCGCGGTTCGTAACAAGCGGACATATTTGCGCTGCGCGCGGATCCGGTCGGACGCGAAGTGCGGTTTTTCCGTTTTTAACTTCAAAAAATGACGCATAACACGGAAAAATACGGCAGGCAAACGGCCGGAATCGGCGATCGCACAATCCGGAACAGATGAGCATATCGGGTTCTTCGCGATTGCTGTCGCACAGATAGCTGTATCCTGCCGCGCCGGCATGCTGTAAATAATCCTTTTCGAAGGGCAACAACAGCATGCCGGTTTCGGTATCGCCGGACTTGTTTAAATTATGGCAGCAGACAGCACCGCACAGAGTGCCGCAGTTAAAACGGCGAGGCGTTACATCGTCAAGCAAGCGGTAAGCGCGGTCATATAAGGCAAAAATGCGCCGGAGATCGATCATTATTTCTGGAGAAGGTGAACGGCAAATCCACCGAAATCAGCGTCAATGTAGACAGCCTTGTAATCGCCTTTGGCGTCGATCTTTTTGGATTCTTCGATGAATTTCAAACCCTTGTTCTTTAAGTATGCTTCGGCACGCTTGATAAAATTGGTCTCGATAGCGATATGACCGAGTTTGCCATAGCCCTTAGACTTCATGACTTCGATGTCGCTGCCGACAAAAATCGAGCTGTTGCCATCCTTTAGGTCCAAGCCGAAAGGCGCAAAGGTCTTGGCAATCGCCATAGCGGCGTCGGCGTTTTCTGCGTTGATGCCGACATGCTTAATCTTAAAGCCGAGCATGAGCTTAACGGCGTTTTCGGTAAGTGCCTTGATCTTATCAAACTCTTGATTCTTGATGTATTCATCCTTAACCATGAAGCTGCCGCCGCAGGCAAGAATTTTGTTAAAGGAAAGGTAGTTAAGAATATTGTTTTCATTGAGACCGCCGGTCGGCATGAATTTGATAGCGCCATACGGAGCGGCCATTGCCTTGAGCATGGGTAAACCGCCGGCAGCTTCGGCCGGGAAGAATTTTACAATGTCAAGACCGAGTTCAATTGCCGCTTCAATGTCCGAAGGATTGGAGCAGCCGGGAAGAATCGGCACACCGATCTTCTGGCAATGCTTTACGGTGTTCGGATTAAGTCCGGGGCTTACGATAAACTGCGCACCGGCAGCTTTGGCAGCATCAGCCTGTTCAGCGTTCAAAACTGTGCCTGCGCCGACTACCATGTCCGGATATGCTTCAGTAATTGCCTTGATGGCGTCTGCTGCGGCAGCTGTGCGGAAAGTGATTTCGGCTGCCGGTAGTCCGCCGTCGATCAGAGCTTTGGCAAGCGGTACAGCATTTGCGGCGTCCTCAATTTTGATAACCGGGATGATACCTGTTTCATAAATGCGGTCATAGATGTTTTTCATGTTTTTCCTCTCCTTGTTTTTTATAAAAATCAGATTTTTGTAAAATCAAACGCTTTGGGCATGGGAGGAAACAGCGGCTTGCAGGCGAAAATATTGAAAGAAAACTTGCGGCATAGGCCGGATTCTTCCACACGTGCAAGACGGTTTTTATAGTTGCAGAGCGTTTCTCCGGATGACTCCATACGGAGAAAATACTCGCATAATTCACAGCAAGGCTCTAAATCGTCCGGCAGGTTATGTTTCTTCAAGCGGATTCCTCCTTTATTGTCCTTGCGCGGCACTTATGTCAAACGCAGGAAAAATTATACAATTTATATTATATCACTTTTTCGCTAAAAATCAAGAACCGAAACGCATTTTTCCACATCTTTTTTCAGGTTTTAAGATTTTTGAAGCGTTTTCTGTCCCAAATCTCGGAAATAAGATAAACTAACCCCAATACGCACATGGCAAAAAGCGTGAAAAACGCATATAATAGAACGGTGCCGACAAGCGCTTTGGTGCTTGTGACCGGAAGAGGGCGTACATATCCGCAAACGGAAATGGTCTGACGCGGCAATACGAGCAGAAGAAGGGCCGTATATAGCGGCATAAGAACCGTCCCGGTAAGCCGTGTGAACAGAAATTGCCGTACAGAAAATCCATATTTCGCGCTGATATCGGTTACCTGACAGATAACGCTTAGGCCGGAAAAACCGACTGCTGCGGCGCACAGAATATGATTTAAAGGAAAATCTGCATTTCGTACCGCCATTACCGCGCCGGATATTTCAAAAAAGCTCTGTACACCGAATCTTGCAAGCGCATTGCTTTTTTGCAGAAAAACATGGCAGATAACGCCGGAAAGCATGTAAAAAAGAATCACATAGCCGCAGATCAAAAGCATATTTGTCACAGCATTTTCCACGCTCTGACAAAAAGCCGCGGCAAACGACACACGGTTATCCGATGTTTTTATCGGATCAACACTCTTTTTTAACGGATAACAAAGGCGAAGAAAAGCCGCATTCGATACAAGTGTGAGCAGCAGGGCGGCACACAAAAGAAAGCCGGCCTTAGGGCTGCCAAGAGAATAAGCGCCAGCCACGCCAATCAAGAAAGCAGGTGAGGCGTTGTCAGAAAGCGCTGCGACACGTTCCGCCGCTTGTTTTGAGCAGCGTCCCTTCTCATAAGCAATACCGGCTGCAGTCGCGCCATTCGGGTAGCCGCCGGCAAGCCCGGCCAAAAATGCGCCGCACAGCTCTTTTGGAACTCCGAAAAGCGGTGACAGAATAAAAGAAACCGTTTTTCCGGCTGCTTCGGCAAGGCCGGTTCGCGAAAATATCTGCGTCAGGAACAGAAACGGAAATAGCGACGGGATTAAAACTTCCGCGCACATGTCAAGCGCCTGGCGGACAAACGGTGCAAAAAGCGGCGCGTGAATGCAGGTATAAACACAAAGTATGAAAAATATGGCGATAAACGCGAAATCATAGGCTTTTTTCATCATAGTCCGACCATTCCTTTATCAAGCATTGCATAATCAATTTATTAGTTTCAAAAAGCAAGTATACCCGATTCTCAAAATTTTGCCGTTTTCGGCATATCTTGGAGGAACTATGAGTAAACATAAGGTGACAAAAGAAATCCGTGCGCGCATTGCCGAAGCGACAGGTCTTCCGGTCGATGTGTTGGGTTCAGAACCGGTTTTTCAAATGCTTTCCGATCGGGAGATCATTGTGGAGGGCGTTCGAAATCTCGAATATTATGACGATGTGTGCGTGCGTATACGAACGGATAAGCTTGTTATCGAGCTTACCGGTAAATGCTTATGCGTCAAATGTCTTGCAAATCAAAATATCAGTGTGTCCGGCCGTATTGAAAACATCTCTCTCATCCGGACAGAATAAAGGTGGGATTCTTATTTTTCCTTTTTTTGCCGGAACTGTTGTTTTGCGGGCAGACGGTGTAAAAGCAGAAACGCTTATCAATCATTTGCGAAAGGATATTCCTTTGCGCGGCATTCGGAAAAACGGTGAAAGATCCCTTCGTTTCGAAATTATGTGCCGCCATAAGCAAACTGTTTTGGAAAGAATCGCAAAGCTTTCCACCGAAGCGGTTGTCTCGGTAGAACACGAAAGCGGTTTTCCGGTCATTATAAGACACATAAAAAAGCGGTTTGGGTTGTTTATCGGTGCGTTTTTGGCGATTATTATGGTATTTGCATCATCAAAAATGATTTGGCTTGTCAGTGTTGAAGGAAATGAAACAGTCGAAAGCGTTGAGATAGAACGTCTTATGAAAACGCTTGGCATTGCCGAGGGACGTCCGAAAAAGGTAAAGGACATCGAATACTTATACAATACGTTTTTGCTTACCGAAAAGCGCATATCCTGGCTTTCCGTCAATTATGACGGCATGATTGCACATGTTGAGGTCAAGGAAACCGAGAAGCCGGAAAAAAAGATCGATAAGACGCAAATTACCAATCTTGTCGCCTCTTGTGACGGCGTTATCAAGCGTGTAGACGCTTTAGACGGAAGCGCTGCCGTGGCACCAGGCGAAACCGTCTGTAAAGGAGAACTGCTCATCAGTGCATTTGTGGAAACACGTGAAACCGGGACGGTTTTGAGAACCGCGCGCGGCAGCGTATGGGCGTCAACCGTGCATACATACGAAATTTCCGTACCAAAGAAAAAGGCGCAAAAGAAGTACACCGGAAAAGAGGATACACGGCGCACACTTTGCATTTTGGGACAGAATTTGCCGCTCTCGCTTCCCAATTTGTATACCGGCGACGCTTATGATAAATCCTATCAAAAAGAACCGTTTGTCTTGTTTGGGTTTGTCAGACTGCCTTTTGAAATTTTGACAGAAACGGCAAAAGTGTACCGTTTCGAGCAACAGCCGCGAAGAAAAGAAGACGCCGCCGCAGAAGCGGCGGCGGAGCTTATGAAGCGAATCGACAGCGATTTGGCGCGTGCGGAGATTTTGAAAAGGGAAGAGGGCATATCCGAAACTGAGGACTCCTATATCTTTACCTATGAACTCTCCTGCCTTGAAAATATTGCGCTGCCGGTTCTTATGGAGTTTGAAGAGTGACTATTCGTTTAATTCGCGCACGGCTCTGGCACAAGCCATCAGCAGACCGTCGTTGTGGAAGCCTTTGGTCGGGCAGATAAAGCCGCCTTCGCCGTTTTCATTCCATGCATAGATAATGGCAAGATCGCTAAGCGTTTTTCCGGCATACTTTTTCTGAAACTCGCCGCAACGCATAATATGGTTATAAAGCGAGATCGGCGTGATATCCGGAGAATAGCAGGAATAAGCCTCCGGTTTTTCAGGCTTTTCGTTGGGCCGGTTATCCCAGCCGCCGGAAAGGCAGGGCATATACGGAAGTTTGCCGAACTTGGTGTGTCCCTCCCACACGACCTCATGGTCATGGGCAAGGTCGTCGAATGGCAATAGATAACTCACTGTACCGTCAGCAGATGTTGTTTTGCCGCGGTGATAGTTGTAGCCGGTAATACCGTCAAAGCCGTCAAGATACAGCTTTTCGCCCAAATCCGTCCAAATGTTTTCCCGTTCAAGGCTCATGGCGCCGGTCGCATCGCGAAGTCCTCCTTGACAGCCCATGATAAAGCAGCCGGGAAGTCCGGCTTTGACGCATTCTTCACGCAAATAGTCAAAGCATTCGTGCGTTTTTTCTCTGCCGCCTAAGTAATCAACGATACCGCTTGCCGAGAAAAAGATAATGACCGGTTTTCCGTCGATTTTCAAAGCGTGTTCATTTGTTAAAAAGCGCATCCAGCGGCTGCATGCGTCTTTCCATGTTTCATAATAAATCTGCGCGCCGTGGTGGTTGCAGACAAGCAGACAGAATTCGAGAAGCGATGCATTGCGGCTGGCAAGATAGCGATCGATAGCACGGTTGTTGCCGCGTTCTTCTCCGCCGCCCTCAGGATAATACCAGTCGAATGCCCAAAAGGCAAGACCTCCGTTATGTGCATAGTCAATCTGCTTTTCCATGTTTTCGACGCTGTTGCCGAGCCAACCCCAAACAGGTTGACGGCAGTCGAATTCTTCGAGAAGCCGCCGTGTCCAATTGCCGCGGTATTCGTACCAGCCGTCGTAGTAATATGCTCCGAGTTTCATGTATCAACACTCCTTTTGTCATTCAGAATTGTTTTAGTCCTCGCCGCTTATGTCATCTATCTGACATTCCAAGTCATCTACTTGATCTTGAAGGTCATCTACTTGATCTTGCAGGTTATCTATTTCGTTTGCTATGTGTACAAAAATGCTGCCAATATCGGTAGCCGGCGTTGCGTTATAAATTTCGATGAGTTCTAATTCCGCCTTTCCGCCGCATTCCATAAAATCAACGCGAAAACCGGTCAATATCCCTTTCCATTGCGGATTTTCAGCCATATCCAAATAGATATCCAGCTTTTCTCCGGCCGTGTATGTATCGGAACGTACACACTTATTTTGTGTATAAGTATCTTCGACCGATGTTTTGAAATAGACCTGCGCATAGGAGCGATTGGGGGTGTCCGGATAGCCGGTAAAGCGCAGATGGACATAACGTGCACGTGATAGATCAAGACGCACGGAATTGTTTAAGAGAATCGGGTCATAGCATACGGCTCCTCCATCACGCATGACCGGCAGTGCGGAAAGGACAAGGCTGATTTTGCTTTCCGGCAGAATTGCCGCATGGATCAGTTCCCAACCGTCCTCAAAAGTTTTGAAAGGATTTGAAAAATCAAAGACAGCAAGCGGTGTTTCCCCCGAAAGCATTTCGCAAAGAGCTGTGTTTCTATTGGGTGCGGCAGTAAGGTTCAGCGCTTTTTCAAGAAGTTCGATCCGTTTTTCGAGCTCCATGATTTTTTCATCGGTGTACATGCACTTTACTCCTTTGGTTATAAATTTTCCTTGTGTTTATTATACAATTTTAGTTCCAATTTGTCAAGCAATTTTGTAAAAAAGTAAAAAGACTTGCCGGAGCAAGTCTTTTTTGTCATAGCGGCTTTTTCACGATTGCCGCATAGCGTCTCGGATAAATGGGATTGGTCGGCTTGGTTTTGCGAATCAAAAGAAGCGCGTGTTCGCTGACCGTACCGTCTGCTTCGGAAAGCGGAGCCGGATAAATCTTTTCCAACTTGCCGGATAGCGCCGGAATGGCTTTTGCAGCAAGCGAAAGCTCACTTTCCGGATTTGCCGCGTCGCATTCCTTTAGGCTCTTATAAGCAATAAACGCACCGCCGACTTTGACAAACGGCAGGCACAGCTCACATAGAACCGGAAGCGCAGCAACCGCACGGGAAACAACGATGTCGTATTTTTCTCTGTGTCCTTTTGCGACAAGCTCCTCGGCACGGGCCGGGAATATATGCGCGTCAAGGGAAAATCTTTCCGAAACGCTCGTGGTGAACCGCAGCTTTTTTTCGGTGCTGTCCACAAAGGAAATATCAATGTCTGCTCTTAGCATTTTGAGCGGCATTCCCGGAAAACCGGCGCCGCAGCCGATGTCGATGACTTTGGCGTTTTGCGGCAAAAGGTCGTATTTCAGCGGATAGAGTGAGTCAAGAAAGTGACGTGAGCAGATGTCGCTTTCGGTTTTTAGAGCTGTCACATTCGTATGTGCGTTGAAATCCGAAAGCATTTGAAACAGAATATCAAATTTTTTCGCTGCTTCTTCGGAGCAAGCAATGTCGTTTTGTTTGCAGAATGCAAGGACGTGTTCGGAGGTATAGGACATGATGACTCCTTATAATGTGTATTAGGCTTTGTTTTTCTGTCGGTCTAAATAGGTTTGCAAGATGATCTGCGCCGAAAGAGTATCGACTGCCTGTTTTCGTTTTTTGCCGAACGTACCGGTTTCATCCATGAATCCGGCAGCGAGGATCGATGAACGGCGCTCATCTAAATATTCGACCGCAAGGCCGGGACAAGCCTCAGCCAACTTATCGCCAAACACATGGATCTTATCTGCCGAAGCTCCGGCTGTGCCGTTCATATTGAGCGGCAGTCCGATAACGGCTTTTTTTACATCTTTTTCGGCGATTATTGCGGCAATCTGGGAAACGGCGTTGTTCATGCCGGTAATTTTTACCGTGCCGATGCCGCCGGCAAGCAATTCGGTCGGGTCGCTGAGCGCAAGGCCAACACGAACGTCGCCGTAATCGATACCAAGAATTCTCATGATGTTCTATTTCCATTCCGTAATTGATAAAAACGGTACCGTACCTATAAGCCGGGTTCTGTGAAGGTGTGACTTATCACACCCCTGACAGCTATCTATCTTGTCTTTGCGTCGCCGCAAAGCTCTGTGCCACCTGTGAAACGCAGGGCGCGCCGCCGATCAAACGGCTTTCACGTGCGGTGTTGCTTCGGATAGGGTTTACACGGCCGCAAAGTCTCCAATGCGCCGGTGAGCTTTTACCTCGCCTTTTCATCCTTACCGTAAAAAACGGCGGTAATTTTCTGTTGCACTTTCCCTAAGGTCACCCTCGGCAGACGTTATCTGTTATCCTTGCCCTGAGAAGCCCGGACTTTCCTCACATCAATCCCTTTCGATGCATGACGCGCAGCTGTCCGGTACGGTACAGACGTATTATACCGTTTTTTTGCTTAATTGTCAAGTGCCGGACGGTATTGTCGAAAAAAATGAAATTTTCCTTGAAAAAAGCGGTAATGTCTGTTACAATGATATCGGTGATGATCTTGACAGAGACAATTCTTCTTGACAGTGGGGTTTTGCAATACGAACTTACCCGAAAAGCCGTTAAAAACATCAATTTACGTATAAAGCGTGACGGCACGGTGCACGTTTCCGCACCGCGCACTGTGACAAAGCGTGAAGCAGAAGCCTTTATCCGGCAAAAAGAGGCATTTATCCGAGCGGCACAGGCAAAATTTGCCGCTATGCCGTCCGTTTGTCGGGAACCGAAGCTCATTTCGGACGGCACGATAATTCCGATTTTAGGCGAACCGAAAACAGTTCGGATTCTTACAGCCGCTCTTCATGAGTCGGTTGAAATATCCGGAGACAGACTTCTTATTGCCATGCGGCCGAATGCCAAAAAAGAGCATGCGCGCTATTTATTGGAAAGCTATATAAGGAACAAGTTTGCCGAACAGATTGTTGAAATCTGCCGCAAAGAGTTTCCGCGTTTTGCTGCTGTAAAACCCGATTTGGTGTTCCCGAAAATAACCGTGCGGCGCATGACTTCGCGTTATGGCAGCTGCAATGCATCAAAGCGTGCAGTAACCTTTAATACGCTTTTGTATCTTTGTCCGCCGGAATTGACCGAATATGTAGTTTGCCACGAATTTACCCACTTTTTCGTGCAGAATCACTCAGCGGATTTTTATGCCTGCTTTGCGCGCTTCATGCCGGATTGGAACGAACGAAAAAAAGCCTTGACGGCGTTTGTGTTGGAAAACGGCATCTTTGAATTGTTCGATGAATAGGCTTATTTTGTTAAAAACATGGCACAAATTTCCAAACGTTAACAATTAAACTGTTGCGAAAAGAGTCGAATTGTTGTATAATTTATAAAAACATACATCATTTTATCGATGTTCAGACATTTATTTTTTGGATATCTCACATTTTTACATACTTACACACAAGGAAGGAAAACATCATGAAAACAAAAGTCTTAGCGCTCCTCTTCACCTCAGTCAGCGTACTTACTTTACTTACTGCATGCGGAAATCTCAAGGAATGCGATTTTTGCGGTAAATTGAAACCTTGCAAAACCGAAACCGTCTTAGGACAGGAAATTGCTATTTGCGATGATTGCCAAAAGGAAATAAACGATTTTGCAAACGGCATAATGAATTTGAACTGAAAACGATAAAGGGACTGTAAAAAACTTGTTTTTACAGTCCCTTTTATTAAAGCAAAACTTAATTCAAGCCCATCGATTTCAGATAATCGTAGCTCTTCTTCAAGCAAGCATACGGGTCTTCGCCGTAGCAGTCATCCTGTTCGACAAAAGCATACTCCACGCCAAGGTCAATCGATGTCTTGATAATGGCATCAAAATCAAGCGTACCGCTGCCGACCGGAGCAAACAAATTCTTGCCGTCCTTGACAACAAGGTCTTTATAGTGAACGCACGGAATGCGTCCGGCAAGGCGTTTGAACCATTCGACCGGGTCATAGCCGCCGGCTTTTACCCAATGGGTATCGAGTGTAAAGCCCATTTCATTGGGTGCAAAGGCTTCCGTCAGATAGTCCATACCGAGTTTGCCGTCAAAGGTCTTGAATTCAATCGCGTGGTTGTGATACATGAAGTAGCCGCCGGCTGCTGCTTTGCGGCAGGAACTGCTTTAGCGATGAAATCTTTAAAGGTATCGGCATTTGCGTCGGGAGCCCAAATGCCCGGCATTGAACCAAGGCCGATGTATTTGCAGCCGAAAATTTTATGGTCGGCTACTACTTTTTCCGGATCGGCAAGAACCTTTCCGAAATCGTAGTGAGTCAAGTCGCAGGTAAGGCCGTTTGCCTTAAGCTGTTCGGCAAGCCATTCCGGCTCATAAGCGCAGGTGCCGGAAACCTGAACAGAGGTATAGCCGATATCGGCTACTTTTTTGAGTGCTTCGGAAAAGCCTTCAAGAGTTTTGGTAAAATTATGAAGCGTATAGAGTTGAGCACCGATTTTCATGATAAAAAACTCCTTTGTATAAACGGATTTTGTGTTGACAATCGTCTATGTTTGTATTATAATGTAAAAGAACTCGGTATGCAATGCATAATTCGGTGATTTTTACCGATTTATTTGTACAAAACAACTTTTTTTCTTTGTGCCGATGCGAGAGGTGATGACTTGAAGTATAAATTTAAGTTAGTCTATGCAACCAAGCGAAACACCGTACCTTATAAATTACAGGACCATAAAGTGGATTTTAACGATTTGACCTTTGTGCACGAAGGCCAGCTTTCCTATATGATCGACGGCACGGCCTTTACCGTCAACCCGGGACAGGCAATGTACTGTCCGGACGGTTCGTCCCGGTATCGCATGAAAGGCACGGAAAACGCCATATATACGTCGCTCAACTTCCGGTGTGCGCCCGAAAACAGACTTCCGCTTCCGTATCACATTTTTGACGCCGATTCGTTCGATATTCGGTTTTATCTCGATAAGATCGTGGAATTATACGAGCACAGCGGCGAATACGAAAAGGCAAAATGCGATGCTTTTACCGCGCTTGTTGCTTATACGTTACTTGAAAACGTCAGCGGCTCGGAGGAAAACAAATATGTGGCGGATATTAAAAATTACATCTCCTGCAACTGGAACAAGAAGCTGACCTTAGAGGAGATCGCGTCCTCTGCGCATTTAAGCCCATCGTACAGCTCGGCTCTTTTCAAGGAAAGCACCGGCACTTCGATCATGGACTACATTATCAATCTGCGCATTACGAAAGCCTGTGATATGTTAAAGTATTCCGACCGTCTTATCTCAGAGATTGCCGAAAGCGCCGGTTTTTGCGACATTTTCTATTTCAGCCGCATGTTTAAAAAGCATATGGGCGTGTCGCCGGCAAAATATCGCTCGGAAGAGAAGAGCGGTTATACCTGAAATCTGTTTGACCGCATGAACGACAATGAAAAACTACATATTTCAAAAACGCCTCCATATGCAATCAGCATATGGAGGCGTTTTTTATCATTAACCAACCGCGATACCGCGTTTTAAAAAACAGGCTTTGGCTGTTTCAAGCGCGACATTGTCCGGCAACACTGCCGGCAGTGTGTTTTTTAACCCTAACGCCGTATATTTGCTTCCGGCGTAATTGTGATAGGGAAGCACACGAACCTTTGTAATATTCGAAAATCCGGACAGATATACTGCGATTTTTTCAGCTTCGCCGTCATTATATTCCGGAACAAACGGATAACGTACTTCGACAGGCACGTTCTTTTCGGCAAGATATTCGAAATTCTCAAGTATCTGCCTATTGGATACGCCTGTACCGCGAATGTGAATGCTTTCATCGATAGCTTTGATGTCATATAAGAAAATATCCGTAAACGGCAAGACTGCGTCAACTGCTTTTTTACTTACTGCGCCGCAGGTGTCCACAGCCGTATGAATTCCGGTTTGCTTCAGCGCTTTTAACAATGCACTGCAAAAATCCGCCTGCAACAGACATTCTCCGCCGGAAAGCGTTACACCGCCGCCGGAATTGTCGTAAAAAGCCTTGTCCTCGGACAATAGCGGAAGCAGCTGCTCGACGGTCATTTCCTTGCCGTATAGTTTTAACGCGCCTTGTATGCAGATATTTTCGCATTTGCCGCAGTTTAGGCATTTTGCACGTTCGAAAAGATGGCCGCTTTCCGTCAAGCTTTGCGCACCGGTCGGACAAACGCCGGCACACAAGCCGCAGCTTACGCATTTGCCGGCATAATAAGCAAGCTGCTTTTCGCGCGCAAGTCCCTCCGGGTTATGGCACCACGCACAGCGAAGCGGACAGCCCTTGAAGAAAACTGTTGTGCGGATCCCGTCGCCGTCGTGGACGGCAAAGCGTTTGATATCAAATATTGTCGCTGTCATGATACAAACCTCACTGTATGCTTTCCGAGCGCTTGATATAGGCATTTTGCTCGTCGGTACACATGTTGTTCCACAGCACGTTCCAGCCGCATACACGCACTTGCAGATTTTTATAGTTTTCCGGATGCTTTTGTGCGTCTCTTAACGTATTTGTATTGAAAATGTTAAACTGAATGCTCATACCGCCATGCTGCATATACGTAAATAACAGCGCCTTCATAACGCCAAGGCCCTCGTCGCCGCTCACGGCTGACGGGTGAAGCATAATGTCCAGGCAAAAGCTTTCGGAATAGGTATACGGCCGCAAGGCCACCGCCGATTCGATGAGCGCTGTGACGCCGTTTTTATCCATGCCGACCGAAGGCGACGCATTTTTCGAGCATTCCGCGCCGGCAAAGCGCCCATCCGGCGTGGCGCCGGTTTTTTTGCCCTCTTCAATAAACATACGCGCCGAATGCATGATCGCTTTATAAACGCCGCCGCGTCCGTTGGGACGGTTGTTGACCTTCATGGCAAAATAAGAAGCAAGCGCTTCGGCATAAACGTTTGTTTCGGCGTCGTTGCAGCCGTATTTGTGAACGCTGTTTAAGACCTTTGCGTGAAGCGCCTCATAGCCTTTCCAGTTGCTGTCAAGCGCAGTTTTCAGTTCTTCGAGTGTTATTTCCTTTTTGTCGTAAACAAATTCTTTGACCGCCATGACTGAATCGACAAGTGTGGCAAAGCCGCAGTTGAGTAACGCGGAATTGTTGAATTTTACCCCGTTCTGATAGGCGTCAGCGCCTTTTTCAAGCGCCGTTTGAATGGTTGCGGAATACATGTTGGACGGATTTATCGTACCTAAATAAGGGTCATAGCTCGTGGAGACCTTAATGGAAAGCTCAATTAAGTGGCTCCACTGGGCAAGTACGGCCGCATAGAAATCTTCGAAATTTTTCATGTCCGAAAGCTTTCCTGTCTGCACGCCGAATGTTTCACCCAAAATCTTATCGTATCCATTTGAAAAAACGTATTCGATCGGCTTTGCAGCATTGATATAAGCCGTTGCAGTAGATACCTCGGCAGCGCGCACACCGGTTTCATAGCAGCCGCGAATGTCCATTTCACGCGCTTCATCGTAGGTTGCGCCATAGCTCATGACCGCGCGCATCATACCGGGTTCGCAGCAAAAGACCAAACTGTTATGTCCGCGGCGTATCATATCAAACACCTTGAAAAGAATGCTGTCCGGCGTGTTATGGTTCACCTTTATCTGAATCTTCGGGTTATATATGTCAAGCTCGTCGTATACGTCGAGAATCAACTCCGAAAGCTCGTTATACTTGGTGCTGCCGTCCTTATTCGTGCCACCCATATAAAACGGCTGCCCCCAATAATTGCCGATCGCCGACCATTGCATGAGAAAATAGCGGAAATACTCCTTGATTTCTTCTTTTGTATAAACGCCGGTTTTGATATCGTTTTGATAGAATCGCCAAAGCGTCGAATCCAATCCGTTGCCAAGCGAGCGAACCTGATAGGCGTCAAAGCATTCGGAGATGAGGAAATACAGAAAGATGACCTGCATGGCCTCATATGTGTTCTGAGGTGCACCGTCGCGAATGTGCAAGAGACATGCGGTGATTTTTTCGGCTTTCTCATGCGCTTTGGTTTTGGCATACCGGTAAAGACGGTCGATAAGTGCCAGAATGGCTTGATAACTGAGAATCATGCCGTCAAAGAAAGCCGCTGTTTTTTTGTCAAGCAAACCGTTTTCTTCGCGATTCTTCCGGTACTGTTCACAGCGCTTTAAAAGTCCCGGAAAGCCGAGATTCAATACAGCATCCCAGTCCGGCACGACATGGTCGAAATCCGGCCAGATGACCGCTGCGCCGCTGCCGCACATTTTGCACATAGTAGAATAAGTATCGGAAAGTGCGGAAAAGACCTCGCTGCTCCATTTATTATGCGTCACGGCGCCCGGAAGACGATTAAGACTGTAAAGCGCAACAAAATAATCGTGTTCGTTTACATCGATCCGCGTGTTTTGTAATACATATCCGACCGCTTTTGCCTTGGCAAGCGGATGGGGAAGTGCAGAAAGCTGTTTTTCAAGCTCTGTTAAGCCTTTCTTGATGTCTTCATCGTCAAGCCCGGTGATTTCGTCAAAGGCATAGCCATGATATGCCATGCGCTCAAACGGATTAAACGGCTTCGAAGTGTCATGGTATTTGTTTTCGAGGTAGGTTCTGTCATCGGCAAACATATAAGCACCGTCCTTGTTTAGATTTTTCAAAACGATTATAACGGATAACCGTGTTAAAAACAATCATCAAAACGATACATATTGACTTTTTCGAAACAAAAGCGTATAATAGAGACGGTGAGAAAAATGGATTTTCTACAAACGAACGAAACGGTGCGAAAAATCGTGCTTGCCTGCTATGTCGCTCCCAACACGGGCGACGCAGTTCATAAAGACCGCAAGTCGCACGGCGTTGCGCTGCATATAAGCGGTTCAAAACTGTATCACTTCTCAGATTCAACAGAACTGTTGGTGCAGAAAAACGATTTGATATTTCTGCCAGAGCATTCCGATTATGTAGTCGAAACGTTAGAGACCGGCGCGTGTTACGCTATAAATTTTAAAATTGAAAGTAATAACGACTTTAAGCCGTTTGTTTTGCCTGTCAAAAACGCCTCTGTCTGCTATGAGCATTTTAAAAATGCAGAACGTGTTTACACGGCAAAAAAGCGAGGTTACGAGTGGAAGGTTCTGTCCGAACTGTATGCCATTCTGTACGATTTAAAGCGAATGTGTGAAAAATCGTATTTTACCAAAAAAGAGGAACGCATGCTGTTTCCGGCTATCGAATACATTCACGACCATTTTACCGGCGAAAAACTTTCGGTCGAAATGCTTTCGTCGCTCTGCGGTATAAGCTCGGTCTATTTCAGGCGGTTGTTTGCTGTAAGATTCGGCGTTTCTCCGGTGCGGTATATCAACGATTTGCGATTATCTCGCGCAAAAGAGCTGATACTTTCCGAACAATACACCGTTGAAGAGGCGGCGCGGCTTTCCGGTTTTGAGGATGAGAGCTATTTCTGCCGATTCTTCAAAAAGGGAACCGGCATGACGCCGTCGGAATACCGTATGCAGACATAAAAAAACAAAAGGACGGTTCTTTGCACCGTCCTTTTTATACTGTTGTTATGCGATGAAGTTTTGTGACATGCTTATATCATTTTCTTTTTCCATACGCCGCACAGATAGAACGCAAGCGACATGCATGCTGCAATCGTCCAGCCGACCGGCCACGCCATCCAGATGCCGATCTCGAAAAACGACTTGAAAAAGACAAAGGCAAGAACAACACGCAAGATAAGGTCGGTAAAGGTAGCGATCGTGTATTGCGCCATAGCGCCCGCACCGCGCAGAATACCGTCGGCAATCAGTTTGACCGTAACGACCGCGTAGAACGGCGCAACGATACGGAAGAAGCCCATGCCGACCTCGACCACGCCCTCCGCGCTGTCAGAGCTGCGGAAAATATCAATCAGCTGCGGCCCGAATACTAAATAAACGGCAGTTAAGATAAGTGCGACCGTCCAACCCATGAGCAATCCGGCACGGAAGCCTTTTTTTACTCGGTCGATCTTTCCGGCGCCCATATTTTGCGCCGTGTAGTTTGACATTGCAGTGCCTAACGTCGAAATGCAGGTAATGGCAAGATTCTGAAGCTTGATAAAGGCCGAATAGCTTGCTATGACCGTCATGCCGCACTCGTTGACAAGGCTTTGGATAAACATGTTTCCGACCGAAACAAAGCTCTGCTGCAAGGTGGAGGGAACGGCAATCTTAAGAAATTTGCCAAGTAACGGAAAAGAAAACAGCTCTGGTTTTTCGTCGCATTCAATGGATTTTAAGCGCTTGATGAGCGTCAAGACTGCCAAAACGCAGCTGAGTCCCTGGCAAAGGAAGGTCGCCCAAGCAACGCCCTTTACGCCCCAGCCAAGCTTGACAAACAGGATATCGACAAATATGTTGCTGACTGACGAAAACGCCAAAAACCAAAACGGTGTTTTGGAATCGCCGAGTGCCGAAAAAATGCCCGTCGAGATGTTGTAAAAAAATTGGAAGAAAAGTCCGAGCGTGTAGATGTATAAGTAGTTGATAACATCGGAAAAGATATGCTCCGGCACTTTGATAACATGCAAAAGGGTCGGTACAAACAGAAAACCGATTAGCATAAGAACCACACAGATAACGCTGCTTGCAATAAAACAGGTGCTGACAGCGGTCTTAAGCTCTTTATAGCGCTTGCCTCCGAATAACTGTGAGGCGATAACCGAAGTGCCGACATTGCAGCCGAAAGTGAAAGCCAAATAGATGAGCGTTACTTCGTAAGCGTTTCCGACGGCGGCAAGGGCATTATCGCCAATGAAGCGTCCGGCCACGAAGCTGTCGGCAATATTGTACAGCTGTTGGAAAATAATGCTGCCGAGCAGCGGCAGGGAAAACAACCACAGCACACGGCGCGGACTGCCTTCAGTCAGGTCTTTTATCATAATTCCGGCTCCTTTATTCGAATGTTTTTACTAAATTTGAATTATATACCGCGATTTGTATTTACTCGTGAATCATATGTTAAAATAGCGTAACAAAAACCATTTGAAAAGGAAGGCTTAATAGTGACAAGTAACTATTTTGTCGCAGAGAACGGTGTGACCCGA
>ERZ773136.359-NODE-359-length-53064-cov-7.065008_pt1 | contig 53064 bp, 47 predicted proteins | sample MGYA00580855_ERZ773136 | MGnify/ENA primary metagenome ERZ773136 (study PRJEB29015, sample SAMEA2737860) | human gut metagenome | biome: human gut; feature: human-associated habitat; material: faeces | place: China | collected 2012 ... | reverse complement strand
CGTTCCTGAAAGCGGATGCAAAGGTATACACTTTTTCAGCTTAATCCAAATCTTTTGAAGAAAAAGTTTCATTTTAAGACGGATTTTAACAGATATTCACACAGTACTCTATGCAAATTGATTTTGTACCTTATAATATATATACGCGCGCAAACAGTTTACAAAGACATGACAGAAACTGACATTACTGTCACAAAACCAAGGAACACAAGCACAGTATACATAAGTTGGTATCCAACATTTACCGACATCAAAAGATATCATATGCAATCCGCATCTTTGCCATCTCCGACATTACTTTATATAAGACAGGCAAAGCCCTCGCCCATGATGCATTCCATCACGTTCCGACTCCGGATTTTTTGATGTGCCTCCCGGGCATCAAGTGAGTTGATTGCAACTTATTTTGAACGACCACTTACTATAAAAACAAATACTGCTTAATAAAACAAAAAAGTACGGCACGCAATTTGTATCTGATGATAAAAACGCATATATTTGCAAAGCAATATCACAACAAACAAAATTCAGAACAGAAATGGAAAGAGAAAGACTTTATTATTCATCACAAGACAGGGAGCTGTCATTATCCGCCGCCTTTCCGGCACTTATGCGTAAAGTATACATATGGATGACACTTGCCCTTTCAATCACAGGCATCACCGCATACGGCGTGGCGAGCTCACCCAATCTCATAATGGCTATAGCGACCAACAGCGGACTGATGTGGGGCATTATAATAGGAACATTCGCACTCGTAATGATTATCAGCTCCGCCATAAACAGACTTTCGCTCACTACCGCCACCCTACTGTTCACACTCTACTCCGTGCTGAACGGAATGATGCTGTCGTCCATATTCCTTGTCTACACAATGTCGTCCATCGCGCAAGTGTTCTTCATCACAGCCGGAACGTTTGCCGTAATGGCAGCTGTGGGGTACTTCACGAAAACCGACCTGACATCGTTCGGCAAACTGCTTTTCATGGCTCTAATAGGGCTTGTCATTGCCACAATAGTAAACATCTTCATGAAAAGCGGAACGATGGGACTCATCATCAGCTACGTGGGTGTGCTTATATTCGTAGGACTCACGGCTTATGACTCACAGAAAATCAAACAGATGCTGATGTCATGCGACGATGTCACTGAGAACAGCCAGAAACTTGCTCTGCTCGGATCACTGACCCTGTATCTCGATTTTCTCAATCTTTTCCTCTATCTGTTGCGCATTTTCGGAAGAAGAGAATAAAAAACACGTTTTTCAAAGATAATAAAACCGCAAGCAGTATATTTAAAGAGGAGTGTATCAATCATGATATCTCCTCTTTTTTAGTATGCTGTTTTAACCCGAATCGCATCTGACTTAATCCGCAGTTCGTACTGCTGTCAGTCAGATTGATTCCAGTTTGTAACAGAAATTTAATGGTATACACGGGGAAAAAGCGAAATACAAGATGGCAGAAACAGTGCGGAAGAGGGATGAAAGAACCTACAATCAAGTAAAAAAAACGTTATGACGGTATAATGACCGCTTCTGGTTTAATGAATGTAAGCAGAAACAGTGACAGGCTGCCACACCATCTTCCCATCATTGCCATAGCGGCTCATTCTCCCAACCTACAGGAAAGCCGAGTGCAGCCTTATCTATTTCCGGAAACGCGGAAAAAAGTCTGTTCATCTTATCAAGCATATCATTGTCCGGAGATATGATGTCAAGGAAGTACTTGATGACACACATATCAAAGTAAACTTTCAGTGAATCTGTCGGCAACGTAATCTAAGGGCGTGACATTCTCATCGGCAACGTAGCACGAATAGAGAATATTCAATTCCAAATGCGGGCATGATGGCAACATGAGTTTCGCGCCACTGCTATAATGGTAAGCCATGATTCAAAAGGTGCTACCTGCAGACCGAACGATTGGGCAATACGCTTCTTTATCTTCTTGTTCCTGATGTTAGAATAAATATTGGTGATCACTCCAAACGGCAATATCTCTGTCAGCATCCATGACGGAGGATACTGATTGCTATATGTCTCCTTGAAATGATTGATGAAATCCTCTTTGGTATGGTTTAGCTCCTCTTCAATAAGACGTAAAGAGCGATTGAACTTTGAAGGGTTTGAGAATCCGTCACCATCAGTCATCCAGAATGGATTGCCCGTCATTTACGTTCCAAAGTCCACAATAGCACAACGCACAGCCACTTCAATCTTCTCAATCTCATTGAACAAGAGCATACGGAGCTTCTTGTCAAATCTATACAGCATCATAACCTTGCCAAATGTTACGCCCTGCTTGAACAAATGCCGTTCCTTGTGAATAGAGAGTAACGGATACATATAGGCAGACAAACGATAATAACCAATGTGGGAAAGATAATGCTTGCCCCTTTCCTCATCACCTATCTCCATACCTCTTAATTTAAGCAAACGCACTAACTCCTGTGGTGTGGAATAAGTCTTTATAAACGGAATCCTTGTTGTCATGGTTCTATAAAAAACAAAAACGACCCGCACATTTGAGCATCGTTGAGAGGCTTGGCGGGTTCTCGTGCAACAAAGATACGAATAATCATTGACAACACAAACTTTTTCGCAAGAAAGATTTTAAGAAAGTTTATTCCCAAGACATAATCACAAGCAGATGCTCCGAATTGATTATCATCAGACAGAGTGATGTCCCAGGGAAGGAGTTCCAAAATGCAAAGGTGTCACTTCTGTATCGTCAAGCCACATACCGGAAGTTCCGATGGCAGAGGTCGGGCTGACACACATATGAAATAAGACACATGCGTCCGATTGTCTCGCGTCCGGACGTACTCACACATAGTCTCGTCAAGACATGGCAAGAAAACTACCATATTTCCTGAGAATATCAGCACACGAAAAGAAAATATTTCTCTGTCTTATCGTCTCCGCCACGTAATGAAGTGACCCGACCTTAAGACAGTGGGCTCTACAGCTTAACACGAAGTAAAAAATATTGACAGAACTTTTTTATAAAACAGGCTGCGCCAGGCAAGATGAAAGCAAGCATTCACCGGGTCTGACTACACTGTTTGTCGGCAAAACAGATACGCTGAAGACATCCAAGTGTTTTCTTACTACAATATTTCCCTCTCATTGTTTTTCAACAAATCATTCGCCGAACCATATTTCTCAACCACAAGTCGCAGATTCTGTTCTTTTAAGGATGCATATATACCCTTCCTGACTGTTACTGACGCAATATGCCTGTGCGGGAAAGCCCGTATCATCCTGCCAAAAAGCCTTTATCGCGTGCTCATAAAGGCTTTTCCGCGTGCCGGAAAAGCCTCTTCCGTCGTACAAGACACTGTTTTATACAGATGCGAGGCACACAATATGCCGGTATACAAGTGATTGTTTCAGCGTGTCAGAATCAGCGCGTACGCAGGCAGACGGCATGTTGTCTGCAAATACGCGATTCTCAGAGACTTCACGTTGTCCGCATAGTCCGATTTCCTCCACAGTATTACGTTTACGCAGTGTTTGCCAAAGACATATCCGAAGCATATCATTCCACTCATTTGCCTTTAAGCCGCCCTATCCTGTTCTGCATTTGTCACGCAGACGGATGAGATGTATACGGAGCCTTGCGTAAAAGAAACGCGGATAGACGGAAGTATGGCGGTATGATATCATGAAAGGTTCTGTGGTTGACTCAAAGCGTCGGGATGAACAGAAATACAAACCACCGTCTCTCGAATATAAAAAAAGAGAGTCTTTGACCCGAATCTGTCATTAGAACGCCGGTCCTACATTTAAGGCTTATTGCAAGCTATTCATCCTTCTTCCGCAATGCTGCCGTAATCTTACATTCCGCCCTTTCCATGTGCAGCCCGCCACATCTTAGATGAATCTTAATACAATCCGGCTGACAGCAGCACAAAATAAGAATGTAAATATAATGACAGATTCGGATTTGAAAACCGCATCCGGCTCAGTGTAACGCCAAAGACAACGCTCTCTACGCAAATGCCACACAACCCCACATCACGCACCTTACGCATTCTGTCTCCACGGTAACGAAGCTGCGACATAACATCTGTTATTGTAAGAGCAGCAGAGCCGCATCTTTTCCGTTGGTTTACCCCGTCCCGGACTCAGGTAAGCAGCCTGACGCCGGAAGTAAAATCATGAGCCAGTTCGGTTTTGCATAAATATTCATAAAATACATCTAAAGCCGCATAAAAGTGTAATTTTATGCAAAAACATTTGGTTGTTTATGCAAAAACGAGTAACTTTGCCTGCGAAAAGTGAATAAATATACAGTCATGAAAATAAAGACAAGCAGAATAGAAGCCCTTAAAATGCTTATCTCAAGCAAGGAGCTGACCTGTCAGGAGGATGTGCTCAAAGCTCTTCAGAAAGAAGGCTTCAAGCTCACCCAAGCCACCCTGAGCCGCGACATGAAGCAGTTGAAAATAGCCAAGGCTGCCAGCATGAACGGCAAATACGTCTATGTTTTGCCTAACGAGACGATGTACCGCCGCATTCCTAACCCGCCTTCAGCCCTCGAAATGCTCAAGACACCGGGATTTCTGTCTATCAATTTCTCGGGAAACATGATTGTCATAAAGACCAGACCCGGATATGCGAGCTCCATTGCCTATAACATAGACAACAGCAACATTGACGAGATACTTGGTACGATTGCCGGTGACGACACCATCTTCATTGTAGCCAAAGAAGGCACTTCGCGTGAAAGCATCGTCGAGACAATCAACAGAATAGTGAACAACATCTGATATGAACGACATATCCGAACAATAATCCTACATAGTAAAAATGGAAGAAGTAAAGGTGATAGTAGCCGATGCCACTCACGAGAAATACATCGACACAATTCTTGAGACAATTGAAAGTGCCGCAAAAGTACGCGGTACGGGTATTGCCAAACGTTCACACGAATACATCCTCACAAAGATGAAGGAGGCAAAAGCCGTCATAGCACTGGCGGGCGACCGCTTTGCAGGGTTCAGCTACATCGAGACATGGGGCAACAAGCAGTATGTCACGACATCGGGACTCATTGTGCATCCCGACTTCCGGGGACAGGGGCTTGCCAAACGCATCAAGAACCTCACGTTCACACTTGTCCGCACGCGGTGGCCTCACGCCAAGATATTCAGCCTGACAAGCGGTGCGGCAGTCATGGCGATGAACACACAGCTCGGCTATCACCCCGTAACATTCGCCGAACTCACCGACGACGAGGCGTTCTGGAGAGGATGCGAGGGGTGCGTCAACGTGGATGTGCTCAAACGAACGGGGCGCAAATACTGCATATGCACAGGTATGCTGTACGACCCAGAGGAGCATCTGCCTGCCAAACTGTCAGAGGATGTGCTTGAAAGAATAAAACAGCTCGGCAGTTGAAACGGCGTCAGCAGCACGACATCCAGCCCGACCGTGCGGACGGTTCCTCTTCCGTCGTTAAGTAAAAGACAGGAAGCGCGCAAGACGGCAAACACAAATCAGAATCACAAAAAAACGAGAATAATGAAAAAAGTAGTTGTTGCATTTTCAGGAGGACTTGACACCTCATACACAGTGATGAAACTCGCACAGGACGGATATGAAGTACATGCAGCCTGTGCAAATACCGGCGGGTTCAGCGAAGAACAGCTGAAGACCAACGAGCAGAACGCCTACAGACTGGGAGCCGCCAAATACGTCACCCTTGACGTCACTCACGAATACTACGAGAAATCGCTCAAATACATGATATACGGAAACGTGATGCGCAACAACTGCTACCCCATCTCCGTATCGTCAGAGCGTATATTCCAGGCAATAGCGATAGCGCGGTATGCCAGAGAGATAGGAGCCGACGCCATAGCGCACGGCTCTACCGGAGCGGGCAACGACCAGATACGTTTTGACATGACGTTTCTCGTCATGGCACCCGGCGTGGAGATAATCACACTTACACGCGACAAGGCTCTCTCCCGTCAGGAAGAGGTGGACTATCTCAACGCGCACGGATTCAGCGCAGACTTCACAAAGCTGAAATATTCATATAATGTAGGAATATGGGGCACGAGCATCTGCGGCGGCGAACTGCTCGACTCGTCGAAAGGACTGCCAGAGGAGGCTTATCTGAAACATGTCACGCAAACTGAAGAGCAGCTGCTGAGAATCACCTTCGACAAAGGGGAGATAACAGCCGTAAACGACGAACCGTTCGACGACAAGATAAAAGCGATACAGAAGATTGAGGAGATAGGCGCGGCATACGGCATCGGCAGGGACTGCAATGTGGGCGACACAATCATAGGAATAAAGGGACGTGTAGGCTTTGAAGCTGCCGCTCCGAAGCTCATCATCGAAGCCCACCGTCTGTTGGAGAAATACACTCTGAGCAAATGGCAGCAATACTGGAAGGACCAGATAGCCAACTGGTACGGAATGTTCCTGCATGAGAGCCAGTATCTCGAGCCTGTCATGCCGGACATAGAGGCAATGCTCACATCGTCACAGCGCAACGTGAGCGGAACGGCAATACTGAAGCTGCGCCCGCTCGGGTTTGAGACCGTAGGAGTGGATTCGGTAAACGACCTGCTCAAATCGAAGCTCGGCGAATACGGTGAGATGCAGCACGGCTGGACGGCAGAAGAGGCGAAAGGCTTCATCAAGGTGCTCAGCACTCCTCTGAGAGTCTACTACGGCATTCATCCCGACGAAGAAAGATAAAAAAACATACTTATGACCGGAAGAAAATTATATTTGTCGGACACCGACAAGAAGATAGCAGGCGTATGCGGCGGACTCGCCGACTATTTAGACATCGACGCGACCATCATACGCATAATATGGTTTGTTGCCGCGTTTTTCTACGGCACAGGCTTCATCCTTTATCTTGCCTTCTGGCTCATTGTACCACGCGAAAGAAACATTATCCCATGAAGATAGGAATATTAGGCGCAGCCGGCTACACAGCCGGTGAGCTTCTGCGGCTGCTTATAAACCATCCGCAGGCAGAGATTGTGTTTGCCAACAGCGAAAGCAACGCCGGCAATCCCGTCACCGATGTACATGAAGGGATCATCGGCGATACTGATATGCGCTTCACATCCGAAATGCCGTTCAGTGAAGTGGACGTGGTGTTCTTCTGCTTCGGGCACGGCAAGAGCGAGGCTTTTCTGAAGGAGCATGCCATACCGTCGGATGTGAGGATTATAGATCTCGCGCAGGACTTCCGCATTAAGTCTCCGGGCAACGACTACGTTTACGGTCTGCCGGAAATAAACAGGAGTCTCATTGCACATGCCAAGCACGTGGCAAACCCCGGATGTTTCGCCACATGCATACAGCTCGCGCTTCTTCCGGCAGCCGCAATGGGACTGCTCACGTCTGACATCTCGGTCAACGCCATAACAGGAAGCACGGGCGCAGGACAGAAGCCGTCGTCTACCACCCACTTCTCGTGGCGTGCGGACAACATGAGCATATACAAACCGTTCTGCCACCAGCACGTGCCTGAGATAAGGCAGAGTCTGACACAGGTGCAAGGCTCGCTGCCGTGCGACATCGACTTCATTCCCTATCGCGGCAACTTCGCACGCGGCATATTCGCCACATCAGTAGTGAAGACCGACGCGAAACTTGACGACATCATGGCAGCTTACAAGGATTTCTACAAAGACGCGCCGTTCACACACTATTGTGACAACGCCATTGACATGAAACAGGTTGTCAACACCAACAAGTGTCTTGTACACTGCGACAAGTTCGGCAACAAACTGCTTGTCACATCATGCATCGACAATCTGCTGAAGGGTGCCGTCGGACAGGCTGTGCAGAACATGAACATCATGTTCGGACTTGACGAACGGTGCGGACTTGCTCTCAAAGCATCGGCTTTCTAAAATAGTATCGGCATGGCAAAGTTCGACAAAGACCTTTTAGCAAACTCAATCATAGTTGGCGCGCTCGTAGCAGGCGTGTTATACATCATCATCACCACATTAAGCAAATAAGATGAAACTATTTGACGTTTATCCTTTATACGACATAAACATAGTACGGGGCAGCGGCTGCACCGTGTGGGACGACAAAGGTCAGGAATACCTCGACCTTTACGGAGGACATGCCGTCATCAGCATAGGCCACTGTCATCCGGTATACGTAGAGGCTCTCAAGAATCAGCTCGACCGTCTGGGCTTCTACTCAAACTCAGTTGTCAACACTCTGCAACAGCAGCTTGCCTCACGCCTTGGCAAGATATGCGGATATGAGGACTATCAGTTGTTTCTCATCAACAGCGGAGCGGAAGCCAACGAGAATGCCTTGAAACTGGCGTCGTTCCACACAGGCAGAACCCGCATACTCTCGGCGCAGAAAGCCTTTCACGGACGTACGTCACTGGCAGTAGAGGCTACCGACAATCCAAAGATTATCGCTCCGGTCAATGCTAACGGGCATGTGACTTATCTGCCGCTCAATGACATCACGGCATGGGAACGCGAACTGGCAAAGAATGACGTCGCAGCTGTGATACTGGAGTGCATTCAGGGAGTGGGCGGCATACGTCTTGCCACTCCGGAGTTCGCGCAGGAACTGCAGACGGCATGCCGCAGACACGGCACCGTACTCATATGCGACGAGATACAGTGCGGCTACGGTCGCAGCGGCAGATTCTTCGCCCATCAGTGGCTCGGCATACGTCCTGACCTCATCACCGTGGCAAAAGGCATAGCCAACGGTTTCCCGATGGGAGCAGTGCTCATATCACCCGACTTTGTGCCGTCATACGGGTTGCTCGGCACTACCTTCGGAGGCAATCATCTGGCATGTGCCGCAGCGTTGGCGGTACTTGATGTCATGGAGAACGACAATCTTGTGGAGAACGCGCGCAAAGTGGGCGACCGTCTTCTCGAAAGGCTCGACTCTCTGAAAGCCACACAGCCGCACATCACCGACGTACGCGGTCGCGGTCTGATGATAGGCATCGAGCTCGACATTCCCCACAAGGAAGTACGCTCACGACTGATTCACGACGAGCACTGCTTCACGGGCTGTGCGTCCACAAACATCCTGCGTCTGCTTCCGCCGCTTTGCCTCACTGAGGAACAGGCAGACTCATTCATCGAAAAACTCAAACGCTCATTATGAAAACAGCTATAATAGGCGTGGGTGCCATGGGAGGCGCCATTGCCGAAGGAATGCTTCACAGCTGTAAAGTCAATCCTGCTGACATCATAGCAGCCAATCCCCACACCGACAAGCTCTGGCATCTTGTTGACGCCGGAGTCTTGGTCACATCCGACAACAAGGCGGCAGCCGCAAAGGCTGATGTCGTCATAGTGGCTGTGAAGCCGTGGCTCGCCGAAGACGTAATGAAAGACCTCATGACTGTCATGGACTACCGCCGCCAGGTGCTTGTATCTGTAGTGGCAGGTGTCACAGCCGCGCAAATAAACGGATGGATGCAGAAAGACGGTGCTATGCCTCAGCTGTTCCTCGTCATACCAAACACTGCTGCGTCAATATGCGAGTCCATGACCTTCATCGCACCATGCAACGCCTCGGAGCATAATACCGAATTGATAAAAAAGCTGTTCGACAACATCGGCTCCACCATAATTACCGACGAGCGTCATCTCGCGGCAGGCATGGTTCTCGCCTCATGCGGCACGGCATTCGCTTTGCGCTACATACGCGCGTCTGCAGAGGGCGGCGTAGAGCTCGGATTCCGTGCCGCTGAAGCCACACGCATTGTCGCGCAGACCGTAAAAGGTGCTGCTTGTCTGCTCATGAATTCCGGAAGCCACCCGGAGGAGGAAATCGACAAGGTGACCACAGCCGGAGGAATAACAATAAAAGGCCTCAACGCCATGGAGCAGGCTGGATTCACCGGAGCGGTGATACAGGGGCTGAAGGCGGCTGGGAAATAACCACCTCAGTACCAAAGCCATTCCAGCGGATATACATTCCTTAACACATCCCTGCAACTGTTGGACTCAACGGCAGCCTCTCTGTTCTCGCCGTCACTTCTTGCGGGATTGTTCAAAGGAGCGTATTCAGCCAGACTCCGAAGCAGATTTTCCTTGGTATATTTATCAAGAGACTCCGAAGCAGTCAGAGTTTTCCGCAATATAGAGCGCAGTTTCTTGTCAGTCCCGGAATCGTTTATAAAGCTTTCAAGATAGGTGGTCTCCGCTTCACTGCCATCACGCAGCCTTATGATGAGAGCTTTCACAGGCTCGAACTTCCGCTGGCTGCGTTTGTACACCTTTCTTTGTTTTTCGGAAAGCATGCCGTCTATGGCGTTTCTTATCTGCACCACACGTGCATTACTTATCTTACCTTCATCCACCTTTTCGTTTATACGCTCCACTCTCGGCACAAGCATCTGCTCACGTTCTATGTCAAAACGTTCGTCAGGATTAAGCTGTATGCTTGACGAACGCGAGTGGCTCACTATTGCAGCCTGTTCCCGCATCATGTCGGCAATGCCGCGCCAGTCAGCGTCATCAAGCTCGTTCGGACTCAGTCCGTTCTCCACAATAAAGACATCTGCAAGCCATAAAGCATGCGTATAGGCACTGTCAGCCTCCGCAGCGCGTCCGTCAAGTTCGAGACATGCACCCCGAAGTATTGCCGCGTAAAGTTCCTTGCGCGGGTCATAATAATCCAAATCGAAAAGACCTCCGCGCAATGATTTTCTCAGCATCACCTCAGTGCTTTCAGACCTGTCGTTGAATCCTAAATCATGATATTTCTCCAATCCCCGTTCCAGCACTTCCGCAGCATCTGCATACTCGCCTTTAGAAGCATGCACGGAAGCAAGTGTCACAAACACTTCCGGATTATAACACCCCTTCCAGATGGAGAATACCGGTGTAAGGCGGCTTATGACTGTATCGGCATCGGCAGTCTCAATGGCACCCGGAGGGTTACCACTAAGTTTTCCGGCAAGGCGCACAGCCTTTTCCACATAATCCTCCATATATGCCGGAACACCATTTTTTCCAGAGAACAATATGAAAAGATTGAACATCACGTCCACCGGTTGTCCTGCAATCAATGCCGGTTCCCATCGCCGCATGCCACGGAACACCCTGTGCAGCTCTTTCTTATATAATGGATGCAAATTGGGCATCATGTTGTCCACAGGCACCGCCACACCGTCTTTCCTCACCACACAATACACTATGTTCGGGGGAGCCTTGTACACAGTGTCTGTCCATGCCTCTATGGGATAGACGAAATTATCCCTCATATATCTGTTCAGCGCATCAATCCCGCCCGGATATTTCGGATTGTCATCCACCTTAGTGTAGACCACCGGCGGTATGCTGTCCCAATAATCTGTGTATTCATATTTCACAGACATCGTATTTTTCCCATCCGCATTCTGTCCGTAAGTAATAATACTGCCCCCGCCACACAACAGACATAAAACAATGTAAATTCCTCGAATACTCATAACGTATGTATTTTACATCGGATTTTTGCTAAATACGATAATATATATATTAGAAACAGAAAGACAAAATCAGTCTTTGTCCACTATATAAAACCTCACATTGATATTACCATCGATGATGTCATTCTCCTTTATTTCGCCAAGTCCTCCGCTAACAGGTCCTATATAAACAAACGACATCTTAAGCCAGTTATAGTCAATCACAAGCACATCGCTGTACGAATTGTGTGACGTAGTAGCACTGTCACCCACTTCGGTTATGATTCTTGCATACACTCCCCTATGGTTTGTGAGCGCTTCCTTCACATTGTCCAAATCGGACGGTCTCTCATACGTATTATAATGATAAAAATTAGTTGTTAGAAACTTATAGATCTCATCATCGCTTATCTCATATCTTCCTGTATGTGAATCAATGTAATTTTTGAACCTAACCCGGAGTGCCCCTGCATCTATGGTCTTTCCAAGAAGTGCTCCGAGATTCACAAGGCTACCTATCGTGTTTTCACCGTTATTAACGGTCTGGAAGGACAACGAAGAACCCAAAACCTTTGTGCCCGGTTCAACATAATCCCAAGTAGCCACGTGACCACCGCTCCATCTCTCATCATTGACAAGTTCATAGAACTTGGAAACACGTACAGGATTCTGGGCATGTCCACGTGCGAACCACGAATTAAGAAAAAGCGAGCATCCATATTCAGATGATGTGGGTTCGTCTACAAACCCCAACCGCTCCACGTATCCGGCTTTCCACACGTCCCATTTGGCAAAGGCATTATAACCCTCTATAGAAATAGGACTTCCTGGTTGACCAGGCTGTTCTTTGTCTCCACGGAACAATTCCTGAAGAGCTGGTTCAAAATATGTTGACACATAATAATTCCACCCCATAAGTGGTGTCAGTGTTTCTCTTTTTATCCAATGTGATAAATAATTATCTTTATCTGGATTTATCGTTTCTCTAAATCCATTGTCTATCAGCCAGTCATATAACTCCTTCCATTTATCCTCTTCATTATCAGGCATGGCAAAACAGTTTTCGTCTAATCGTTTTTTCATAATGTTCTGTTTTTAGTTATAAACTTCATCTGTATTTTGCAAATATAGTAAAAGACCAAAAAGCCACACAACTGGAAGGGCGTAAAAAATACAAAAAACAGTTAAAAGCCTACCCTGATTAAGAGATTTTAAGTTTCTTGAATAACAGACAAACACAAGTAAGAAAAGACAAATAATAGATATGATACGATGTCTGAATACGGCAGGAAAATGAACGCGCACGCCAAACCGACTTATATGAAAGCATATGTGCTATTCTTCTGGCGAGATATGTAATCGAAGACACATGACAGTCAAACGTCAGTTTAAATACGCTAAATCATGATTTCAGCAATAAGAGAAAAACCTTTTGCGCGCAATTTTGGCAGAACATTGAACCACCGACCCTCAATGGTATTGATGCCATAGCTCTTAGCACACGCAAATGTTTCTCTCATAGGAGTGTCTTTGCTGTCAAAAGATTTTACAGACGATGACTGCTGAAGTCACAAATCAAGATGCATCACCTATGGTGGCATTATGCCGATGACTGTAGACTTAGGTGTTCCAGTACATAATCCGCCTGCAAAACAGTCAGCGAAAGACACTCCCAATGAATATTCGGAGATGGTTTTATCTCATACGGTGTCAGTGGTCAGCCGAAGTGCCCAATATGGGGAACACCGTAAGCCGCAGTTCGGTGCATCCATAAGGCACCAGACTTATTTCTTCGCTTCTGTCAGACAGAGCCGGTGATCCAGGAGCAGGCAGGTTGGGGTTTCTCACTCCCTCTTCCAAAGCCCATTGCAGCCGCCGCACCGGGATTGTGATTCTGACAGGCGTGTCTTTCAGGTCAAACGGATAGGCATGCTTCAGCTTGTTTTCATCCACATAAACTTTCACATCTTTTGCCGTCAGGCGTTGCGGAACGACTCCGTAATTGAACGCTCCCTTTGGCGTGATGCTCCAACTCTTGAAGTCGGGATTGGCTGATTTCTTTCCGTTAAGATTTGGATAATCCACATCATCCTCCACCTTTGTCTGCGGAATAGCATAGCTGAATAGCAGCGGACCACGTTCCACGTAAATGCCCTGATCTTCTATTGTGACGACGCGCGGGGTCATATCAAAAACGAGCTCAATGCGGTCGCCGTCGCGGAACTTTCTCTTTATCTCAGCGAACGACTGCGATGTATACTTCCTGGCGAGCGTTTTTCCGTTTACACGTACGACCGCTCCCTTTGCCCAACCTGGAATTCGGAAACGGAACGGAAACGTTGTGCTCTTTTTCAACGAGAAGGTAAAGGATATAGAACCATCAAACGGATAATCTGTCGTTTCGGTGACCGTAAGCGGCTGTCCGTTCACTGTTGTGGTGAAAGATGACGGTGCATACATGGCAGCCGTAACTCCGTTCTCACCGCTTTTCAGCCAAAGGTATGATGCGAAATTGGGCATGAAGCGGTGTACATTGCCTGCACAGCACTCCGTCTCATGCGTAGGACGATACTGCATCCACGTCTTGCCCCGTTTGAAGGCGTTGTTGTCAGATGTGCCGGTAGCGATGAGCTGATTGACCGAAGAGAAATACTGGAGAGACCTGAAGTCTTTGGTGACAGCTCCCAAACCGGCATTGAACACCGCCCTCTCTATGCGGTCAGCCCAACGCGCGTCTCCCGTTACTGTGAGAAACTGCTCCAACGACCATGTGAAATCCGAGATATCGCACGTCTCGTGAGCAATGTCGATGTCGTTTCCGCCCACATGTTCGGCACTTGTAGGGACACCGTCCGGCAACATATTATATTTTTCAAACTGCCGCTCAGCATTGAGCGCCAGGTCCAGATAGCGTTGTTTGCCGGTATAGGCATAGAGCAGAAGCGGCACTTTCAGCATCTCGCAGTATGTCACACCATGCAGATGGAGCGGCTCCTTGCTTGCAGCCTGCACGGCGTCAAGCTCAAAACCTCCCGCGTCATAAGCCTTCTCTGCGAGCGCAAGGAGAGCTTTATTACCCGTTTTGCCATATATTCTCAGTATGCCTTCAATGTTAAGAATATGCCGCGAGCCGTTGGTCAGGTCTGACGGAGTAAGACTTAAATAGTGTTTTTCAAGCGCAGCCACCGCCTCCGGATGGTTTCCAGACTCGTAGTAAGCCTTCATGGCTCTGAAAAACACCACCATAGGCCAAAGCGACTCTATTTTCGGATTGCCTAATTTACCGTTTGGAGCCGCATGCGCGATTGTATATGTGATGCCGCTTTCCCCTCGGTCAATCATCGCTTTGTCCTTCAGCAGATAACCCAAACGGAGCAGTCCGTCCGTATAATAGGCAGTCTGCTCATACCGCCACCAGTCCTGCGCAACCGGATTTTCATTTTTTCTGGCAATCTCCCCTGCCCACAGGCACGTGTTGTAAGGATAGGACAAAGCCTCCGGATGACCTGTCATGCCATCCTTTTGACGCACAAGAAACTCTTTGAGCCAACCTTTCGGAGTTATCTGAGTGAGCGCGCACTCCTTGTATCTGGCAAATGTCTGCGCCATGACAGAGACTGCTCCTGCGATGAGAAAGAACGTCAGGACAATAGCTTTTCTTTTCATACCAATGTGTTTTTCTTTTTTTGACATATTAATAATGTGAATAAAATGATTTATAAGTATCTGTAAACAATTATCATATGGAGATTGTCATAGTATCATTGCGCATAAATGCAAAAGATACGGTAACGCCCCGACATGCCTGCATACACAGAAACGCACGACCGGAACTGCTGCGCGCGCATCCGCACACAACCGGATGAACACGCTCCCTCATCAGTATTCAAGGACAAGAGCCTGCCGTGGCGTCAGCCGGAAGTCCTTGCCGAGGGAATAGTAGCGTCCGGAAGTGACGTCCACAGCCGTTTTTCCTCCGGCGTTGAGTTCAGAGTAGCGCGCGGCATGAAACGTGTTCTCAACGTTCTTCCCGTTGATTACCACGAGCACACTCCTGCCTTTATACGACCTGTTGATGACATACACGCCTCTGAAAGGCACAAACTGAGTCATGCCGCCTTTCGTTATCACCTCGTTTCCCTGCCTCCAGTGCAACAGTCGGCTCAGCCAGTTGAACATGTCGTTTTCCGCCCGGCTACGCCCCTCAGCTGTGAAGGCGTTGTGCTTGTCGCCCGGGAATCCGCCGGGAAAATCCTTGCGCACGTTGCCGTCGGTAAATTCCTTAGTTCCGTTCATAAGTATTTCCGTACCATAGTATATCTGTGGTATCCTCCTGACAGTGAGAAGAAGCGAGAGTGCCTGTTTCAAGGCAAGAGTGTCACATCCGTTGCCGAGGAAGCGGTCGGTGTCGTGATTGTCGATGAACGCCATCACGCTTTCGGGGTTGGGATAAAGATAATCATACACAAAATTGTTGTATATGCGGTTCATGCCGCTCCATCCGCCGTCGGTGTCCTCCCTCTTCGCCTGGTTTATCTTTTCATAGAAGCTGAAGTCCATCACCGTCTTCAGGTTGCTGTTGAACGGTGCCTGCCGCGCGTCTTTCTGCCATGCAGCCGTGTAGGAAGGCTCTGCCACCCACGTCTCACCCACGGTATTGAAGTTGGGATATTCGTCATTGAGCTCCTTCATCCATCTTGACATGCCCTGCGCAAAGGCATACGGATAAGTGTCCATGCGTATTCCGTCTATGCCTACGGTCTCTATCCACCACTTACTGTTCTGTATGAGGTAAGTCATCACGTGCGGATTGTCTTGGTTAAGGTCGGGCATGCCTGGCACAAACCATCCCTCCACAGTCTCCCTTGTGTCCACTTTGGATGCGTAGGGGTCGAGCACGGGCGTTAGTCTGTAGGTTGTCTGCAAGTAATCCTCATTTGGCACAGGTCTGCCTCCCGACTTTCCGAGCCATTGCGGAGTGTTGAACCAGTCGCGGAATGGCATGTCCTTCACCCAAGGATGGTCAAACCCGCAGTGGTTGAAAATCATGTCCATCACCACCTTAAGCCCTTTGGCGTGAGCCTCATCGGTCAGACGGCGGTACTCTTCGTTTGTTCCGAAACTCGGATCCACCTTGTAGTAATCCGTAGTGGCATATCCATGATATGAGCTTCCGCCTCCGTTGTCCGGACTGTTGTTCTCGAGCACCGGAGTGAGCCACAGTGCTGTGACTCCCAGACTGCAGAAATAGTCGAGATGCCTACGTATGCCTTCGAGGTCGCCGCCGTGCCGCAGGCTTGGCTGGGAGCGGTCGGTGCGGTATGGCATCATACCTTTTACGCGGTCGTTGGACGTGTTGCCCGAGGCAAACCGGTCGGGCATGAGCATGTAGAGCACGTCGGCATTGGTGAATCCTATTCGCTCCTCTCCAGCCTTGTCGCGTTTTTTCAGTCTGTATCTGACTTTCTTTCCCGAGAAGTCGAGCGTCATCACTCCCGGACGGGCACCGTTCAGGTTGAGATAAACGAAAAGATAGTTGGGAGAGTCCGGTCTCACTATGCTGTCTATTCTCACTCCTGGATAGTCGGTTCTTACGTCAGCCGCCCTCACGTCCTTACCGTATACCATAAGCTGAAGCGACTTGTTTTTCATTCCGACATACCAGTCGGCAGGCTCTATCCTGTCTATTTTCAACGCGGCGTTCATTGTCGCCGCCACCGCAAGCAGTACTAATGCCAGTAAATTACGTTTCATTTTTTCAGTGCTGTTAATTGTTTCCGTTAAGTATGAGTCGTGTTTTATCACCACACCATACCTCCCCCTTCTTTCCGAAACTGGCGGTCAGAAGTGTCTGGACAATAGTTTTTTCCTGTCATACCTGTGTGTTTTTCTTTATGTGACATATAATATATTTTAGTTAAATGAATTATCTGTATATGTAAAGAGATTATTATAGGATCAGTTTTTAGCCATAATGCCGGGATGCGGGAATCAGAAAACAATAACGCCCTTGTCCCTTGACGGCAAAGATAATGCAAGGCGAGTGCAACGGCAAAGTGGGGAAACGGAGTTTTCACAACTTTGACACTGCCGAGCCAAAGCTTATCTTATACAAAGATAATAAAATATTCCATATGAAAGACGGTCTCTTCCGTTTTTTTGATGTGATGAAAAAAAAACGGGGAAAGTATGTATGAAACTGCATAAACATACGCTTCTGTCTTGACTTTATTTTGACATTCCGTTTTATCAAAACAGAAACGGGGCATACGTATGCCGTTTATAAAAAGCGGATAAAGGCACAACCGTCATGACACATCAGCCAACCTGTGATGCCGGAAAGGTACTCCCGACAGACCGGAAGGCTGTCTGATGCTCACCGGAAAGGCTTTCTTACATGTCCGGAAAGGCTCTGCTGACAGGCGGAAGAGGCTCTTCGGGAAGACGGGAAAGGCTTTTCCACGACTTCGGAAAGGTCATTCCGGAACAGAAAAGAACATAATTGGCTGATTGATAGCACATTAAGCGAACAGCCTGAAAATCGCGCGGAAGCGGGCGGGATGTCCTTCATGCGCAAACAGACAGCTCTCGCGGAGTTGACACTCTGCCGCCGCCGTGCCGCTTACGTATATAAATACACTTTCCAAAGAATTATCGAATAAATATGCACTTTACGGCTCCGTTTGTGCCATATGGCTTACAAAAAGCAAGCCAAAGCACGCTCCGTGTGATAAAACATCATATTAAAGCCCATATGAAAACTGGTTTTTGAAAAATAATTATTAATTTTGAGCCATTAAAACTATAAACATCACGAATATGGAAGATGCAATAAAGCAAATAGGTCAAAGGCTGAAAGGGCTGCGCGAAGTGCTCGACATCCCCGCAGAGGAGGTGGCGCAGCTCTGCGAGATACCGCTCGAACACTACATGAAGATTGAGGCTGGCGAGGCAGACCCGTCGGTCTACCGTCTGTCAAGAATATCAAAGCGGTATGGCATCGCGCTCGACGTGCTGCTCTTCGGTGAGGAACCGCGCATGAGCACTTATTTCCTCACGCGCAAGGGACAGGGAATGAGCGTGGAACGGCGCAAGGACTACAAGTACCAGAGCCTTGCGGCAGGCTTCAGGGGAAGGAAGACCGACCCGTTTCTCGTGCAGGTAGACCCCAAGCCGGACGGAACACAGCACAGCAAGAACTCACACGAGGGACAGGAGTTCGACGTCGTGCTCGAAGGTGTTCTTGAGATTACGATAGGCAACAAGACCATGGTGCTCAACGAGGGAGACAGCATCTACTTCGACGCATCGCAGATGCACTGCATGAAGGCGGTGGGCGACAAGCCGGTGAAATTCATATGCGTGGTGATATGAAGCATACATGCGCGGAGCGGCAAAGCCGTGACGGCATGACTTTTTCATCATGAACATCAACATATCATACTGGAATAAAATGATAGAAAGATTTTTAACACAGACTCATTTCTCATCGGAGGAAGACTATCGCAGGAACCTCCACTTCAAGATACCGGAGAACTTCAACTTCGCTTACGACGTGATGGACGTGTGGGCTGAGGAACAACCCGACAAGACGGCGATGATATGGACCGACGACGAAGACCATGAGAGGATATTCACATACAAGGAAATGAAACTGCTGAGCGACCGTACGGCTGCCTACTTCGCGTCACTGGGGATAGGACACGGCGACATGGTGATGCTCATTCTCAAAAGACGGTATGAGTGGTGGCTCGCCATGCTCGCGCTCCACAAGCTCGGAGCGGTGGCAATACCGGCTACCCACATGCTGACGAAACACGACATAGTGTACCGCAACAACCGCGCCGGAGTGAAGGCGATAGTATGCGTTGGCGAGGAATATGTGCTCACGCAGGTGAGCGAAGCCATGCCGGAGAGCCCGACCGTGGAGACTCTCATAAGCGTGGGTCCCGAGGTGCCAGCCGGTTTCCACGACTGGCACGCCGAATGGGAGGACGTTCCGGCGTTCGTCAGACCAGGGCACGTCAACAGCAACGGCGACACCATGCTGATGTATTTCACCAGCGGCACCAGCGGAGAGCCCAAGATGGTGGCTCACGACTTCCTCTACGCCCTCGGACATCTCGTCACCGGAGCGTTCTGGCACAACCTCTCTGAAGACAGCATACACCTCACCGTGGCAGACACGGGATGGGGAAAGGCTGTGTGGGGCAAGTTCTACGGACAGTGGTTCGCCGGAGCGGCGGTGTTCGTGTTCGACCACGAGAAGTTCACCGCCGACAAACTGCTGCGCAAGATAGAGCAGTATCACATCACATCGTTCTGCGCGCCGCCCACCGTATACCGCTTCATGATACGCGAGGACTTCTCCAAGTACGACCTGTCATCGCTTCGCTACTGCTGCACGGCGGGCGAGGCGCTCAACCCGGCGGTGTACAACAGGTTCTACGAGCTCACAGGCATAAAGATGAAGGAGGGCTTCGGGCAGACCGAGACCACCATGACGCTCGGCACGATGCCGTGGACCGAGCCGAAGCCGGGAAGCATGGGACTGCCCAACCCGCAGTATGACATCGACCTGCTCCGCCCTGACGGCACACCGTGCGAGGACGGAGAGAAGGGTCAGATAGTGGTGCGCGTGGGAAAAGACAAGCCCATCGGACTGTTCAAGGGATACTACCGCGACGAGGAACTCACAAGGCGCGTATGGCACGACGGCATATACTACACCGGCGACATGGCATGGCGCGACGAGGACGGGTACTATTGGTTCGTAGGAAGAATAGACGATGTGATAAAGAGCAGCGGCTACCGCATAGGTCCGTTTGAGGTGGAGAGCGCGCTGATGACCCACCCCGCAGTAGTGGAGTGTGCCATCACCGGCGTGCCCGACGACATTCGCGGCATGGTGGTGAAGGCTACCATAGTGCTCGGAAAGGAGTGGAAGGACAAGGCGGGGGACGACCTCGTCAAGGAACTTCAGAACCATGTGAAGCGTGAGACTGCTCCTTACAAGTATCCGCGCATAATAGAGTTCGTGGACGAACTGCCCAAGACCATCAGCGGAAAGATACGCCGCGTGGAGATACGCGAGCGCGACAGCAGGGAGAACAACTGACAACAAGCTCACAACAACACCTGAGAAAACTATGAGACTGGTGATAAAGGCGGGAAGCAACGTGCTTACCCGCTCCGACGGCAAGCTCGACATAACGCGCATATCGGCGCTGACAGACCAGATAGCGTGGCTGCGCGCCGAGGGACACGAGGTGATTCTCGTGTCGAGCGGTGCCGTGGCTTGCGGCAGAGGAGAGCTGAGGAAGACGCGGCACATGGACAGCGTGGAGCAGAGGCAGCTGTTCTCCGCACTCGGACAGGCAAGACTCATAAACCTCTACTACGACCTCTTCCGCGAGTATGGCATACATGTGGGACAGGTGCTCACCATGAAGGAGAACTTCTCTTCGCGCCGCGCGTATCTCAACCAACGCTCGTGCATGCGGGTGATGATTGAGAACGGGGTCATACCCATAGTCAATGAGAACGACACCGTGAGCGTCACCGAACTGATGTTCACCGACAACGACGAGCTGTCGGGACTCGTGGCGTCGATGATGAACGCCGACATGCTGATCATACTCAGCAACGTCGACGGCATTTACACAGGCGAGCCGGGAACGGAAGGGGCTGAGGTGATAAGGGAGGTGACGCCGGGCAACGACGTCACTGCCTTCATAAGCCCGTCACGGAGCAGCGCGGGGCGCGGTGGAATGGCTACGAAATGCGGCATAGCGCGCAAGGTAGCCGACGAGGGTATAGGCGTAGTCATTGCCGACGGCAGACGGGAGGACATCCTGAGAAAGCTCATCACGCAGCCCGAGAGCGTGCCTCACACCACGTTCCTGCCCGCTGGCTACGGTGTGTCGGGGGTGAAGAAATGGCTCGCCCACAGCGACAGCTTCGCCAAAGGAACACTGCGCGTCGACGACAAGGCGGTGCGCGCGCTCCGCTCCGACACTGCGGCAAGCCTGCTGATGGTGGGAGTGACTGCCGTGGAGGGTGAGTTTGAGGAAGGCGACATAGTCAGCATCGTGGCAGCCGACGGACAGAGGCTCGCCGTGGGACGCAGCGCATACGGCAGCGACGAGGCGCGGCGGCTTATAGGAAAGCATGACGTGAAGCCTGCCGTGCACTACGATTATCTTTATATGGAATGACAATTAAAAACACATAACCGTGGAACTGACTGGATTATTCAGCAAAGTAAAGGAGGCAAGCCGGTGTCTCACGGACATCGGGGAGGAGCGCAAGAACGCCATACTCACAAGTCTGGCTGACGCCATAACGGCTGGGAAAGACTCTCTGCTAATGGCAAACGCCCGCGACCTTGAGCGTGCCGACAGCGGCAGTCCGGTGTTCGACAGGCTCAGGCTCACCGGAAAGAGGCTGGACGACATAGCCGAAGGCATCCGCGACGTGGCTGCGCTACCCTCCCCCACAGGCAGGGTGCTCATGGAACGGACAATGCCCAACGGACTGCGCCTGCGCAAGATAAGCGTGCCGTTCGGGGTTATCGGAGCGGTGTATGAGGCGCGTCCCAACGTCAGCTTCGACATATTCGCCTTGTGCCTGAAAAGCGGCAATGCCTGCATACTGAAAGGCGGGAAGGACGCCGACAGCTCAAACAGGGCTATAGTAGGGCTCATACACGATGTGCTCAGGCAGAACGACATGGACACATCGGTGGTTGAGCTGCTGCCTGCCACACATGAGGCGACGTCAGCGATGCTGCGTGCCACCGGTTATATCGACGTCTGCATACCGCGCGGAGGGCGCGGTCTCATCGACTTCGTGCGCCGCACGGCATGCGTGCCGGTCATCGAGACGGGAGCGGGAGTGGTTCACACTTATTTCGACAAGGACGGTGACACTCTCATGGGGAGCCGAATCATAGAGAACGCGAAGACAAGGCGCGTGAGCGTATGCAACGCTCTCGACTGCCTCATCATTCACAGCGCGCGTCTGAAAGACCTGCCCGCGCTCGTGGCTCCGCTCAAAGAGCACAATGTGAGGATATATGCCGACGCACCGGCTGCCGCACAGCTCACCGCACATTATCCGGAACGGCTGCTCGGCACAATATCTCCGGAGAGTGAGGACGACGTATACGGTACGGAGTTCATGGACTACGCAATGTCCGTAAAGACCGTAGCGAGCGAGGAGGAGGCTCTCAGCCATATCGCCCGCTACGGCTCCGGGCACAGCGAGTGTATCATAACCGGCGACGAGCTTGCGGCACGCCGGTTCCAGAGAAAAGCCGACGCGGCGTGCGTCTATTGGAACGCTCCGACAAGTTTCACCGACGGCGCGCAGTTCGGACTGGGTGCGGAGATAGGCATAAGCACCCAGAAGCTCGGACCGAGAGGTCCGATGGGACTCGAGGAGATGACCACATACAAATGGGTGATTGACGGTGAGGGACAGACAAGAGACGCCTGACGCACCGTCAACGGCATCTCACACCTGTACGCCACGCACACCGCAAGGACATAACAGACAACAAACAACAAAACATAAGAACATGCATACATTCTTCAACGTGGAAGACCTGGGGTGTCTCGACAAGGCTTTGGACGAGGCAAGGGAGATAAAACAGAACAGATTCGGATATCAGTCGCTCGGCAAGAACCGCACTCTGCTGATGATATTCTTCAACAACAGCTTGCGCACAAGGCTGAGCACGCAGAAGGCGGCGATGAATCTTGGAATGAACGTCATTGTGCTCGACGTCAACGCGGGGGCATGGAAGCTGGAGACCGAACGCGGTGTCATCATGGACGGTGACAAGTCCGAGCACCTGCTCGAGGCTATTCCGGTGATGGGTTCCTACTGCGACATCATCGGCATACGTTCGTTTGCCGGACTGACAGACCGTGAGTTCGACTATGCGGAGACCATTGTGCAGCAGTTTGTAAAATACAGCGGACGCCCGGTGTTCGCCATGGAGACTGCCACAGTGCACCCTCTGCAGGCTTTTGCTGACCTCATCACCATTGAGGAGCATAAGACCAAGGCGCGCCCGAAGGTGGTGCTGACATGGGCTCCACACTGCCGCGCGCTGCCGCAGGCTGTACCCGACTCGTTCGCACAGTGGATGAACGCCGCCGATGTGGACTTTGTCATAACCCATCCCGAAGGATATGAGCTCGACCCGAAGTTCACCGGGAACGCGCGCATTACCTATAATCAGATGGAAGCTCTAGAAGGCGCCGACTTCGTATACGCTAAGAACTGGAGCTGTCCGGGCGTGACACGCCCCGAGGACTATGGCAAGATTCTCTGCAAGGACATGTCTTGGACAATAGACAGCCGCCATATGGCTGTGACGGACAACGGCAAGTTCATGCACTGTCTGCCCGTACGGCGCGGACTCATAGTCACAGACGACGTGATAGAAGGTCCTTCATCGCTCGTCATACCGGAAGCGGCAAACCGCGAGATTTCCGCTGAGGTAGTGATAAAAAGGATGCTTGAGGCTCTTTAGGACGGTTAATCCGTGCGACAATTTCGCTTCACCGTCTTATGAGGCATAATATTTTACATCGCTGCCTACACATTACACCTTAATATATTAAGGCACTTCTGTAGCACAGAAACAATGACGGCAGCAAGCAGGGTGTGAAGTGTTATGCCTCTTTATAAACCAGTATATAAGCATACGTCACACTTTCACACAAGCACAACGCACCCCGACTGACAGCGGAACACGCTTTAACCCGAACCGGTCATTAGACTCCGGTCTGATTATGCATTAATGTAGAGTGGATTGCTTGCCGTTTCGACGAAGGCGTAGCGGGCTACGCCGAGACGTAACGGTAAGCAAGACGACGACAGAAACGCGTAAGCAGACCGGAAAGTATGTGAAATAAAGATTTATTCAAATATACACGTTCTAATGACCGATTTGGGTTTAATACGCTTTTACCGTGTCCGCTCCAATATGGCGTATCGTTGTAAAAATAGCTGATTTTATTTTGTGCGGCATGCTATTTGCATTATCTTTGCAGAAGATAAGCTGCACTCGGGAAACAAAGAGCAATCTCTCTTTCCACTCGTTTGCATTATCATTGCAGAAGATAAGCTACGGTTCGGCAATATCAATCATGATAAAACATCGTTTCATCTGATTGCTGCTGCACTCACCTTGCATTATCTTTGCAGAAGATATATCCGTGTTTGTGAAAACGAAATTGTATTTTCTCTACATTCATCGGATTGTCTTCATTAACAATAAACCGTAAAGTCGATAACGCGGATGTCGAAGCCGGGTGGCTCGGCGGGAGCGTTTATTTAAACAGGAATAATAAAATGTCGTGTATTTTACATATTGAGACAAGCACCGACGTGTGTTCGGTGGCAGTCAGTGAGGACGGAGCCTGCATATACAGTAATGAAGATTACGGTGGTCCTAACCATGCAATGAAGCTCGGTTCGTTTGTCGACGAGGCACTGTCGTTTGCCGACAGCCATGCCATACCGTTCGATGCGGTTGCCGTGGCATGCGGTCCTGGCTCTTACACAGGACTGCGCATAGGCGTGTCTATGGCAAAGGGAGTGTGCTACGGCCGTGATCTGAAGTTGCTCGCGGTTCCTACACTCGAGCTGCTTGCGGTTCCGGTGCTTCTCGGAGAGAAGGTGGAAGAGGGCGCGTTGCTGTGTCCCATGATTGACGCACGCCGCATGGAGGTGTACGCCGCCATATATGACAGGTCGCTGAAGACAGTGAGGGAAGTGGGTGCCGACATAGTTACGTCCGACACCTACCGCGAGTATCTTGACCGCGGACCTGTATATTTCTTCGGAAACGGTGCCGCCAAGTGCATGCAGGAGATTAATCATCCCAACGCGCGGTTCATCCCCGACGTGAAGCCTCTGGCTAAATGGATGTCGCCCATTGCCGAGAAACGCATGGCGGAAGGACGGTTTGAGGATGTGGCATACTTCGTTCCGTTCTATCTGAAGGACTTTGTCGCCAAGAAACCGGCACCACAATTATAACGCATACGCATACAATGAATATTGAAGGATTAGACTACAACACCCAGCGGGAGAAGCTCGTCATGCCTGAATACGGGCGTGAGGTGCAGAGCATGATAGACTATGCCGTGACGCTGGAGGACAAGGAAGAGCGCAAACAATGCGCTACGGCAATCGTGGCAATCATGGAACGCATGTTCCCACAGGCTGCCGGAACTGCCGACTTCCGCCAGAAACTGTGGGATCATCTGGCTATAATGAGCGGTTTCAAGCTCGATATAGACTATCCGTGCGACATAAGCAAGGCGGGCAAGATAACCGAAAAGCCGGCTCCGGTGGAATATCCGATGAAGAAGATACCCGTGAGACACTATGGAAGCATGATGTTCAAGATATTCGACAAGCTCAAGACAATGCCAGACGGACCTGAGTACGACGAGCTTGTACGCATCACAGCAAATCAGATGAAGCGCGACCTGAAGCAATGGAGCAACGGGTCTGCCGATGACGAAAAGGTGGCATCAGACCTCGCGGCGTACACCGGCGGACGGGTACAGCTCGACCTTGACGCTTTCGAATTTGAGAAAACGGCTGTCAGAGAAACAGAACGCAAACGCAAAAGGAGATAATCATGGAATCGTTTGTCATCGAAGGCGGACACCCGCTTAAAGGCTCTATATCCCCGCAAGGGGCGAAAAACGAGGCGCTCGAGGTGATAAGCGCTGTGCTGCTCACCGGAGAGGAGGTGAGGATAAGCAACATCCCGGACATCCTCGATGTGAACAATCTCATACTGCTCCTGCAAAACATGGGCGTGAAAGTGACGCGCAACTCGCGCAACGACTACACGTTCAAGGCTGACGAGCCTGATTTCAGCTATATGGGAAGTGACGAGTATGTGAGGAAATGTTCGTCATTGCGAGGCAGCGTCCTGCTCATGGGACCGCTGCTCGGACGCTTTGGCAGGGCTACAATAGCCGAACCCGGAGGCGACAAGATTGGCAGACGGAGGCTCGACACGCACTTTCTTGGGTTCAAGTATCTCGGTGCCGAACTGGTGGTAGACGATGAACGCAATGTCTACAACATCGAGGCGGAGAAGCTGAAAGGCTGTTATATGCTGCTTGACGAGGCGTCCATAACCGGCACCGCCAACATCATCATGGCGGCAGTACTGGCGGAAGGCACAACAACAATATACAATGCGGCATGCGAGCCTTACATACAGCAGCTGTGCCACATGCTCAACGGCATGGGCGCGAACATCAGCGGCATCGGCTCAAACTACATTACCATCGTCGGAGTCAAGTCGCTCCACGGTACGACCCACCGTATTTTGCCCGACATGATAGAAGTAGGCTCGTTCATTGGAATGGCTGCCATGGTGGGCGACGGAGTACGTATAAAGGACGTGTCGTTGCGCAATCTGGGCATCATTCCCGACGCGTTCCGCCGTCTGGGCGTACTTCTTGAGACGGAAGGCGACGACATCATCGTTCCCGGACAGGAACATTATGAGGTCGACTCGTTCATTGACGGCACAATAATGACGCTCGCAGACGCTCCGTGGCCAGGACTGACGCCCGACCTTCTTTCGGTTCTCATTGTGGTGGCAACGCAGGCACGCGGCAGCGTATTGTTCCATCAGAAGATGTTCGAGAGCCGGCTCTTCTTCGTGGACAAGCTCATTGACATGGGAGCACAGATAATACTGTGCGACCCCCACCGCGCCGTGGTGATAGGACACGACCGCCGCAGGCAGCTAAGGGCGGGACGCATGACAAGTCCTGACATACGTGCGGGCATAGCACTCCTCATCGCCGCCATGAGCGCAAGAGGCATAAGCCGCATAGACAACATAGCTCAGATAGACCGCGGATATGAGGACATCGAGTCAAGACTGAACGCGCTCGGTGCCAGGATAACCCGCACCGACTGCTGACGGACGTAATCCGGCACACCGGAAAGATTTATTTTTACAGCTCTTATGATAAGACATGAGGATGTTTACAGAATAGGCAGGATAGGCAAACCGCACGGTGTGGGCGGCGAACTGTCGTTCATGTTCGACGACGACGTGTTCGACCGCTGCGACGCAGAGTATCTCGTGCTCGACATCGACGGCATTCTTGTGCCGTTCTTCATGGAAAGCTACCGCTTCAGCAGCGGCACTACGGCACTCGTGAAGTTCTGCGGCATCGACTCACAGGAGCGTGCCCGCGACCTTACGGGATGCGCGGTTTACTTTCCGCGGAGCCTTTCCGACAGTTCCGACGACAGCGTCACGTGGTCGGAAATCATAGGGTTCACCCTCACCGACACCAACAGCGGGCAGAGCGTAGGCACCGTCAGGTCGGTCGACAGCAGCACCGCCAACCTGCTGTTCGAGGTAGAACCTCCGGAGGGAGGCGACATACTCATCCCCGCCAATGAGGATTTGATTGATTCCTTCGACGTTGAACGGCGCGAGATAAAGATGCGTCTGCCCGAAGGATTACTCGATTTGCACAGATTATGAAGAAACAGATATGTATTCTCGGGTCTACCGGCTCGATAGGCACACAGGCACTTGACGTCGTAAGGGAGCATTCCGACCTTTTCGAAATATACTGTCTTACTGCCAACAACAGAGTGGAACAGCTTGCCCGGCAGGCACGCGAGTTCCGCCCGGCGGCGGTGGTAATAGCCAACGACGCGCATTATGACAGACTGAAAGAGCTTCTGTCCGACCTTCCCGAAATAAAAGTTTACGCAGGACGCGACGCCCTCGACCAGATAGTCGAGGCTTCACCGATAGACATGGTGCTCACCGCCATGGTGGGCTTTGCCGGACTTTCGCCGACAATACACGCCATCCGCGCCCGCAAGACGATATGTCTTGCCAATAAGGAGACGCTTGTCGTCGCAGGCGAGCTGATATGCCGTCTTGCCATGGAGCGCCGTGTGCGCATACTGCCTGTGGACAGCGAGCACTCGGCAATATTCCAGAGCATCGTCGGCGAGGGCGACAACGCTGTGGAGAAAATCCTTCTCACCGCGTCAGGCGGACCTTTCCGCCTCTTCAGCAAGGAACAGATGGCGACGGTGACAGCCGCAGACGCCCTGAAACATCCCACATGGGAGATGGGCGCGAAGATAACCATCGACTCGGCAACGATGATGAACAAAGGCTTTGAGGTGATAGAGGCACGGTGGCTCTTCGGCGTTCCGGCAGAAAAGATACAGGTGCTTGTACATCCGCAGTCTATCGTCCACAGCGCCGTTCAGTTCTGCGACGGAGCGGTGAAGGCACAGCTCGGAGTGCCCGACATGCGCCTTCCCATACAGTATGCGTTCTCCTATCCCGACCGGCTCCCGCTTTCCGGCGACCGCCTCGACCTATTCCGAGGACCTCTCGAGTTCTTCGAGCCCGACCTCGACAAGTTCCGCTGTCTCGCCATAGCGTTCGAGTCAATCCGTCGCGGAGGCAACATGCCGTGCATAGTGAATGCCGCCAATGAGATAGTGAACGAGGGATTCCGCCGCGGCGAGTGCTCTTTCACCGCCATGGCAGACATCATAGAGCGCACCATGGAGCGCGTGCCGTTCGACGCATCACCCGATTATGACACCTACGTGCAGACAGATGCCGAGGCACGGAGAGTCGCAAGAGAGTTTATGAACATCTAAAACAATACAATAAACAATAATGGAAGTTTTTCTGATAAGACTGCTGCAGTTCATGCTTGCAATCTCTATTCTTGTTCTTCTGCACGAAGGCGGCCACTTCTTTTTCTCAAAGCTCTTCGGCGTTCGTGTGGAGAAGTTCTACTTATTCTTCGATCCCTGGTTCCACCTGTTTGAGTTCAAGCCAAAGAAAAGCGAGACTACATACGGTGTGGGATGGCTGCCTCTGGGCGGATATTGCAAGATCTCCGGAATGATAGACGAGTCGTTCGACACCGAACAGATGAAACAGCCCGCCCAGCCGTGGGAGTTCCGCTCCAAGCCGGCGTGGCAACGTCTGCTCATAATGGTGGGCGGCGTGCTGGTGAACTTCGTCCTCGCGCTGTTCATCTACTCCATGTGCCTGTTCTATTGGGGCGAGGACTACGTTCGCACAAAGGACATGCACTTAGGCATGAAGTTCAACAGCGAGGCAAAGGCACTCGGTTTCCGCGACGGAGACATACTCATCGGCACTGAGAAAGGAGAGTTCAAGGAGTTCGGAGCCGACATGTTCAGAGACCTCTCCGAGGCATACCGCGCCGACATCATACGCGACGGAAAGAAGATGTCGCTAAATCTTGACGGAGACATCAACCTTCTCGGCATGCTGAAGGCGGAGCCGATGTTCGCCCGTCCGCTCATACCGGCACGTGTAGACACCGTGTTCGGCAAATCAATAGCACATCGCATGGGTCTGCGTGCGGGCGACCTCATAGTGGCTGTAGACGGCAAGATAGTTGACTCCTACAACGAGTTCCAGAACGAGATAGGCCGCCGTCGCGACATGCTTGCAGCCGCGCAGAACCATGCCGACAGTCTCGCCGCACGCACGGTGAGTCTTTCCTTCGTCCGCATGGCAGGCGGACGACCTGTCACAATAAAGGCGGGAGCCACTCTCGACGGTACGCTTGAGTTCGGATTCGGCATAAAACCGCTCTACGAGTACTACAAGCCCACACACGTGTCTTACGGTTTCTTCGAGAGTTTCCCAGCCGGAGTGAAATACGGATGGAACGTTCTCGCAGGCTATGTGGGCGACATGAAGTATGTCTTCTCCGCCGACGGAGCGAAGTCGCTCGGCGGATTCGGGGCGATAGGAAGTCTGTTCCCGCCCGTATGGGACTGGCATTCGTTCTGGCTGATGACAGCCTTCCTAAGCATCATACTTGCCTTCATGAACATTCTTCCCATTCCCGCTCTTGACGGCGGACACGTCCTTTTCCTCTTCTACGAGATGGTGACGCGCCGCAAACCGAGCGAGACGTTCATGATACGCGCCGAGTATGTGGGCATCGCGATACTCATGCTGCTGATGATTGTCGCCAACATGAACGACATACTGCGCTGGCTCGGATATATGTAAACTGCATGCGCACGGTGCGGTATAGCCCGATGCCGTGCGCCATCAAGACATAATCCCGAATCGGTCATCAGAACGCCTATTATACATTTAAGGTTTATTGTCAGCTCTTCATCCTTCTTCCGCACTGCTGCCGTCATCTTGTATCCGGCTTTTTCTTGATGTATCCCGCTACATCTTCGATAAAGCAGGGTACAATCTGACTGACAGCAGCACGAAATAAGAATGGAAGTCTAATGACCGATTCGGGATAAAATAAGGATGGAACGCACCCGGACACATTCCGACATACCGCGTTCCATCCTTATTTTATTATCATATCACTCACGCATTGCAGGCATACTGTCAAGAAACCTGCAAGACACCGCATTGCACACCGTCCTCATCAGCCAGCCATTTTCGCGCCAGCCACGAGCCGGTCAAGCCTCGCCATTACCGCCGCAGTGGCTCTTCGCGTACATACTGTCTATTATTCCGTCAGCCAGACCTATCACCGGCACATGCACATACTCAGCCTTCACCGTGTCGGCTATGGTAAGGAAAATCCTCGCAGCAGGCACTATCACATCGGCGCGGTCGGCTTTCAGTCCGTAGTCCTTCATCCTTTGCTCAGGCGTGAGAGGCTCAAGCATGTCGTAGAGAGCCTTCAGCTCGCTTACCGGCAGACGCTGTTTCTTCTTGTCCTTCTTCTCCGCCATGCGGTAAAGCTTGTTTATGTTGCCTCCCGACCCTATTATGTTGATGCCGTCAAAGTCGGCTGTGAGCCGCGCGAGGTCATTCCTCATGGTCTCCCACGTCTCCTCTTTCACCGCCCCGCTGAGCATCCTCACCGTACCGATGTTGTACGATAGCGACTGCACCAGCTGCCCGTTGGTAAGGAGATTTATCTCCGTGCTACCTCCTCCCACGTCCACATAGATGTAGTTTCCCGTACGGTCCTCGAGGCACTCAATGTGGTTGTTGTAAATTATCCGTGCCTCCTCCTGACCGTTTATTATCTCTATGTTGATGCCGGAGTCCTTCAATATGCGGCTTATGACACTCTTTCCGTTGCGCGCGTCCCTCATTGCCGACGTGGCGCAGGCACGGTAGTCGGTCACCTCATATATCTTCATCAGCTGCCGGAAAGCCTTCATCAGCCGTCTCAGTTTCTTCGCCTTCTTCTCCGACAGTTCGCCAAGTGCGAACACATCGAATCCGAGTCTCAGCGGCACACGCAGCAAGAGAGCCTTCGCAAGACGTCTGCTCACAAGGTTCTCGTCCTCATCCTCTTTCTTTATAAGCAGTCTTACGGCGTTGGACCCTATGTCTATCGCCGCATAACACTTTCTTTCCTTATCAGTCGTTTTGTCACACATGTCTTCTGTTTATATCATTATCATTCTGATGCCTGCGTCTCCACAGCCATCTGTTCCCTGTAATGCAGGTAAAGCTGTTCCTGCGATCTGAACGCCCCTCCGTCCTCCGTGGTCCACGGTCTGTTCTCTCCCGTGCCGTCGACTATGCGTCCCTGCATCGTGTCACGCAGTCCGTAGTCTATCACTTTCTCCAGATCCTCCTTTATCTTAGCGTCGTACACAGGAGTGACCACCTCTATACGGTTGTCCAGATTGCGCGGCATCCAGTCCGCCGAACCTATGAAGCACTTCTTCTCTCCCCCGTTTGCAAAGATGAAAATGCGCGAGTGCTCCAGGTAACGGTCTATTATTCCGCATATACGGATGTTGTCGCTCTTGCCCGGTATGCCCGTCACGAGCGAGCAGTTGCCCCGCACCAGCAGGTCGACCCTCACTCCGTTCTCCGACGCCTCATACAGTTTCCTTACCATCTCCGGCTCCGTTATATGGTTTATCTTCACCTTTATATATGCCGGCTTGCCCTGTTGCCTGTTCTTTATCTCGTTGTTTATCAGTCTGACAAACTTCTTCTTCATCTCGTTGGGCGACACAAGCAGCTCCTTGAACGTCACAGGCATGTAAGGCTTCTCTATGAACGTGAACACCGCATTGACGTCCTTCACGATGTTCTTTGCCGCAGTCATGAGCATGTAATCGGTATAGACGCGCGCGTTTCCCTCATGAAAGTTGCCCGTGCTGACGCATGCTATGTCGCTGCCGTTCCTCATTCCGATGTGCGTTATCTTGGAGTGCACCTTCAGGTTCTCCACTCCGAATATCACATGCACGCCCGCATCTTGCATCTTCTTCGACCAGTTTATGTTGGAAGCCTCGTCAAACCGCGCCAGCAACTCTATCACCACCGTCACCTTCTTGCCGTTGCGCGCGGCGCAGATGAGAGCCTTTACCACCTTGGAGTCCTTCGCCAGACGATACAGGGTCGTCTTTATGCTTTTCACCTCCTTATGTATCGCAGCCTCCTGAAGCAGACGTATGTAATAGTCGAAACTGTGGTACGGCACGTGTATGAACCGGTCTCCCTCCTGCACCATGCGCAGCACACTGTCCCGGCTGCTGTTTGTCTCCGGTCTGACGATGGGTTTCCACACCGGATACTTCAGGTCGTCGCGTCCGCAGTCAGGGAAAGCCATCAGGTCCTTATGGTTGTGATAGCGTCCTCCAGCCTGCACAGTGTCGAGCTTGTCGAGGTTAAGCAGGTTCATCACACGCTTGTGCAGAGCTGCCGGCATGTCCTGATCGTATATCACTCTGAGCGCGTCGCCCTTCCTGCGGCTCTTCACTCCCTTCGATATCTTCTGCAGAACGCCTGTCCGCAGGTCGTTGCCAATCTCCATCTCCGCATCCTTCGTGAACTTGAAAGCATACGCCTCAAAGTGCGTGTATCCCAGTCCGCCGAAGATGAACGGCAGACAATAGCGTATCACGTCGTCCAGATACATCAGATATTTGTTCCCGTCACGGTCTGGCAGCCTTACGAACCGTCCGCTCACCTGCACCGGCAGCTCTATCAGCGCGTAGTCGCCCGCCTTCCTGCCCTCGGTGTTCATCTTCACGGCGAGGTATATGCTGTCGTCCGTCTCGTCGGTAAGCTGTCTGGCGGCGGTTATCCACACCGGACTCACAAAGCCGCTCAGCCTCTGCCGGAAGAACCGTCTCACATACCTCTGCTGCTCCTCGTCGAGCTCGTTCTCATTTAGCAGGAATATATGTTCGTCGCGCAGTCTGCTTCTCACTCCTGCCAACGCCTCCTCATATTCCTTCGCATATACGGCGTTGAGCCTGTTTATGCGCTTTATAAGTTTCCGGGCGTGCTCACTCTCCTTCCTCAGCGACTTGTCCTCACACTCCGCTATGCGGCTCAGCGTAGCCATGCGCACTCTGAAAAACTCGTCGAGATTGTTGGAGTATATGCCGAGAAAGCCCAGCCGTTCCAGCAGCGGCACGTTCTCCCTGGTTGCCTCCTGAAGTATGCGCCGGTTGAAATACATCCAGCTAAGGTCGCGGTCGATGTAGTCTGAATGTGCTTTTTTCCTCCTGTCTGTCTTGTCTGCCATATTCCGTTTTTAGTTTTATGCAAAGGTCGGATAAACATACTACAATAATGCTACACTTGTGTTACAATCCCGATACAGCCATGCTGCCGGGAGCTTTCATGATATTGTCAAAGCCACCGTCCGCACCATGTCAAGGCATGAGGCGACGGGCGGCTGAAACGGAGGGCGCGTCCGCCGTCTGTGGCGGCTCATTCCGCCGCCGTTCCGCCGTAATATCTCACAGCCATCTCCGCGATGGCGGCAGGCACGAGAGAGCTTATGTCCCCGCCCTCCTTTATGAGCCGCCTTATCTCCGTGCTGCTCACGTCATACAGTCCGGTGTCTACCACGCGCGCCCCTGCGGGCAGCGACCGTGCGTCCACGTTGTATCCGCGTCGCGGATAAATAAGTATCTCGCACGAGCTCATTATGTCTGCGGCGTGATACCATTGTCCGAAGCGCGCCCAGTTGTCCGCTCCTATCATCAGCACGAATTCCCTTTCAGGAAAGTCGCGCCACAGAGACTGCAACGTGCGCCATGTGTACGACGGCAGGGGCAGCGACATCTCATAACCGCACGCCTTCAGTCCTGCCATGCCCCTCAGAGCCGCGCGCGCCATCTCCATGCGTCTCGTGTCGTCGAGCAGCGAGCCGCGCTCCTTCAGAGGGTTCTGCGGCGACACCATGAACCACACCTCCTCCAGCCCGGCTTTCTCCCTCATCTGCCGCGCTATGGCTATGTGGCCGTTGTGTATGGGGTTGAACGAACCGCCGTAGAGTCCTGTGCGTATCTTCTCCATATGTTTGTTGTCCGGTGTCACGGCAGGTGCGTCTGTGTCCGTCGCACCGTGCCGCTTGTCAGGTTACAGTCCGAGAAACTCCTTCACGATGGCAAGTGTCTCCTCCTCCGCCTTCTGCAGGTCGTCGTTCACCACCACCCTGTCGAACTGTCCGGCAAAAGTCAGTTCGAACTCGGCACGCGCTATGCGGTCGTCTATCACCTCCGGGGCGTCTGTTCCGCGCCCTTCCAGACGGCGGCGCAGCTCGTCTATCGACGGCGGCTGTATGAATATGCTCAGCGCGCGGCTGCCGTAATACTTCTTTATATTGCATCCGCCCTTCACGTCGACGTCGAACACCACGTTGTCGCCCTGTGCCGACTGTCTCTCCACCTGTTCCTTCAGAGTGCCGTAGAAACGGTCTTTGTATACCTCCTCATACTCCAGGAACTCACCGTTGTCTATGCGGCGGCGGAACTCCTCGGGCGTTATGAAGAAATATTCCACCCCGTTCTGTTCCGTCCCTCTGGGCTGCCTGCTCGTGCACGATATGGAGAACGCCAGCCGCAGTTCACTGTGTCTCATCAGCCATCCTATGATGGTGCTCTTCCCGCATCCGCTCGGTGCGGAGAAGATAATAAGTTTTCCGGTTTTCATGTCGCTGTACTTATGTGTGATTGGTTATGCCGCCACGGTGCGCGTCGGGTCAAGGCGTGGGCACACACAGGCGGCATATGCGTGTCAGAGAGCGTTGAGCACCTGCTCCTTTATCTGTTCCAGCTCGTCCTTCATCTTCACCACGATGTTCTGCATCTCGGCGTTGTTGCTCTTGCTTCCGGTGGTGTTTATCTCCCGTCCCATCTCCTGCGCGATGAAACCCAGCTTCTTTCCCTGTCCGCCGTTCTCTTTCATCGTCTCGCGGAAATACGCCAGATGGTTGGCGAGCCGCTGCTTCTCCTCGCTAATGTCGAGCTTCTCGATGTAGTATATCAGTTCCTGCTCCAGACGGTTCTTGTCGTATTCCACGTCGGGTATAGTCTTCAGCCCTTCCACAATCCGCGCCTTTATCTTCTCCACGCGCGCCTTCTCATACGGCTCTATGCTTTTGAGCAGAGCGGCAATGTTGTCTATCTTCTCCGTGAACTTCCGCTCCAGTGCCGCACCCTCCTGATTGCGGAACCCGATGAGCGCGTCTATCGCCTCGTCAATCGCCTTGCCAGCGACATCCCACTCCTCATCGTCGAGCTCCTCCACATCGCTTTTTGCCGTCACGTCCGGCATGCGCAGCAGTGTCAGAAACCAGTCCTCCGGTTCGGGAATGCCCGTCGCCGCAGCGATGTCCTTTATCTGCCGGTAGTAGTTCTCCACCAGTGCGGTGTTTATTGGAGTGGCGTCTGTGGCGGCGTCTTTCTCTATCCATATGGAGAAATCCACCTTACCGCGTATCAGTCTTGCCGTTATCGTCTGCCTTATCTCCATCTCCTTCTCGCGGTAAAGCGGTGCTATGCGGGTGGAAAGGTCGAGCGTTTTGCTGTTGAGTGACTTTATCTCTACATGTATTTTTTTTCCTTTACAGGTTGCGGTAGCCCTACCGTAACCGGTCATTGACTGTATCATATCTATATTTATATTTATTCTGACAGCGCGTCCCGCTGTATGTGTGAATTAAAAAAATATCCTTTTTACGTAACGTCATCATGCGGTGAGACTGCCGTCATAAGGTTGCCGGATGACGTTTTTATCATTGCGGGATGGTGCATGCGGACCGGAAGAGAGTCTGCCTTCACCATTCCCGAGTGCAGCTTAGCTTATGCAAAGCTTATGCAAACGAGTGGAAAGAAAGCTTGCTTTCAATTTCCCGAGTGCAGCTTAGCTTATGCAAAAGTACAAAAAATATATATCCTCGCATTGTTTCCCGCACTATAATTTTGCCAGACACACACCGCCGTAACAATATTCCGCACTTTTACACCTGCCACACAGACCGCAAAACCGCATAAATATACACCTTCGACAGTAAAAAATATTGACAACTGAAAATCGGGAAACAGCGCGTCGCACCCTGTCCACTACCCTCATGCCCCACCGTCATCACTGTCGTGAAGTACTATAAAAACGGTGTTACAGTACAATTCCAGCCTCGTAACATCGCCAAAAATCCTTTCCCGCGTCACCGAAAAGGCTCCGCGACATGGCGATATACCCTTTCCCGCACCACGAAAGAGGCTTTTCCGTAATGCAGGAAAGCCCGTTCCGCATCGCAGCACAGCTCCCTCCGCAGCCACGTTCAGTCCATACACCTGACTGTCAGACACTTACACAAACCACGCAAAACCAGCGTATTCGCATCCACATTTCCGTTTGTGGATTTCAAGGGCACTCTCGCGGACTTGCCGTGAATAATTATTCATCATCCGACAACCGATTCCGCATATTTATGCAATGCCCCGTAACATCATCATCCCCACCCGCGCCAGCCTGTAGAGACGCAAAATCTTGCGTCTCACGAGCAACCCGTCGCTACATGGCAACAGCAATAATACCATGAATATATATGCATTGTTTGCTTGTGAGACGCAAGATTTTGCGTCTCTACTTTGGTTACACCGCAATATAACATACAAAAATTGAAACTGGGAGACGCAAGATGTTGCGTCTCTACTTTGGATACACTGCAATATAATATACAAAATTTGAAATCGGGAGACGCAAGATGTTGCGTCTCTACTTTGGATACACTGCAATATAACATATGGTGTCCTGCGCCATAAAACAATATTTCTCGCCATGTCTGAACAATCCGTCATACACTGTCGTCGCAACTGCAAAAACCGGCATTTCACATGAAATTGTCATTGCGGAGGCACATCCTGACGGGCGTGATGAAAAAAAATCGTGTACGGATGTCACGTTTTCGCGTTTCAGACGTTTATATTAATGGAAGACGAAATGAGGACCGACGAATTCAACAATACGATATTACCCATGCGCGGTGAGCTGAAAGGACTTGCCTGCCGCCTTGCCGGTGACACATGCACAGCGGAAGACATGGTGCAGGAAGTGATGCTACGGCTGTGGAGCATGCGCGACTCGCTCGACACCGACGGACACAACCGCGCCCTCGCCTTCACCATCCTGCGCAATCTCGCAGCCGACCGCAGGCGTCACGGACGCTACGAACAGGGGCGCGCAGCCACTTACGAGCCTGCCGCCGACTACTCCGACGCACTGGAAGCACGCGACGAGGCTGACCTCGTGAGGCGCATCGTGGACACTCTGCCTGCCTTGCAGCGCATGATATTCCGCATGAAGGAGATTGAGGGATACGACGCGAGCGAGATCATGCAGATAACCGGCTGCTCGGCGGAGAACCTGCGCAAGAACCTGTCGAGGGCACGCATGAGGATACGCGAGGAGTTTGTCAGACTCACGGCTGTACGCCGCACCTGACGCATACGTATATTTTATCAATACACATACTGACATGAAGAAGAACGACGGACACATAGGCACACTGATAGAACGCTACTTCGACGGCACAACCACCGCCTCGGAGGAACGTGAGCTGGCACGCTACTTCAGACAGGCGGGCGACAACATACCCGACGAGTGGGTGCCCATACGCGCCATGATGGCTTATGCCGACGAGGAACGCGCCGCTGTTGACGCGCCTGACACCACCGGCGTGAGGACTGCCCGCACCGCCGTGATGAGGCGAAGGCGGCTTATCCCTGCTGTCGCCGCACTGCTCGCGGCAGCCTGTGTGGCAGGCGTGCTGCTGCTCACAGGCACTCACGGAGGCAGCGACGGCTACGCGGTGATAGACGGTAAGGTGTATACCAGCCGACGGGTGGTGGAGCGCGAGGCTGTGGAGGCGTTGCGGATGGTGTCTGCCGACGACTCCGACCCCTACTCGGCACTCGACATGATGACCTACTGAGAGGCTCTCACGGTCGCACTCTGACGCGACAAAGTGCCGTCAGAACATATAAACGAACAGACGAAAAAAGAAACAGCATATATATGAAACACTTTTATATCGGTCATACACACGGCTCGTGGCACCGCACATTGCTCTCCCGCATGCTGGCGGTGACGGTGATGACGATGCTCGCCGTGACCGTATGCGCACAGAAGGGGCTCGCCGTGGACGAGGTGTTCAGCCGGTTCGGACACGAGCGGGGCAGCAAGATGGTGGAGATGAACAACACCACGCTGCTGGGATACAGGCTGAAGGTGTACAAGAGTCTCATATACCGGAGAAACGCCGAGGGCATAGAGACAATTCTGAAAGCCGACCGCCGCAAGGCGAAGAAGATACGCGAGGTGGTGGAGGACGGACAGGTGGTGAGCGGATACTACATGATGGAGCCCGCCGCAAAGGACGCCAACCGATACGTTCTCTTCAGCAGGAACGGCAAAGGACGCGGCACCGTGATATACATAGAGGGCGACCTGTCGCCCGACGACATCATGAAACTGTGCTATTCGAGGAAATAACGTAAAACAGAATACATATGGACATTAGAAAAACTATTCTGCCGGTGATGCTCATACCGCTCACCGCAATGGCTTCGGAACCTTCCGACACCACCCTCATGGTGAACAACAGACAAATAACGGTGAACGACTCGGCGGGCATAACGAGCGTGACCGTCTACGACAAGAGCGGCGGACAGCTCACACGCACGTACGAGACGTGCTTTGCCGACGGACAGGAGGTGGAGCGGGTGTATGTCACCTCACCCTTCATCCCGCAGATGCTGGGCAAGAACAAGCGTCCTATGGAGAGCCATTATCCGTTCTTCTTCATGGGCTACAACCTGTTGGCGGACAACGCTTTCGGCTTCAGCGGAAGCTCGTCTCTGCACACGCGCGACTCAAAGTCGTGGGAGTTCGGCTTCACTCTGGCGAGCGTGGCGTTCAGACTTGGCGGCAATTTCGCCCTGACAACTGCCATGCAGACCACATGGGCGTACAATCACTTTCAGGGAAACAACGTCATGACGACCACAGACGGCATGTCGTCGCTGGAGAAGAAGGAGGACGTGAAGGTGAAGAAGAGCTACATCACCTACAGCACCATACGCATACCGCTGATGATGGAATGGTCGGAGAAGAGCTTTTATGCCGGACTCGGCGCGTCGGTAGACATGCGCATGTCGGGCAAGTCGAAATACCGCGCCAACAAAAAGACACGCACACAGACCGACGACATCAACCTCAACCCGCTCGGACTGAACCTTGAGATGCGTCTGGGATACGGTGCGCTGATGATATACGGGCGTGCCGGACTCACTCCTCTGTTGAAGACGGGACGCGCGCCAAAGTGCTATTCGGCATCGTTCGGTATGGGAATACGTCTCTGAAAAGGCATGGCGCGCGGGAAACAGTGCGCGCCATGCCATAGGAAGAGAAATAGAATGCCGACGCCCCGGCATTTTCCTATCCCGTACCGGGCATTTTACTTCATCCTTATTTCGTGCTGCTGTCAGCCAGATTGGGTTCCGGTTTCACCGAAGATGTAGCGGGCTACATCAAGATAAAGCGGAATACAAGATGACGGCAGCAGTGCGGAAGACGGATGAAGAGCATACAACACATTATAAATATGTAGTCCGCGTTCAAACAACCGGTCCGGGATTTTAAATCAAAAGCTTATTATGTTGAGTGTGAATCCGAACGAAGTGCCGTTGGAGCAGAACATCCACGGCGCACAGGACACCCTCACCTTATGCCTGGCAAGCTCGCGGCAAGGGTTGCCGGCGAACAGACCTATCACCTCGTTGACGGGGTCTATGAGGAAGGCGACGATGTTGCCGAGCGTCCTCGAACCGCAAAGAGTGTATCCGTTGTCCACGATGCTCCTCTTCAGACGGTAGAAAGTCTCGCCGAGGATGAGCCCCGACATAGGCGTGACAATAAGGTCCTGTACGGACGGAACCTCCATGAACGCCTCTATGCCGTACTCCCAGAAGAGGGTGGATATGGCGGTGCAATAGAGGAAAGAGCCGAGGGCGTTGAAGCCCAGACTGCGTGCGCTCATGTAATAGGCGGCTCCGGCGTAAGGATGGAGCACGTAGTTGAATATGAACTTGTCGCCGTCGAACCTCGGACCTTTCCTCACGTGATTGCTCCAACGCTTGAAGAAGGGCACCTTACGCAGCTCTTCCTTGTTCCATGCCGTGGCGTTCTCGGGCAGGAGCTCGAGCACACCGAGAGCCGTCATGCCCCCTGCGAACAGCACGCCCGTGTTGAGCCACATGCGCTTATAGTCGGGACAGCGCGTGCTTAAAGAATAAGGCAGCGCGTAGATGTTGGGCTTCCCCTTCCCGGCTTTCCTCAAAGTGTCGGCAGCAATGACACGTGTCACCGCTGTATCGGGGCTGTGCGCGGCTATGGAGTCCGCCGTCATTGCCGCGCGGCACGGCATTACGGTGACGGCACACAGTGCCAGACTTATTATGCGGTTTGCTTTTCCTTTCATATATATAATGTCTTTGGCGGCGGCAGAGAGTCGTCAATGCTGTGTGAGACGCTGTGTACTGCCGTTCCGGACAGCTGTCCGAGTGACTTTCCTTTTACATGGATAATGCAAACGGGAGGGAAAAGAGCATGCTCCTAACTGCCCGAGTGCAAATTATCTTTGACAAATTTAGGGATAAAAAGGATAGTCCGTACTATGCGGCAGACTAAAAATGACGAAAAAAACTAAAAGGAATTGAAAACCGGAATGCCATGTTAAGTTTTACTAAAAAGCACTGTCCCATACTTCTTCATGTGTATACAGAAAGGGCGACAGCCGCACTCACCCGGCTTGGAGTGTACGTGCGGCTGTCGCCTTTTGTGTGGTTATTTATACCGGCAGCGCGTTGTCAGCGCACTCTCTCGAGTGTGATGTTGCCCATGATGAGAGAGTTGCCCTTGCCGGTCTTTTCTATCTGCACCGTGACGGAATTGTCCTGAGCGGTCAGCCCGATCTCTCCCATGCCCGCATCCTCGCGGAATGTGTCAGTGGCGGAGTGCGTATCGCGCCAGTCTGACACAAGTCTCTGCCTCTGCCATATGCGGAACCGCGCTCCGGCAGGTGTCTCGTGAAAGCTCATACGTAGCCTGTAGCGTCCCTCAGGAATACCATTGAGCATGACGCGCAGCCTGCCGCCGCTTTCCGTGGACAGGCGAAGTCCGCGGTCGTTGTTTATCTGTATGTCGCCTTCGGGCGTTATCTCCATGAGCTGCGGATAGAAAACGTGTCTGTCGGGAAAGTGTTCTCTGAGCAGGTCTCCGGCAGGCTGCATGCGGCTCACGGGCGCGGTGTCCGAGTAGTAGAATGCTATCGAGGTGTAGTCTACGGGATAGCAATTGTTCACATCACCGTGTTCTATGCCGTGGAAAATCTCTCTGTCGAAGGTCAGTTTGTCGCTTACGAAAAAACGGTAACCGCCGGTGCGCGACATCTGAAGCGAATAGTCGAGACATCCGTGCAGCGGCATGCTGTGCCCGCTGTCCCAACGGTCGAGCAGCGCATACCACCCTCCGTTGAAGTAATCCTCAGACCCTGTGCCGTGCATGCGCATCTTTCCGTCGACAAACGTACTGTCGTCGCCCTCGAAGAAGGTAGTCATGCCGGAGCGCAGACCGCGCGCAAGGAGTATGGTGCCGACGTAGTGTCCACGGCTTTTCGCGCTGAGGAATGTGTGATATTGTCCTATCGGTGTGCGTGTGCGACGCCACGAGGAGTAGAATCTGCCCTCTTTCGCGGCGTCACGACCGGTGGAGTTGTGGTATATCCTCACCTTTACGGTTATGGGCGGCTGCTGTATGCTGTCGTCGCGGAGATAAAGTAGCCTCACGGTGGCGCGTTTGTCGAAAGGCATCGGCAGGTAACAGTAGTTGGTATATCCGCTTCGTCCCATGAGCATCCCGCGCATGGCGGGGCGTCCGTAGGCGTAGCCGAAGAAGTCGGCGACGGGCGCGCATATGGCATCGGTACTGTCATTGTCCCATCTGGCGTTGAGTATGACGTTCCTGTCATTGCCCTCAAAGGCGTTGCCGCCGTCGAGCTCTATCCCCGTGATGCGTCCCGGCGAACCGCTCTCGAAGACCACCTCCCCGTCACCGGGGCTGAGAGTGACGGTCTTCTCGCTCACCGCTGCTCCGGAGGAACGTCCATGCGCGAAAGCCATGGCATCGGGACGGGCGGCAGACCAGGCGCGGCACACCTCGTCGAGCAGCGTTCTGTCGGCATCGGTGAACGTGCCGTCGTAGGTCTCCACCTTCATGCCGGGCAGGCGGCGGTATTGTATCTGTATGAACTGCAAGCCCTCGCCCTCCATCACAATCTTACACGACCGGGCGTAGGTGATGGGCAGATAGCAGTAGAAGCCGCCCACCTCGTTGCCGCACAGAGGACTGACGAATGGAAAAACCTTGCCGGAGAAGAGGTCGGAGAAACGGATGCGCAGTCCCGGTTCGCTCTTCCCGTCGAAGTAGAAGCTAAGCATGTTGTCGTTGGGAGTGGGTGTCCATATGCGGTTTATAACTCCCGCGCCCTCCATCTCGGCTATAACGAGTCCTCCGTTTTCCTTGCGCAGGTAGGAGTATTTGCCCGAAAAGCCGTCGTCGTTGCCCCATGTGCGGTCGTAGCTGGAGAACTGTTCGACATGGCAACCGTCCCGATATTCGGGCAGACGGTCGATGGCGCGGAGCAGAACGAGTTCGTCTGTCCATCTGTATTTGTCACTGGAGACGGCACTGACGGTGTAAAGCATGATGCAGAACAGTGCCAAAGGTCGGATGATGTAATGGATTCTCATATCAGTTATAGGTTTTTTAAGCAGATGTTCTAAATTAATTGTCATCAGATTGTGTGCTGTTCAGGAACTTCATTTCGAAGTCCGAAGAGGGAGTGTAGCGGTCTGTACGACCGATGAGACATCGGAATGAAGCCCTGATGAACACACAATATGGTGGCAAAGATATATATACATCTTAGAAATATATAATATCGGTTAATTTTGAACAGCTACTTATATTTAACGTAACATTGTCCGCTTTATTGTAAAAACGCCCGTACGCATCAAGCGCACGGGCGGTCCGAAATAAACTATTTAACCAAAATAATTGCCAGCCGCTGCCGGACAAGTATTGGGTGAATGTCATTTGTTCACGGTGTCGGGAGTGAACCGCAGCGTGTAGGTGTAGCTTCCGCTTGTGGGGCACTCATATTCCGGCAGGCAGACATCGCCCTGACAGCTGTTGTTTCCGAGTCCGCGCTGCCAGTAGTCGAAGTGGGCGAACACTTTGCCGTATCGGGTCAGGTCGTACGGATGGAGCACATTGCTCCACATTGTGTCGCCAGCATCGCCCCACTGAGCCTCATCATAGTGTGAGAGAGAGAACGCCACGGTGCCCATAGTCTCCACCTTGAGTGTCGTTCCGGTCTGCGGATTGGTGAGCGTAAGGTCGCGCAGAGCCTGATGGTCGCCCATTGTCTGCGGATGGGTGAGCTCCTCAAACATGTTGTCTACAGTAGTGGCGTAGCGTCCGAGATATGAGCCGGTCTGCCTGTCCACATAGTTTGACCACGGACCTTTGGCGTAGTACTCCACTCCCTCGAAGCCGTCAGCGAACTCCATACCGATGCCCAGACGGCGTGCGGCGCGCTGAGGCGAGAGCGTGACACGCATATCCACCACGCCTGAAGGATAGAACGTATAGGCTATGGTGTAGTTGCATATGGTGCCGCTGCCGCTCTGTGTCATGGTGACATTGTCTCCGTCCTTGCCCAAAGACTTTGTTATGTAGTGGCTTGTCCATTGACTGAGTGCCATGGATTGCAGTTCGCTGCTGCGGTCGTTGTCTATGTCGCGGAAGCAGTTGAAGTCTGGTCCCGCCGCGATGAGCTGCTGTCCGTCGAATGTCCATGAGTTCATCTGTCCGTCACTTCCGAATCTTATCTCGAACGTCTTGCCGTCGGCGGTCGTTCCGCTTACGGTGTTGTTGCCCGAAGTGACGCTTCCTCCGCCGGTGACATCAGGCAGTTTGTCGGCGCGTTCTTTAAGTATGAACTGCTCCTCTGCGGGAGTATAGCCCGCGTCAGCCCATGAAGCGTCGTCCCGAAGACTCAGTCCCACCATTATGGTGTACTCTCCTTCAGCGTCGCAATCCGTGGTGTAAGGCACCTCTACCGTTCCTGTCTGACCCGGAGCGACGGCAGTCATCGGTGTGGAACCGTTCTCCACGAGCCGTCCGTCACGCAGAACGGTGTATGTAAGGTCGAACTCGCTCAGGTCGGTGAAGTTGTACTTGTTCTTCACGGTGAGCGTCTTTCCGTCCAGACTCTCGAAGTCCGCATACTGATAAACCTTCTTCACCTCGGCAAGTTTTGCCGTGCGGGCACGGTCGGTTGTTATTATTCCGTTGTTCATGAAGTTGCCCTGGAATCCGAAGTTTATACCGCTCGGACTGTTGTAGTCGTATCCCGACGTGAAGTAATGGAAGCCTCGGTCGTCCTGCTTCTGCCCTGCGAGCAGTTTCTGCGGGTCGTATATGGATGTGTCTACCCAGTCCCAGATGCATCCGCCGATGATTCCCGTGCTGCTCTCTATCACGTCCCAGTATTCCTGAAGGTTGCCAACAGCCTGTCCCATGGCGTGCGCATACTCGCAGATGAAGTAAGGCATGCCGTTGTTTCCGCGCGAATAGCCGCTCACCTGCGATACTGTGGGGTACATGTTTGAGAACATATCGGAGTAGCCGCTTGTGGCACTTCCTGCCTCATAATGCACCATACGGTCGTCCAGTCTCTTTATCGCCTCATATGCGTCGCGCAGGTTGCTGCCGTTGCCGCACTCGTTTCCGGTGGACCAGAATATGACGCTCGGGTGGTTGCGGTCGCGCAACACCATGCGCACATTGCGGTCGACGAACATCGAAGACCACGATGTGTTGCTTGTAAGTCCCTGATTGTAGTGGCACTCAACGTCAGCCTCGTCCATGCAGTAAAGCCCGTAGTAGTCGAACATGGCGTACATCTTGGGCTGGCGCGGGTAGTGGCTGGTGCGCACGGTGTTGACGTTCGACTGCTTCATGAGCGTTATGTCCTTCAGCATTGTCGGCACATCAATGGCGCGTCCCTTCTCCGGATGGGTGTCCTGAGTGTTCACTCCCTTGAAGAACACGCGCTGTCCGTTGATGTATACAAGCGTTCCTCTCTGCTCGATGTTGCGGAATCCGTATTTTGTGGAGAACACCATCTCCTCGCCTCCGTTGGCATTGCTCTGGCGCACAACCACGGTGTAGAGATGCGGTTTCTCAGCGTTCCACGGCGTGAGACCGGATAACTGCCGGCTGCTGAGCGTGATGCTCTTCTCCGTCTCACCCTCAGCCATGCTCACTTTCTGCGACATGCGTGCCACCTCCGAGCCGTCGGCATCGAGCAGCTGCACCTCAATCTGTTTCTCGGCAGCCTCTCCGTCGCGGTTGTCAATCTCCAGAGCGACGTTCAGCGTAGCCTGTGTGGCGGCTGTGTTCATGTCTGTCGCGGTGATGTAATGGTCGCGTACGAATGTCTTGGGAGTCGCCACAAGATACACGTCACGGTGTATTCCAGCCAGATGCCACATGTCCTGTCCTTCAAGATAGGAACCGTCGCACCAGCGGTAGACACGTACGGAGAGCTGGTTCTCACCGTCCTGTGTGACAAAACCGGTGATGTCGAACTCAGCGTCGGTGTTAGGACCCTCGCTGTAGCCTACATACCGTCCGTTAACCCATACCGCAGCGGCACTGTACACACCGTCGAAGTGGAGGAAGACGCGCTTGTCTCCCCAGCCCTCGGGCAAGGTGAAGGAACGGCGGTAGAAGCCTGTGGCATTGTGGTCCTCAACACCATACTGGGTCAGACCTCTGCGGGCGTAGGGAGGCTCGTTGCTGAACGGATAGCCCACGTTGGTATACACCGGTGTGCCGAAGCCTGCCATCTCCCATGAAAGGGGCACAGTGATGGTGTCCCAATTGGAGTCGTCCAAGCCAGCGGCATAGAACTCGCTTGAGCCCGGACCGCTACTCGTGCCCGGAACAAAGCGGAACTTCCACGTGCCGTTGAGGTTGAGAGTCATCGCCTTCTCCGGTGTGAGCCACGGAGTGTTGTAGAACGGGTCGGCGTTCATGTCCGCCGTAGAGGCATAGGGAATGTATGTGGCGTGCGCATCTTCCTTATAGTCGCCCAGCTTCTGCTGGTCGGAGATGAACGATATGTCGAATATGCGCTCCTCCTGTATGGGAGGCTCGCTTCCGCCCTCGGCTTTTGTGAACACATACGACACCGCGTTGTCCTGACTTGTAGTGCTCACCGGCGAACCGTCAGTGACCGTAAGATAATAAGGAACGCCGTTGAAGCTGACGCAAATCTTATAGCTTCCGTCGTCCTGGGGCTCGAAGCTGAACAGCTGGTTGGCGTTTCCCTTCTCCACCTGCCACTGCAACGGTGGTTTCGTACCGCCGTCGCACGCCATGTCAAGAGCCTTGCCTGAATATTCGTTCACGAGTCTGTAGCTGTATTCTGACGCTGTCTCCTCATACTCCAGACGCCACTGCTGGTTGGTGGTGTTGGCGAGAGACTCCACAAGGATGGGCGCATCGTTAGCCGTGGAGTTCACAGTAAACACACTGTTAGGGTTGCCTGCCACGCTGATATAGTACTTTTCGCCCACCGCAGGCGTTCCGTCACCGATCGTACCTCCGCCATCTCCGCTCTCGTCGGGAGTAATCACGCTCACCTCTTTATATGTAGCCCAGCTGCGGGTGTTGCCTTCAAGGCTTCCCACAGTGAGCGAGCCGAGGGCGTAAAGCTCCCGCATGGCGTCCGCAGTATAGCTTGCCATGAGCTCGCCGTTGATGTGCAGACCCTCCTTGTCGAGCTCCACGGTGAGGTCGGTGCTGGTCAGCGTGTATTCGCTCTGCACGCTCGTCTGCTGCATGTTCACCCAGTTGAGCTGCAACCGGCGGCTCGACGGAGTATAATAAAGGTGTATGTTGTGGCTGCCATACCACACACTGATGTCGCCGCCGATGGAGAGAATACCCTCATTAGTGTATTTACACGAAGACAAATCTATCTCCGCGCGTATGGTCTGTTTTGTCAAGTCGACAGACGACACGGTCTTGCTGAATGCGCTGCCGTTAGGTGTGTAGCTGCTCCACAGCACATTCTTTGCGGCTTCGGCAGACACATTGCCTGCACAACATATGCCGAGCAGAACCATGAGCAATATCTGATATATCTTTTTCATTTGTTCTTTTACTTTATTTTATGACAATCTTCTTTCCTTTCACTACATATACTCCGCTCGGCATACCGTCGGTGTCGGACGCGCTGTCGCGCATTTTCTGTCCGTCGATGGTGTACACCTGTCCGTCGGCATTGTCTGTATCGGCAGGCATGAGGTCTATGCCGTCAGTCACGTCATCAATAGACCAGCCGTTGAGCTTGCCCGACGCATCCGACGTGAAAATCACACCACGGAATCCCTTGACCGTCATCTTGCTCTGAGTATGATAAAGAACATTCTTGCTGATGACGTAAGAACCGGCAGGAGCTGTGATTGATGAGAAGCAGCCGGTGAATGTGGCGATGCCATGTGTGACGTCAATCGGCTTGTCGGCAAGATAATTGACGCCAGTGAACACATATCCGTCATCCGGAGTCTTGTGCGAATTGCCTATATAAATAAAGTAAGGTTTACCGGCTTCCGCCTTGTCGGAAAGAGTGAACAAGAGCTGTGTGCCTTCGCAACCCGTGAATTCCGCCAGACGCGCGTCGGTGCCGAAAGCCGCATGAAGCTGTGCCTTGTCTATGTCGAACGGTACACAGAATGTGTTCCAGCATCCCGGGCTGAATGTACGTTTGAGTATCACGGTCATGTCGGAACCGGCTGCCGCGCTGTAGCTTTCGGATGTCTCGTCGAGCACGACAGTGTTTTCGGTGTAGTCGCTCTCGGCTACAAATATCCACTGACCAGCCGTATGGCTGTCTGCCGGAAGGTAAGGCTGCATCTTGAGTCCGCTGCCCGACGGGGCTGTCGCGTCAGCGTAGAGGAACGGGAAGATGTTGGCTTCCCTCATGCAATAGGAAATGTTGTAAACCCCGTCAGTGCCTTCAACAGGGGTGAAGAGCCACTGGTCGTATGCGCCGCTGCCGTCGGTGCTTATCCCTTCGAACGGGGTTGCAGACAGGCGACCGCCCGCTGCGGTCATGAAGAATGTCCCGGCAGTGTCGTCCGCCTTGGTAAGCGTCACCGCAGTACCGCTGCCCGACAGCGTGATTGCGCTGTTGCTGTCATGCAGATAGCCTGCGCTGCCCAGATTGTAAACATAATAGGTCTGTCCGTCCGCAGGCTTCTGAGCGGCAGGCTGTGCCATTGACGCAGCGGCAGGAAGCAGTGTAAGTAATAAAGTCTTTAATCTCATAGTCGTTTGCTTCTGTTTGTCCTGTTCTACCAATTGCTGTCCCAGACGTTGTACTCCTTAGAGTCTGCCGACACAGGCGTTTCCTCTTTAGAGTCTGTAAGATTTAAGTCTGGCGTCTCGCCGTTGCCGGAGCTATCCTGCATGAACGGACCCGCTGCCTCCAATGAGATAACAGAAACCGCCGGTTTCTGATAAAGTTCTCTTTTCATAACGTTCTTTTTTTTGTTTTGTCAGTTAATAATTATTGTATTGTTTGCTGTGTATGAAAAAAATAAAGATTGATTCAGGTACTCATAAAAAGACGACAAGCAAGCACTATGTTGCCATAGTACCTGCTTGTCGTTATGTATGTCATAAGTCGCTGCTACGTTGGGGAGTGTTGCTCCTCATGCAGGGCGTGACCTTACGCGGCAGTCTTATGTCTGTTGTTCCGGCTATCATTCCCAAACGTTATAGCTGTTGTCCCACATGTCGTTGCCCTTGGAACCGACTTCGATGCCCGCGTCGTCGCTGTCGATGACGGTCTGCTTCTCCCCGTCGGCTCCGCCGTTGCCTGTGTTGTCGATGCTCATGGTCTGCATGATATTTTCGCTCATGAGCTCGATAGCCTCAATTTCGGGACATATATATTTCTTCTTCATAATATTCTGTTTGTTGAATTAATTATTTAACAATATACTTTTTGTTGTTTACGATATATACACCCTTCGGCAGTCCTTCGAGTGATGCGGAGCTGTTGCGTACCACCTGGCCGTTCATGTTGTACACCTTGTTGTCCGCTTTTGCCTCCGAGCCGTTCACGATACCCTCGATTGCGGTAGGTTCGTTGCCGTCTATCACACCGTCGACAGAGAATATTACGTTAGCGTCTGTATTTCCTGACACCGGCTCGAGCCATGTACGGAATCCCTTCACGCTGTTCACGCCTACGGTCATGTGATACCACTGTCCGTTGCTCAGCAGGTAAGAGCCTGCCGGGATGACGCTGCTCTGCTGTGTGTAAGTGCCCTTGAAGAGCATTTTTCCTGCGTTGCCGCAGTCGTAGGCTTTGCCGTCGTTGCCTGTCACGGTGGCGTCTTCAACTCTGTTCTTGAGCATCACCTGGTTTATAGTGAAGTAAGGCTCGGTGAATGTTATTTCCGTGAAAGTAGAGTTATCCGCTCTGTTTTTCACCTCATAAGTGTCTCCTCCGGCTGCCGGAGTGGTCTGCAGCAGACGTGCCGGCTTGATGATGTATGGAACGCCGGCTTTCAGTACTATTGTATTATCAGGTGTGTCGCGTATGTCGATGGATGTGAACTCGATTATGTACGGGTTTTCGGAAGCCTCGGTGTTCTTCTCAGAGAGTTTCACGTTGTTGCCGAACGCGAGCTGGAGTTGCTGTCTTGTGAGATCCACCGGCAGTATGAGCGAGTTCCATGCGTTGTTTATCATCTTGCGTCCGAGTCTTAGAGTGTAGGTGTGGTCAGGATCCAGCTGTGCGTTGATGTATTCTATGCCGTCCTGGTTCTCGTCGAGGATGATTTCGCTCTCGGCGTTACCTGCATACTGTATGCGGAAGTTGTCCACGCATGTCCACGCTTCGGCATTCACGCCTTCGGCTCTTACGCCGATTACAAGATAAGGCTTGCTGTCGTCGACATATATGAGTAGCATCTTCTGATAAGTCTCGTTGGTGTAGAGCAGCTGGCCGGCCGCGGTGTAGGTCTCAGGCGCGCCGTCGGCTGCGGTTGTGGTTACGAACTCGGATGTTTCTGTGTCAAGCAGGTCCGTCATATCCGCGTTGCTGTATGTGGATGCGAAGAGCTCCACCGTTCCCTCGGTCTTTGTGGTGAGTCCGTCGCAGCTCACGATGTACCATCCCGGGTAGTTCACCGTCGTGCGCACCTTCTGCCATATAGCTCCTTCGCCCTTGATGTTGGCTGTCCAGTAGTTTCCGTATAGCTTCTGGTGGCTCTCGCCGTCCTGCATGGATGTTGTAGTGTTGTCGTAGAAGCCCTCGTCGCTGTCGTCGTGGCTGCCATAACCGTTACCTACATAGTACTGCGGGACGGCCGCGTTTGTCGGTGCGAGCATGCGGTTCTCATAGCTTGAGAAATCGATGTCCGGGTATGCTATTGTCAGAGCCGTATTCTGCTCGTTTGCGCTGCTCACATCTCCCGTGTGCCAGAATCCTATATCAGTGTTGTTTCTCATGAAGTGCTGGTCGTAGAGAATGTATGTGGCGTCGAGCGGTGTGGCCTCAGCCGCGTTGGCGGTTTCGCTTGAGAAGTTGGCGCGAATGTCTTCAAGCGTCACGAGCATCCACTGCGCGTTCGTATTGTTGTCCACGCTTCCAGTCTCGGCGGTCACTTCACCGTTTCTTCCGGTGGCTACAAGATATACGGTTTCCCCACCATATATTCCGCCCGGAGTTCCGTTACCTATCTCCACTGATACATAGTAGCGGTTGTCTCCTGCCGCGGTGAAATAGAGATGTCTGAAGTCCTCGTGATAGCTACTCAGGGCATCAAGAAACCATATTCCGCTGTCGTGAACGGAACTATTCCCTGTTCCGTCGGTCAGTGACAGATATCCGCTTGACCCGCCGTCGTTGGTGAATTGGCTTTCCAATGTGTACCAATAACTACTGAGCCAACCTTCTCTTCCTCTTGTTATGGTCATGCGTGTTCCCGTGTCGTAGGTGATGGCCTGTGTTCCCCAGTTTCCTCCGGTATAAAGAAACTGATTTGTACCTACGTTCCAAAGATAGATCTCGGCAGTCTCCCCCTCTGCTCCAACAAGATTGCCAGGCGTGTGTCCAGGCCAATCCTGTGCCACGCCATTCTGCGTTCCCGCCAACATAGCGGCAAACGCCAAAACTAAAAGTCTAATTTTTTTCATCATGCGTTAATTTATATATTATAATTTCACTTGTTCAAAGTGATGCACACCTTAACCATCACTATGTGTGTGCATGTATGCAGCCGGATATGTTTGCGGCATGCGCTGTAGAGAAAAAGAAAATAGCTTGATTTTAAGATTTATGCCTTCTTTCCGTAATCTGTTTTTTTAATGTTGTACTTGTTATATTCAGTAATACATTCAACAATATAGTAGTACCTCCATATCGGGAGGAACGTGCCGTATTTCAACTAAACCTCTGCAAAGTTAATACTTTTATGAAAACAAAACAAAGAAACGGGGATAAAAATAACACTGAAAAGGTATTTTTTAACAATTAGAGAGAAAGAACAGGAAGGGGAAAATATAAAAATTAAAAGAGTAAAAAGGTAAAACGGTAAAGGAAAAAAAGAGAATTAAAAGGATGAAAAGGAGTTATAAGAAGCCGGAAAAGGAAAAAGAGTAAAGGGGAAAAAAAGATTTTTTAAAAGTAAAAGGGTAAAAATTAAAGAGGTAAAAAAGGAAGTAAAGGAGGTAAAAGGATAAAAAATTAAAGAGGTAAAAAAGGGAAAGGACGGGACGGGAAAGGAGAGAAAAATATATAATAAGGTGAGAGGGTGAGGAGGTGAGAGGGTGAGGGAATGGATGTTTATACGTTTTCGGGAGTAAAAAAGGTTTGGCAACGGGAAATGGGGAAAGAGGAACGGATATGGTGGAAAATGTGGGTTAAGGAGCGAAAAAAGGGGTGTCGGGGAGGTGTTTTAGGGCTGACGGGCGGGGAAAAATGTGACGACGGAGGACGACGGAGAAGGTATGACGGTACCGGTATGCGGTGAGGAAACGTATATTTATACGTTTTAAGGAGTAAAAAAAATTGACAACGGGAAATGGGGAAAGAGGAACGGATATGGTGGAAAATGTGGGTTAAGGAGC
>ERZ773136.355-NODE-355-length-53451-cov-4.249195_pt1 | contig 53451 bp, 42 predicted proteins | sample MGYA00580855_ERZ773136 | MGnify/ENA primary metagenome ERZ773136 (study PRJEB29015, sample SAMEA2737860) | human gut metagenome | biome: human gut; feature: human-associated habitat; material: faeces | place: China | collected 2012 ... | reverse complement strand
AGCAGCTGGCCATCCGCCGGCAGACGCCCGCCGGCAGCCACTTCAATCACATCTCCGGGACGCAGGTCGCGCTGGGCGACGGTTTCCCGCACGCCGTTGCGCAGACGGATGGCGGTGTCGGGCTTCAGCGCCATCAGCGCGCTCACCCCCTGCCGTACGCGGCTGGCGGCCCAGCCTTCGAGACGCTCGCCGATCAGGAACAGCAGCAGGACCATCGCCGCCTCCGCGGTGGCGCCGATAAACAGCGCCCCGATGGCGGCGACGCTCATCAGCGTTTCAATGGCGAACCAGCTCCCGCTCTTGATCAGGCGCAGCGCCTGGCGGGCAACCGGCCACAGGCCAACCAGGGTGGTGGCAATAAAGGCCAACTGACCGGCAGGGTGGTTGGCCTGCTCCAGCCCCCAGCTCAAGGCCATCATGATAACCAGCGTCAGTAACGGCAGATTGTCGCGCAGCAGCGACCCTCGGGTTTGCTCTGCTGCGGGAGCATCGGCATCGCGCAGCGTATACCCCGCCTGGCGGACCGCGTTCTCAACCTGAGCGCGGACATCGCCCTCGGCGTTAACCAGCAGCTTTTCTGTGGCGAACAGCACCTGGACCTGACTGACCCCGGGCACCTGACGGACCGCGGTTTCCACCTTGCGGGCGCAGGCGGCGCAGTCCATGCCATCTACCTGCCAGCGGTAGCGGGCGTCGCTAAGCGCTTCGGCGGCAGGGGCGGACTCTGTGGCGCAGGCGTGATCTGTACAGCAGCTCTCCGCCGGGGCGGTTGCTGGCCGCATGGTGAAAGACGAGAATTGTGGAACTTTTTTATCCTGCGCGTCTGGAGTCGACATGGCACCCTCCGGGAAATGATAATTTTCTCATTAGCCGTAGGATACACTCTGGAGTCGACTCCAGAGTCAAGGACTAAATTACAGGTACAGCGCGCGCACGATCAGGAAGTGGCCGGCAAAGTAGAACGCGGCGGCGATGGCGTTATCGGCGCGGAAGCGGCGACGATAGTGGCTCACCAGCCACACGGCATTGCTCAGCAGCAGCAGGGCTGCGCCGGCGAAACCGGACAGCGGGGTGTTGGTGGGGCGGGCAAACCACAGCTCGCCGGCCAGCCAGACCATTACCAGCGTCATTCCGATAAAGGTCAGCACCGGCATTTTCATCTCTTCCAGCCGACTCCAGATCACCGCCATTAGCAGGGCGCCGAATACCAGCAGCACCAGCGGCAGCGGCCAGAAGAACGACAGCGTCAGCTGGCTGGCGAACCAGATGGTATACAGCAGATGTGACAGGAAGAAAGCGCCCACCGCGTACATCACCCGCTGGCGCGGCAGCAGGGTCAGGGCGTCGCCGAGCAGCGAGGCGCACAGGCCAGCCAGCACCAGATAGCTGATGGCATTGAACATCGGCGCCTGCCAGGCCAGTAACAGCAACAGAATCAGGGTGACAGGTTTGAAAACCCAGCGTCGCCATGCCGGCCCACGATAGGATGCATCGACATAAAGCCATGCGGAGAAACAGACAGCAATAAATGACCAAAGCATAGTAAGTCCCTGTATCTGTTATCATAAAGAAAGTTACGGATGCGTGATGCTACAACTCAGTGTAGTGGTTTGGCGTAGCAGATGACAATGTTATTCCCGACGCAGTATGCTGATTCCTGATATTTTTTATGGGTAACCTTGATGAGTAAAATGCCCCTCTTTTTTGTTCTGGTCGTCGCGGTGATTGTGGTGGCGGCTTCGTTTCGCTATGTCCAGCAGCGCCGTGAGAAACAGGCGAATGACGCCGCGCCGTTGCTACAAAAGCGGGTTATCGTCAGCAATAAACGGGAAAAAGTGATTAACGATCGGCGCTCGCGGCAGCAGACGGTGACGCCTGCAGGCAGTGAGATGCGCTATGAAGCGAGCTTTCGCCCCGAAAACGGTGGTCTGGAGGTGGTGTTTCGCCTTGACGCGCCGCAATATCACGCGCTGAGCGTCGGCGATCGTGGGATGTTGAGTTATAAGGGCACAGCGTTCGTGGCGTTTACGCCCGATCCCTGAGCCCTTTTCAGGACTATTTTTTCAGCGTCGCCTTCAGTTTTTTCTGCCAGGCCACGAGCTCAAACACGCCGAAAATAAAAATGCGGATTTGCTCAAAGCGGCTCAGCGGCGGCGCCTCTTTCGGCTGCGTCGCCTTGAGCAGCGTCAGCTGCAGACCGTGCATCAGGATCATGAAAATCAGCGCGACGTTGACAAAGATATTCAGCGGCTTCGGGAAGGGCTGAAACAGATTCAATAACAGAAAGGCCCAGACGCACAGCATCAGCAGGCGGCCTAAATTAATCAGCATGGTGCTCTCCTTGGGCCTCACGTTGGTAAAGACGGTAGGCGACCTGTCCGGCCACTTTTTCACGATACAATTGCCAGTTAGCCGGCACCGGCGGTAAGCCGTTTTCGACTTCGCTTTCGACGTACACCAGGGCCTCATCGGCCAGCCAGCCTTGTGTCTCCAGCAGACGTAGCGTCTCCTCCAGCAGCCCCTGACGGAACGGCGGGTCGACGAACACGATCTGGTGCGGGGTCCCCGGCTGGCTCAGGAAGCTGAGGGTGTTGGTGGTGATCACCTTGCCGCGATCCGCTTTCAGGGTGGCGAGATTTTTTTGCAGCTGCTGGGCTACGCCGCGCTCCATCTCCAGCAGCGTGGTGCTGGCCGCATAGCGGGACAGCGCTTCCAGCCCCAGCGCGCCGCTGCCGGCAAAGCAATCGAGGCAGTGCGCGTCAACAATGGACGGCGCCAGCCAGTTAAAAAGGGTTTCGCGAACCCGGTCGGTGGTCGGCCGCAGGCCCGGGCTCTCCGGCACCGGTAATTTACGGCCGCGCCATTGCCCGCCGATGATGCGGATCTGGCCGCTGCCCGCGTGGTTTGGTTTTTTCATCTCTCTGCTCAAGTCTCAACTTCCAGCCTGCTATTCTAGCGATCGACGGCGGTTGACGAAACCTTAATCCGGGGGCGGTGCTGCGAGTTAAGTTAAGTGATAGACTATCCAACTAATTTCATCATTTTTTCAGCTTCTGATGAAGCTGCGCCATGAATAAACAGCGAGGAGTGTGGTCGCAAATGGCAAAAGAGAAAAAACGTGGCTTCTTTTCCTGGCTGGGCTTTGGACAGAAAGAACAGGCACAGGAAACCGAGACTGAGCAAAAAGTAGAAGAACAGCAAGCGGTTGCCGAAGAGATACCGGCGGTTGAAACCCCTGCTGAGCCGAGCGCGCCGAAAGCAGACCCGGAGGCGTTTGCCGAAGACGTCGTCGAAGTGACCGAGACGGTGGTCGAAAGCGAAAAAGCGCACCTCGCGGAGCCTGCCAGCGCGCAGGAAGAAGAGTGGGTGGAAACGCCTGCTCTGACCGAAGAAACGCCTGTTGTTGAACCGGAGCCCGCGGTCAGCGAACCGCCTGAACAGCCTGCGGTGGTTGAGCCGCTGGCGGAAGAGGTTATCGCCGAACCGGTGGTGGCGGAAGCCGTAGCAGAGCAGCCTGTGGAAGGCATCGTTGTCCAGCCGCAGGAGACAGAAGCGCCCGAAGAGGACGCGCCGTTAAGCGATGAAGAGCTGGAAGCGCAGGCGCTGGCGGCCGAAGCGGCAGAAGAGGCGGCGGTAGTGGTGCCGGCGCCCGAGGACGAGGCGCCGCTTGAAGCGCTGGCTCAGGAGCAGGAAAAACCGACAAAAGAAGGTTTCTTCGCCCGCCTCAAACGTAGCCTGCTGAAAACGAAGCAAAATCTCGGTTCCGGATTTATCAGCCTGTTCCGCGGTAAGAAGATCGACGATGATCTGTTTGAAGAGCTGGAAGAACAGCTGCTGATCGCCGACGTCGGGGTGGAAACCACCCGCAAGATCATTACCAACCTGACGGAAGGCGCCAGCCGTAAGCAGCTGCGCGATGCGGAAGCGCTGTACGGCCTGCTGAAAGAAGAGATGGGCGAGATTCTCGCCAAAGTAGACGAGCCGCTGAACGTTGAAGGCAAAACGCCATTTGTTATTCTGATGGTCGGCGTGAACGGGGTGGGGAAAACCACTACCATCGGCAAGCTGGCGCGTCAGTTTGAACAGCAGGGTAAGTCGGTGATGCTGGCGGCGGGGGATACTTTCCGTGCGGCGGCGGTGGAACAGCTGCAGGTCTGGGGCCAGCGTAATAATATCCCGGTGATCGCCCAGCACACCGGCGCCGACTCCGCCTCGGTGATTTTCGACGCCATTCAGGCGGCGAAGGCGCGCCATGTTGACGTACTGATTGCCGATACCGCCGGGCGTTTGCAGAATAAATCGCACCTGATGGAAGAGCTGAAGAAGATTGTCCGGGTAATGAAAAAGCTGGACGTCGACGCGCCGCACGAGGTGATGTTAACCATTGACGCCAGCACCGGGCAGAATGCTATTAGCCAGGCCAAACTGTTCCATGAGGCGGTAGGTTTGACCGGGATCACCCTGACCAAGCTGGACGGTACCGCCAAAGGCGGCGTGATCTTCTCGGTGGCCGATCAGTTCGGCATTCCGATTCGCTATATTGGCGTCGGCGAGCGTATTGAGGATCTGCGTCCGTTTAATGCGGGCGACTTTATTGAGGCACTTTTTGCCCGAGAGGATTAAGAATGATTCGCTTTGAACAAGTCAGCAAAGCCTATCTCGGTGGGAGACAAGCGCTGCAGGGGGTGACCTTCCACCTGCAGCCGGGCGAGATGGCGTTTCTGACCGGCCATTCCGGCGCAGGGAAGAGTACCCTGCTGAAGCTTATCTGTGGTATCGAACGGCCCAGCGCCGGGAAAATCTTCTTCAGCGGTCATGAAATCAGCCGTCTGAAGAGCCGTGAGGTGCCGTTCCTGCGCCGCCAGATCGGTATGATTTTCCAGGACCACCATTTGCTGATGGATCGTACCGTGTATGACAACGTGGCGATCCCGCTGATTATCGCCGGCGCCAGCGGCGATGATATTCGTCGTCGCGTCTCGGCGGCGCTGGACAAGGTTGGCCTGCTGGACAAAGCGAAGAATTTTCCCATTCAGCTCTCCGGCGGTGAACAGCAGCGCGTGGGAATCGCTCGCGCGGTGGTCAACAAGCCGGCGGTGCTGCTGGCGGATGAACCGACCGGCAACCTCGACGAGGCGCTCTCGGAGGGGATTTTACGTCTGTTTGAAGAGTTTAACCGCGTCGGGGTGACGGTACTGATGGCCACGCACGATCTGGGGCTTATCTCCAGTCGTCCGTACCGCGTGCTGACGCTTAGCGACGGCCATCTGCATGGAGGCATTCGGGGTGAATAAGCGCGACGCAATGAACCAGATTCGCCAGTTCGGCAGCAAGTTCGATCGCCTGCGCAACGCCGCGGGCGGCGGCGGTGGCGGGCGCAATGCGCCAAAACGGCCGAAAGCGGCGCCTAACCCGGCCTCGCGTAAGAGCAACGTATTCAACGAGCAGGTGCGCTATGCCTGGCACGGCGCGCTGCAGGATCTAAAAAGCACGCCGCTGGCGACCTTCCTGACGGTCATGGTCATCGCCATTTCGTTGACCCTGCCAAGTGTCTGCTACATGGTCTACAAAAACGTCAGCAGCGCGGCGTCCCAGTATTATCCCTCGCCGCAGATCACCGTTTATCTGGAAAAAACGCTGGATGACGATGCCGCGGCGCGGGTGGTGGGCCAGCTGCAGGCGGAGCAGGGCGTCGACAAGGTAAACTATTTGTCCCGTGACGAGGCGCTGGGGGAGTTCCGTAACTGGTCAGGCTTTGGCGGCGCCCTGGATATGCTGGAGGAGAACCCGCTGCCGGCGGTCGCCATCGTGGTGCCGAAGCTGGATTTCCAGAGCACCGAGGCGCTGAATACCCTGCGCGATCGGGTATCGCGGATCCAGGGCGTCGATGAAGTGCGGATGGACGACAGTTGGTTTGCCCGTCTCTCCTCGCTCACCGGGCTGGTAGGACGCGTGTCGGCGATGATCGGCGTGCTGATGGTGGCGGCGGTGTTCCTGGTGATCGGCAACAGCGTGCGCCTGAGCATCTTCGCCCGCCGCGATACCATTAACGTTCAGAAGCTTATCGGCGCCACCGACGGCTTTATCCTGCGTCCGTTCCTCTACGGCGGAGCGATGCTGGGCTTTTCCGGCGCGTTTTTATCGCTGATCCTGTCGGAGATTCTGGTAATGCGCCTCTCGTCGGCGGTGACCGAAGTGGCGAAAGTCTTCGGCACTCAGTTTGAGCTGAGCGGCTTAGGCTTCGACGAGTGTCTGTTGATGTTGATCGTCTGCTCGATGATCGGGTGGGTAGCCGCCTGGCTGGCGACAGTGCAACATTTACGTCACTTTACTCCCGATTAATAAAAGCGTGATATAATCTTTCCCTGCTGCAATGAGTTCCTGTTCGCAGGGAAAGATACCGCAAGCTTGTTCCCCTTTTCCTGCCCTCACTTTTTCATCGTGGTGTCACATTTTGTGCGTAATTTATTCACACCGTTGCATGGAACTTGTGGATAAAATCACTGTCTGATACTAATGTGAGTGATATTCTCGTTGCTCATGAATGCTGGCATGCTTGTTGCCTGAGGGGGACAAGAACGCGTCAGAAGATATCAATTGAGAGGATTTGAATGACCAAAGAAATGCAAACTTTAGCTTTAGCCCCCGTTGGTAACCTGGAATCGTACATCCGGGCCGCTAACACTTGGCCGATGCTGTCGGCTGATGAAGAGCGGGAGCTTGCTGAAAAGCTGCATTACCAGGGCGATCTGGAAGCAGCGAAAAAGCTGATTCTGTCTCACCTGCGCTTTGTTGTTCACATTGCTCGTAACTACTCGGGCTATGGCCTGCCGCAGGCGGATCTGATCCAGGAAGGCAATATCGGCCTGATGAAAGCCGTGCGTCGCTTCAACCCGGAAGTGGGTGTGCGCCTGGTCTCCTTCGCCGTGCACTGGATTAAAGCCGAAATTCACGAATACGTGCTGCGCAACTGGCGTATTGTGAAGGTCGCTACCACCAAAGCACAGCGTAAGCTGTTCTTTAACCTGCGTAAAACCAAACAGCGTTTGGGTTGGTTCAACCAGGATGAAGTGGAAATGGTGGCCCGTGAGCTGGGCGTGTCGAGCAAAGATGTCCGCGAGATGGAATCCCGTATGGCGGCCCAGGACATGACCTTCGACATGTCGTCCGACGATGAGTCCGACAGCCAGCCGATGGCGCCGGTCCTGTATCTGCAGGACAAAACGTCTAACTTTGCCGACGGCATCGAAGACGATAACTGGGAAGAGCAGGCGGCGAATAAGCTGACTGATGCGATGCAGGGCCTGGACGAGCGTAGCCAGGACATCATCCGCGCCCGCTGGCTGGACGAAGATAACAAGTCCACGCTGCAGGAACTGGCCGACCGCTACGGCGTCTCCGCAGAGCGCGTGCGTCAGCTGGAAAAGAACGCCATGAAAAAACTGCGTGCCGCTATCGAAGCCTGATACGCCATGCCTGCCTGATACCTGGTATCAGGCTCCCCGATAACGCCCCGCCTCAGGTTGGGGCGTTTTGTTTTTCTGCGTCCTCCCGGAGCAGGAGCATCTGCGGGCAGTGCGTCTGCAGGCAGCCGAGTAAGACGCTGAACGCCGACGCCATCTGCTCTTCGGGCTGGCTGGCGAATCCCATCAGTAATCCTTTCTTGCGCGCCGCCGTCAGGTAGTAGCGCGACAGCGGCCGCACCAGAATGTGCCGCGCATTGGCCTCTCTGGCGATCGCCACATCGTCAGCCTCTGCGGGCAAATTGAGGATCAAATGCAGCCCGGCATTATCGCTGAAGTCAGACAGGGCGTACGGCATACAGTGCCGCTGGATAAGCTCAGTTAAAAAGGCGCGGCGACGGCTGTAGAGCAGCCGCATACGGCGGATATGGGCCGAATAGTGGCCGGCGGTAATAAACTCCGCCAGCGCCATCTGGATCAGCGAATGGCCGCCGCGGTAAAGCTCGGCATGGGCGTGCTTCAGGTCGCTGACCAGCGGCCGCGGGATCACCACGTAGCCCAGGCGCAGGCCGGGATAGAGCGTCTTGCTGAAGGTGCCGATATAGACCACCGGGGCGTCGGCGACCAGACCCTGCAGGGCGGGGATCGGCTGACCGGAAAAGCGAAACTCGCTGTCATAATCATCTTCGACGATCCAGCTCCCCTGCTGACGGGCGAGCGCCAGCAGGCGCTGGCGGCGCTCAAGGCTCATCACCGCGCCCAGAGGATACTGGTGGGAAGGCGTAACGAAGATCAGCCTCGGCGCATCGTCAACCGTCTCCGGCGGGCACAGGCCGTTGGCATCGACGGTCAGGGGCTCTGCCCGAACGTCGTTCATCGCCAGCACGTGACGGATCCCCCAGTAGGAAGGCTCCTCCACCCATGCCAGATCGCCGTTATCACACAGCATGCGGGTGACCAGATCGATCGCCTGGTGGATCCCCTCGGTGATAAGAATTTGATCTGACTGACAGTGGACGCCGCGCGACACGCGCAGATAATCCACCAGCGCCTGCTGCAGTTCCGGGGTGCCGCCGTTGCAGCTATAGCTGAGCCGCTCCGGTTTGGGCCGACGGCTGATGCGGGCCTGGATCTTACTGAACAGCGGGTGGGGAAAGGCGTTAACGTCCGGCACGCCGGGTATAAACGCTCCCCACTGGCGCGGGCTGGCGCTGACCTGGCCGAGCAGATGCTGGCCTCGGCGTGAAAGATGCGCCGTCGGTGCTGCGATACTGCTGTTTTCTTGCTGACCTTTAGCCGTCAATGAGCTCTCAGGGGCGGTTTTGGCAACGAATGTTCCGCTTCCCCGACGGGAAACCACATATCCTTCCGCCAGCAATTGTTCATAAGTTGTTAATATGGTGTTTCTTGATACGCCGAGCTCGCCCGCCAGGTCCCGCGACGGCGGCAGACGGCTTTGCGGCGCCAGCGAACCGTCGAGGATCGCGCGGCGCAGCGCGTTATATAAGCGTTTGTGCAGAAGAGGATCCCGCTCTTCCTGCAGACGGACCAGCACCAGGTCACCCACCAGCGAACGCAATTGGATCCCTCAGATATTCAAAATTGGTACTCGATTATAGGGCCAACTCCTGTGTAAATAAACGACATCGTTTCTAATTTGTTGCGATAACGTGACATACACGACAGGAGATTCGCAGGTGAAAAGCTCAGAACTGAATCAACGTCGCCAGCAGGCGACGCCGCGCGGCGTAGGCGTAATGTGTAACTACTTTGTCGAGAAGGCGGAAAACGCCACGCTGTGGGATATCGAAGGCAATGAGGTGATCGATTTCGCCGCCGGGATCGCCGTGTTAAATACCGGTCACCGCCATCCGAAAGTGGTCGCCGCGGTAGCCGAGCAGCTGCAGGCGTTCACCCACACCGCCTATCAGATTGTGCCGTACGAAAGCTATGTTTCGCTGGCGGAGCGTATCAACGATCTGGCGCCAATTGACGGGCCGGCAAAAACGGCTTTCTTCACCACCGGCGCGGAAGCGGTCGAGAACGCGGTGAAAATCGCCCGCGCTTACACCGGTCGTCCGGGGCTGATTACCTTCGGCGGCGGTTTCCACGGCCGTACCTTTATGACCATGGCCCTCACCGGTAAGGTCGCGCCCTACAAAATCGGCTTCGGGCCGTTCCCGGGCTCGGTGTATCACGGTGTCTACCCGAATGCGGCGCATGGCGTGACCACCGCGGATGCGCTGAAAAGCCTGGAGCGCATTTTCAAAGCGGATATTGCGCCGGATCAGGTCGCGGCCATCATCCTCGAGCCGATCCAGGGGGAAGGCGGCTTTAACGTCGCGCCGGCCGATTTTATGCAGGCGCTGCGCGACCTGTGCGATACCCACGGCATTCTGCTGATCGCCGATGAAGTGCAGACCGGTTTCGCCCGCACCGGCAAGCTGTTCGCTATGCAGCACTATGAGGTGAAACCGGATCTGATGACGATGGCGAAAAGCCTCGCCGGCGGTTTCCCGCTGTCGGGCGTTGTCGGTCGCGCCGAGGTGATGGATGCGCCAGCGCCTGGCGGGCTGGGCGGAACCTATGCCGGTAACCCGCTGGCGGTGGCCGCGGCGCACGCGGTGCTGGATGTCATTGCCGAAGAGCAGCTGTGCCAGCGCGCTGAACAGCTGGGTAGCCATCTGCAGGAAGTGCTCAACCAGGCGCGCGCTACCTGCCCGGCGATCGTTGATGTCCGCGGCCGGGGGTCGATGGTGGCGGTGGAGTTTAACGATCCGCAAACAGGCGAACCGTCGCCGGAATTCACCCGCCAGGTGCAACAGAAAGCGCAGGAGAACGGCCTGCTGCTGCTGAGCTGTGGCGTCTACGGCAACGTGATCCGCTTCCTGTATCCGTTGACTATCCCGGATGCCCAGTTCTCGAAAGCGCTGGATATTCTGGCGCGCGTACTGAAGAGCTAACGTCTCCTCGGCGGGCTGCGGCGGCAGGGAAGCCGAACAGAAACAGGACGCCGCAGCCGGCTGTTTATGCTCAGCGTGAGTGGTTTATCACCCTGATATCACCTTTTTTCCGGCGGTGACAACCGCCGGAGTAAAACGGAAAGTATTATGTCTGAAAACTCCACCTTTTCTCCCGTCCTCACCGGCCGGGAACGTACGGCTGTCCCTGCAAAATCTCTGAGCTTCGTCGAAGGGGTATCGATGATTGTCGGTACCAATATTGGCGCGGGCGTCCTCTCTATCGCCTATGCGTCAAGCAAAGCGGGCTTTTTACCACTGCTGTTCTGGCTGGTGCTGGTGGGTAGTCTGACCACGGTGACCATGCTCTATGTCGCGGAATCCACGCTGCGCACCCGTAAACATCTGCAGCTCAGTGGATTATCGAAGCGCTACGTCGGCGGCTTTGGCGCGCTGATGATGTTTCTCTCCGTCTGCGTCAATAGCGTCGGGGCATTGACGGCGTATATGACCGGCAGCGGTAAGCTGTTGCACTCCCTGTTTGGCATCTCGCCGGCGCTGGGCAGCGTGCTGTTTTTCGTTCCGGCGGCAGGGGTACTCTACCTGGGGCTGAAGGCGATCGGCCGCGGCGAGAAATTTATCAGCATCGGCATGGTGGTGATGATCTCGGTGCTGGTGATTGCCACGCTGCTGAAAGAGACCACCCGCGTCGGCTATCTGCTCGACGGCAACTGGCTGTATATGGTTCCGGTCTTCAACGTCGTGGCATTCTGCTTCTCGGCACAGTATATCGTCCCGGAGATGGCGCGGGGCTTCGCCGACAAACCGGAAAAATTGCCTAAAGCTATTATGGTCGGCATGGCGCTGACCTTTACCCTGCTGGCGCTGGTGCCGTTGTCGGTGATCTCGCTTAACGGTCTGGACAATATTTCGGATGTGGCCACCATCTCCTGGGGCAGGGCGCTTGGCGAGTGGGCCTTCTTCTCCGCCAACCTGTTTGCGCTGTGCGCGATGTTGACCTCCTACTGGGGACTGGGCGGCAGCTTCCTGACCAATATCTTCGATCAGTTCCGCCTGGGGAATGACGAACAGCCCGCCCGGCGCCTGATGGTGCTGCTGGTGGTGGCGATCCCGCCGTTCGTACTGGCCTATAGCGGCATGGTCTCCTTCGTCAACGCGCTCTATTTTGCCGGGGTGTTCAGCGGCGTCATTTTATCGATTATGCCGATCCTGATGCTCAAGGGCGCCCGCCAGCGTGGCGATCTGACCCCGGGCTGGACCTGTCCGGCCTGGATGACCCATCCGCTTATCCAATGCTTCATTGTGTTGTTGTATCTTTGCAGCGCCGCCTACGCGATAGCATCCGCGGTGGGCTACCTACCCGCTGGCTGGTAATCAGGCTCTGTTTTGCACCGCGTCCGGTTCATGCTGGCGCGGTTTTTTTATTTGTCACTTATCTGTTACATAGCCCGCAATTTAGTCGTTTCAAATTCCTCAGAATGACGGTATGTTTAGCATAGTGTGCTGCAAAAGCGCGGGCAGCCCCCGGTTGATTAGCTATCATATGCTTTTCCTATGGGTATAAACAAAATAATGCGCTAATAAACAACATCACAACAAATGCAAAAACCATAATAATGGGGAGCCTCAGGATGAATATGAAGGGTAAAGCGTTACTGGCAGGATGTATTGCCTTAGTTATGAGCAGCGCGGCGCTGGCGGAAGATATCAAAATCGCGGTAGTCGGGGCGATGTCCGGCCCGGTGGCCCAGTACGGCGACCAGGAGTTTACCGGCGCAGAGCAGGCGGTAGCGGATATCAACGCTAAGGGCGGCATCAAGGGCAATAAGCTGCAGATCGTCAAATATGATGACGCTTGCGACCCGAAACAGGCGGTAGCGGTAGCCAACAAAGTGGTCAACGACGGCATCAAATACGTCATTGGTCACCTGTGTTCCTCTTCCACTCAGCCGGCGTCTGATATCTATGAAGACGAAGGCATTCTGATGATTACCCCGGCAGCGACTGCTCCGGAACTGACGGCGCGCGGCTATAAGCTGATCCTGCGCACCACCGGTCTGGACTCCGATCAGGGGCCAACCGCGGCGAAATACATTCTCGACAAAGTGAAGCCGCAGCGTATCGCAGTGGTACATGACAAACAGCAGTACGGCGAAGGCCTGGCCCGTGCGGTGCAGGATGGCCTGAAAAAAGGTGGGGCAAACGTGGTCTTCTTCGACGGGATCACCGCCGGTGAGAAAGATTTCTCCACCCTGGTGGCGCGCCTGAAGAAAGAGAATATCGATTTCGTCTACTACGGCGGCTATCACCCGGAAATGGGCCAGATCCTGCGTCAGGCGCGCGCCGCCGGTCTGAAAACCCAGTTTATGGGCCCGGAAGGCGTAGCGAACGTCTCCCTGTCTAACATCGCCGGCGAGTCGGCGGAAGGCCTGCTGGTAACCAAGCCGAAGAACTACGACCAGGTGCCGGCGAACAAACCGATCGTGGATGCGATCAAGGCGAAGAAACAGGATCCGAGCGGCGCCTTCGTGTGGACCACCTACGCGGCGCTGCAGTCGCTGCAGGCAGGCCTGAATCAGTCTGACGATCCGGCGGAAATCGCTAAATACCTGAAAGGCGCGACAGTAGACACCGTGATGGGCCCGCTGTCGTGGGATCAGAAAGGCGACCTGAAAGGCTTCGAGTTCGGGGTCTTTACCTGGCATGCTAATGGTACGGCGACCGACGCCAAATAATTTAACCGGCGCCTTTCACGCTGCAAATGCGTTGTCTGCGGCCCTCAACCCCGGTCACTTACTGATGTAAGCTCCCGGGGATTTCGGGTCTTGACGCCTTTTTGCAACGCGAAATGCTGGGTTAAATGGGGGCGCCTTTCACGCTGCCGATGCGTTGTCTGACCCCGGTCGCGCTGCGCTTACCGGGGCTACAGTCGCCAGGTAGCCCGGCTAAGCGAAGCGCCGCCGGGTTCTTCCTTGGTCATGCTCCGCTTATTGGGGCTACGGCTTAATGCTTTTCCCAACCATTCTGCTGGGCGCTAAAGCCGAGCGCCTGCATAAAGGCCGCCATCACGCCGCGGTCCTCCACCCCATGGTCGGCGACGCGCCAGCTATTGATCGCCGGGTTATCACGCAATGTCTCTTCCACTAAGTATTGTCCGACGCCGCGGCGGCGGGTCACTTCACGCACGCACAGATCGCTGAGCTCACCTTCGACGCCGCGCAGGGTAACGCGCACGGCGCCCAGCAGGCGCTCGTTAAATCGGGCGGCGTAGAGACGATGGTTTTCATCAAGGGTCAGCGTCGACAGATCCTGCGACGGCCAGATTTTCCCCAGATCAATGCGATCCTGATCGCTGAAGTGCTGTAAACGGATAATGGTCAGTTTCATGGGCGGCAAATCCAGTGCAAAACAGAGGCGCCAGTGTACCCAAAATTGCTGTCTGGCGGAGCGCTGTTTTTTGCGCGTACATCAGGGGATTCGTTTTCCTGGCGTTGTCAGGGTAGCGCAATCCGTCATGGATCGAAAAATAAGCAGAATTTTAACCTAATGTGCAGCGTTTTATTCCGCCTTATGTATCGTTATTTTATGCTGCAGGATGGACTTTTTTTTGTTTATCTTCACCAAAATACAGAATATTATCTTTGCTTAATCGACTGAAAAATAGAGGTTTTAATCTGTTTTTTAGTGAAAAACTGCGCTAAACCATTAAACTCAATGGTAAAAATGGCGTTGTTTAATAAAAGCACAGAATGCTTTTTAACCATAAAAATACAAAACATTTACACCACATCACGAACGGGGTTCTGCAGCATGAAAAGGAACGCGAAAACCATCGTCGCGGGCATTGTCGCATTAGCGATGTCGCACGCGGCGATGGCCAAGGATATTAAGGTCGCCGTGGTCGGCGCGATGTCGGGTCCGGTGGCCCAGTGGGGCGACATGGAGTTCAATGGCGCGCGTCAGGCGATTAAAGACATCAACGCCAGCGGCGGCATTAAGGGCGACAAGCTGGTGGCCGTCGAATATGACGACGCCTGCGATCCGAAGCAAGCGGTCGCGGTGGCCAACAAAATCGTCAACGACGGCATTCAGTACGTTATCGGCCACCTGTGCTCCTCTTCCACCCAGCCGGCTTCCGACATCTATGAGGATGAAGGCATCCTGATGATCTCCCCCGGGGCGACCAATCCGGAGCTGACCCAGCGCGGATACCAGTACATCATGCGTACCGCCGGCCTCGACTCCTCGCAGGGGCCGACCGCGGCGAAATATATCGTCGAGAAAGTGAAACCGCAGCGTATCGCCATCATTCATGACAAGCAGCAGTACGGCGAAGGGCTGGCGCGTTCGGTGCTGGACAACCTGAAGAAAGCCGGGGCCAACATCGTCTTCTTCGATGGCATCACCGCGGGGGAAAAAGATTTCTCCGCCCTGCTGGCGCGCCTGAAGAAAGAGAACATCGACTTCGTCTACTACGGCGGCTACTACCCGGAAATGGGCCAGATGCTGCGCCAGGCGCGCTCCGTCGGGTTGAAAACCGTGTTTATGGGGCCGGAAGGGGTCGGCAACGCCTCGCTGTCCAATATCGCGGGCGCCGCGGCGGAAGGCATGCTGGTGACAATGCCAAAACGCTACGATCAGGACCCTGCCAACAGCGCCATCGTCAACGCGCTGAAAGCGGAGAAGAAAGATCCGAGCGGACCGTACGTCTGGATCACCTATGCCGCCGTTCAGTCGCTGGCGCAGGCGATGGACAGAACCGGCAGCCAGCAGCCGCTGGATTTAATCAACGATTTGAAAGCGCACGGGGCGAAAACCGTGATTGGGCCGCTGACCTGGGATGAAAAAGGCGATCTGAAGGGATTTGAGTTTGGTGTCTTCCAGTGGCACGCCGATGGCTCTTCGAGCGCGGCGAAATAAGCGCTGAAGACGAGTTATCCCTCCGCCCGCGAACCGCGGGCGGTTTGAAAAAGGTTACCTTATGTCCGAGCAGTTTCTCTATTTTCTGCAGCAGATGTTTAACGGCGTCACGCTGGGCAGTACCTATGCGCTGATCGCCATCGGCTATACGATGGTGTACGGCATTATCGGCATGATCAACTTCGCCCACGGCGAGGTCTATATGATTGGCAGCTATGTCTCCTTCATGATCATCGCCGCGCTGATGATGATGGGCATTGACACTAGCTGGCTGCTGGTCGCCGCCGGATTCGTGGGCGCCATTGTGATTGCCAGCGCCTACGGCTGGAGCATTGAGCGCGTGGCCTATCGGCCGGTGCGTAACTCCAAGCGCCTGATTGCGCTGATCTCCGCCATCGGGATGTCTATCTTCCTGCAGAACTACGTCAGCCTGACCCAGGGCTCCCGCGACGTGGCGCTGCCGAGCTTGTTTAACGGCCAGTGGGTCGTCGGCCACAGCGACAGCTTCTCCGCGACGATCACCACCATGCAACTGGTGATCTGGGTGGTGACCTTTATCGCCATGCTGGCCCTGACGCTGTTTATTCGCTACTCGCGGATGGGGCGCGCCTGCCGCGCCTGCGCGGAAGATCTGAAAATGGCCAGCCTGCTCGGGATTAACACCGACCGCGTCATTGCCCTGACCTTTGTCATCGGCGCAGCGATGGCGGCGGTGGCCGGCGTGCTGCTGGGGCAGTTCTACGGCGTGATTAACCCCTACATCGGCTTTATGGCCGGGATGAAGGCGTTCACCGCCGCCGTGCTCGGCGGGATCGGCAGCATCCCTGGCGCGATGATCGGCGGCCTGATCCTGGGTATTGCCGAGGCGCTCTCTTCCGCCTATCTCAGCACCGAATATAAGGACGTCGTTTCCTTCGCACTGCTGATTCTGGTGCTGTTAGTGATGCCGACCGGCATTCTGGGCCGCCCGGAGGTGGAAAAAGTATGAAACCGATGCAAATTGCAATGGCGCTGCTCTCTGCCGTGATGTTCTTCATTCTGGCGGGCGTCTTTATGGGCGTGCAGTTGGAGCTGAACGGCACCAAACTGGTGGTCGATACCGCCGCCGATATTCGCTGGCAGTGGATCTTCATCGGTACCGCGGTGGTCTTTTTCTTCCAGCTGCTGCGGCCGCTGTTCCAGAAAGCGGTTAAGAACGTCTCCGGGCCGAAATTTATTATGCCGGCGATTGACGGGTCGACGGTGAAGCAGAAGCTGTTCCTGATCGCCCTGCTGGTGATTGCCGTGGCCTGGCCGTTTATGGTGTCGCGCGGCACGGTGGATATCGCCACCCTGACGATGATCTATATCATCCTCGGCCTCGGGTTGAACGTGGTGGTCGGCCTTTCCGGCCTGCTGGTGCTGGGCTACGGCGGGTTCTATGCCATCGGCGCGTATACCTTTGCGCTGCTGAACCACTATTACGGTCTCGGCTTCTGGACCTGTCTCCCGCTGGCCGGCCTGGTCTCCGCGGCGGCCGGTTTCCTGCTGGGCTTCCCGGTATTGCGTTTGCGCGGCGACTACCTGGCGATTGTGACCTTAGGCTTCGGCGAGATCGTGCGCATTCTGCTGCTCAACAATACCGAGATCACCGGCGGGCCGAACGGCATCAGCCAGATCCCGAAACCGACCTTCTTTGGCCTCGAATTTAGCCGCAGCGCCCGCGAAGGCGGCTGGGATACCTTCAGCAACTTCTTCGGCGTCAAATACGATCCCTCCGACCGGGTGATTTTCCTCTACCTGGTGGCGTTGCTGCTGGTAGTGCTCAGCCTGTTCGTCATCAACCGCCTGCTGCGAATGCCGCTGGGCCGGGCGTGGGAAGCGCTGCGTGAAGATGAGATCGCCTGTCGTTCGCTGGGCCTGAGCCCGACGCGCATCAAGCTGACCGCCTTTACCATCAGCGCCGCGTTTGCTGGCTTCGCCGGCACGCTGTTCGCCGCGCGCCAGGGCTTCGTCAGCCCGGAATCCTTTACCTTCGCCGAGTCAGCCTTTGTGCTGGCGATCGTCGTGCTGGGCGGGATGGGCTCGCAGTTCGCGGTGATCCTCGCGGCTATTCTGCTGGTGGTCTCGCGCGAGTTGATGCGTGACTTCAACGAATACAGCATGTTAATGCTCGGCGGCCTGATGGTGCTGATGATGATCTGGCGTCCGCAGGGGCTTCTGCCAATGACGCGCGTGCAGTTGAAGCTGAAAAACGGTCAGGCGAAAGGAGAGCAGGCATGAGTCAGCCATTATTATCCGTTAGCGGCCTGATGATGCGTTTCGGCGGTCTGCTGGCCGTCAACAATGTGTCGCTGGAGCTCAGAGAGCGCGAGATCGTCTCGCTGATCGGCCCCAACGGCGCCGGGAAGACCACCGTCTTTAACTGCCTGACCGGTTTTTACAAGCCCACCGGCGGCACTATTCTGCTGCGCGACCAGCACCTGGAAGGGCTGCCGGGTCAGCAGATTGCGCGGATGGGCGTGGTGCGGACCTTCCAGCACGTGCGCCTGTTCCGCGAAATGACGGTGATTGAAAACCTGCTGGTGGCGCAGCATCAGCAGCTGAAAACCGGGCTCTTCTCCGGCCTGCTGAAAACGCCGGCCTTCCGTCGGGCGCAGAGCGAAGCGCTGGACAGGGCCGCCACCTGGCTGGAGCGTATCGGCCTGCTGGAGCATGCCAACCGTCAGGCCAGCAACCTGGCCTACGGCGACCAGCGCCGGCTGGAGATTGCCCGCTGCATGGTGACCCAGCCGGAAATTCTGATGCTCGATGAACCGGCGGCGGGGCTGAACCCGAAAGAGACCAAAGAGCTGGACGAGCTTATCGCCGAGCTGCGTAACCATCACAACACTACCATCCTGCTTATCGAACACGATATGAAGCTGGTGATGGGCATTTCCGATCGCATCTACGTCGTGAACCAGGGAACACCGCTGGCCAACGGGACGCCGGAAGAGATTCGTAATAACCCGGACGTGATCCGCGCATACCTTGGTGAGGCATAAGATGGAAAACGCGATGTTAACTTTTGACAACGTCAGCGCCCACTACGGCAAGATTCAGGCGCTGCACAACGTCAGCCTGCATATCAAACAGGGCGAGATCGTCACGCTTATCGGCGCCAACGGCGCGGGGAAAACTACCCTCCTCGGCACGCTGTGCGGCGACCCGCGCGCCTCCAGCGGGCGCATTGTCTTTGACGGTAAGGATATTACCGACTGGCAAACCGCGAAGATCATGCGCGAGGCGGTGGCGATCGTTCCGGAAGGGCGGCGCGTCTTTTCGCGTATGACGGTGGAAGAGAACCTGGCGATGGGCGGTTTTTTTGCCGACCGCGATCAGTTCCAGACCCGCATCAAATGGGTGTATGAGCTGTTCCCGCGTCTGCATGAACGCCGTATTCAGCGCGCCGGCACCATGTCCGGCGGCGAGCAGCAGATGCTGGCGATCGGTCGCGCCCTGATGAGCCAACCGCGCCTGCTGCTGCTGGATGAACCGTCGCTGGGGCTGGCGCCGATTATCATTCAGCAGATTTTCGACACCATCGAGCAGCTGCGCGAGCAAGGGATGACGATCTTCCTGGTTGAGCAGAACGCCAACCAGGCGCTGAAGCTGGCCGACCGCGGCTATGTGCTGGAGAACGGCCACGTGGTGCTGGAGGACACCGGCGACGCGCTGTTGGCCAACGAGGCGGTGCGCAGCGCCTATCTCGGCGGTTAATTCATCGCAACCCGGCGTCGTTCACTTCGCCGGTTTGTAGCCCGGGCGAGGCGCTTGCGCCGACCCCGGGAGCCGATCGCACGAATACATTTAAAAGAGCCTGTTGGCTCTTTTTTTGTACATGTATGTTGTACAATAAAAGAGTACAGCTTTGGAGGTTTTTATGAGAACGGTTAACTATAGCGAAGCCCGGCAAAATCTGGCCGATGTGCTGGAAAGCGCAGTGACAGGTGTACCTGTGACCATTACCCGTCGTGGGCATAAATCTGCAGTCATCATTAGTGCAGAAGAGTTTGAACGCTACCAGGCGGCCAGAATGGATGATGAGTTCGCGGCTATCATGGCGGTTCATGGTGATGAGATCAGGGAGCTTGCGGATAAATGACGCTGCAGATTATCTCAGCGGAAGAGATAATACTGTTTCACGACAGGCTGCTCCGCGTCACGCCTGGCGTTGCCGGTATGCCCGATCCGGGGCGTGCCGAAGCGATAATGTATAGGGTGCTAAACAAAATTGAATATGAAGGTGTGACAGACGTGTGGCGACTCGCTGCGATGCATCTGCTGGCGATTTCTCGCGGTCATATATTTAATGATGGTAATAAGCGTACGGCACTGTTTATCACCCTGCTTTTTTTAAAGCGAAATGGAATTATATTGCCAGCGAATCCAGACTTCGTCGGCATGACCGTCGAGGCAGCAGCAGGGCAACTTACCCTGGAACAGATTGTCGCGCGTTTGCGTGGATGACGGTTAACTCGTTGCAACCCGGCGGCTTCGCCGGTTTGTAGCCCGGGCGAGGCGCTTGCGCCGACCCCGGGAGCCGATCGCGCAAATATTATCCGTGTCTCAGCTCCCACTTTACTTCCCCCGTCCTTTCATCGGCTTGTCATCTCTCTGACCCGTTACTATCTTTTTTTTGTAATAAAAAAGTTATTTTTCTGTAATTCGAACATGTCATGTTACCCCGCGAGCATAAAACGCGTGAAATCGCGCATCCGGCACAACAAGAGAGATAACCGATGATATCGTTACGACATACAGCTTTAGGACTGGCGCTGAGCCTGGCTTTTGCCGGTCAGGCCCTGGCGGTTACCACCATCCCATTCTGGCACTCAATGGAAGGCGAGCTGGGTAAAGAAGTGGATTCTCTGGCGCAACGCTTTAACGCGGCCAATCCTGATTACAAAATCGTTCCGGTATACAAAGGCAACTACGAGCAGAGCCTGAGCGCCGGTATCGCCGCCTTCCGTACCGGCAACGCGCCGGCTATCCTGCAGGTGTATGAAGTCGGCACCGCCACCATGATGGCGTCAAAAGCCATTAAGCCGGTCTACCAGGTGTTTAGCGAGGCGGGCATCAAGTTTGATGAATCGCAGTTCGTACCGACGGTGGCCGGGTATTACACCGATTCGAAAACCGGCCATCTGCTCTCCCAGCCGTTTAACAGCTCTACCCCGGTGCTCTACTACAACAAAGACGCCTTCAAAAAAGCCGGCTTAGATCCGGAGCAGCCGCCGAAGACCTGGCAGGATCTGGCGGCCTACACCGCGAAGCTGAAAGCCGCCGGGATGAAGTGCGGCTACGCCAGCGGCTGGCAGGGCTGGATCCAGATTGAAAACTTCAGCGCCTGGCACGGTCTGCCGGTGGCCACGAAGAATAACGGCTTCGACGGTACCGACGCGGTTCTTGAGTTCAACAAGCCGGAGCAGGTGAAGCATATCGCGCTGCTCGAAGAGATGAACAAGAAGGGCGATTTCAGCTACTTCGGGCGTAAAGACGAGTCTACCGAAAAGTTCTATAACGGCGACTGCGCCATTACCACTGCCTCGTCCGGCTCGCTGGCCGATATCCGCCAGTACGCCAAATTTAACTACGGCGTCGGCATGATGCCTTACGATGCCGACGTGAAAGGCGCGCCGCAGAACGCCATCATCGGCGGGGCCAGCCTGTGGGTGATGCAGGGCAAAGACAAAGAGACCTACACCGGCGTGGCGAAGTTCCTCGACTTCCTGACCAAACCGGAAAACGCCGCCGAGTGGCACCAGAAAACCGGCTACCTGCCGATCACTACCGCGGCCTACGATCTGACGCGTCAGCAGGGCTTCTATGATAAGAACCCGGGCGCCGATATCGCTACCCGCCAGATGCTGAACAAGCCGCCGTTGCCGTTCACCAAAGGTCTGCGCCTGGGCAACATGCCGCAAATCCGCACCATCGTCGATGAAGAGCTGGAGAGCGTGTGGACCGGCAAGAAAACCCCGCAGCAGGCGCTGGATTCCGCCGTGCAGCGCGGGAACCAGCTGCTGCGTCGCTTCGAGCAAGCGACCAAATCGTAATCTGTAACTTGCCCGGTGGCGCTGCGCTTACCGGGCCTACGATGTGCCCTATGTAGGCCGGGTAAGGCGTAGCCGCCACCCGGCATTGTTCAGGAACCCAATCTCAATGTCATCATCCCGTCCGGTATTCCGCTCGCGCTGGCTGCCCTATGTGCTGGTCGCGCCGCAGCTGATTATCACGCTGATTTTCTTTATCTGGCCCGCAGGCGAAGCGCTGTGGTACTCGCTGCAGAGCGTCGATCCCTTTGGCCTTTCCAGCCAGTTCGTCGGCCTGGATAACTTCGTTGCGCTGTTCCACGATCCGTACTACCTGGACTCGTTCTGGACCACCATAAAATTCAGCGCCCTGGTGACCGTCAGCGGCCTGCTCATTTCACTGTTTTTCGCCGCGCTGGTCGACTATGTGGTGCGCGGCAGCCGCTTTTATCAAACGCTGATGCTGCTGCCGTACTGCGGGCTGCTGGAAAAGCTGTCGTATAAGCCCCCGCCGTCGCGGCGGTGCTGTGGATCTTCCTCTTTAACCCCGGGCGCGGGCTGATCACCCATTTCCTCGGCGAGCTGGGCTACGACTGGAACCATGCGCAGAACAGCGGCCAGGCGATGTTTCTGGTGGTCTTCGCCTCGGTGTGGAAACAGATAAGCTACAACTTCCTGTTCTTTTTCGCCGCGCTGCAGTCGATTCCGCGTTCGCTGGTTGAGGCCGCCGCCATCGACGGCGCCGGGCCGATTCGTCGCTTCTTTAAGCTGGCGCTGCCGCTGATTGCGCCGGTGAGTTTCTTCCTGCTGGTGGTCAATCTGGTTTATGCCTTCTTCGACACCTTCCCGGTGATCGATGCCGCCACCGCCGGCGGCCCGGTGCAGGCTACCACCACTCTGATCTACAAAATCTATCGCGAAGGTTTCGCCGGGCTCGATCTATCCGCTTCCGCCGCGCAGTCGGTGGTGCTGATGTTCCTCGTCATTATCCTGACGGTGGTGCAGTTCCGTTACGTTGAAACTAAGGTGCGTTACCAATGATTGAGAACCGTCGCGGGCTGACGATTTTCAGCCACACCATGCTGATCCTGGGTATCGCCGTCATTTTATTCCCGCTGTACGTCGCCTTCGTGGCGGCGACGCTGGATAACAAATCGGTATTTGAAACGCCGATGACGCTGATCCCCGGCGGACATCTGCTGGAGAACATGAAGACCATCTGGGTGAACGGCGTCGGCGTCAACAGCGCGCCGTTCTGGCTGATGATGCTCAACAGTTTCATCATGGCGTTCGCCATTACGGTCGGCAAAATCGTGGTGTCGATGCTTTCGGCGTTCGCCATCGTCTGGTTCCGCTTTCCGCTGCGTAATCTGTTCTTCTGGATGATCTTTATCACCCTGATGCTGCCGGTCGAGGTGCGTATTTTCCCGACGGTGGAGGTGATCGCCAACCTCAACATGCTCGACAGCTATGCCGGGTTAACGCTGCCGTTGATGGCTTCGGCTACCGCCACCTTCCTGTTCCGCCAGTTCTTTATGACCCTGCCGGACGAGCTGATTGAAGCGGCGCGTATCGATGGCGCTTCGCCGATGCGCTTCTTTCGCGACATCGTGCTGCCGCTGTCGAAAACCAACCTCGCCGCGCTGTTCGTCATCACCTTTATCTACGGCTGGAACCAGTATCTATGGCCGTTGCTGATTATTCAGGATGTGAATCTTGGCACCGCCGTCGCCGGTATTAAAGGCATGATCGCCACCGGCGAAGGTACTACCCAGTGGAATCAGGTGATGGCGGCGATGCTGCTGACCCTGATCCCGCCGGTCGTCATCGTTTTAGCCATGCAGCGCGCGTTTGTGCGCGGCCTGGTCGATAGTGAGAAATAAAATGGCTGGTTTAAAACTACAGGCAGTAAGCAAAAGCTGGGATGGCAAAACCCAGGTAATTCAACCGCTGACGCTGGACGTGGCGGACGGGGAATTTATCGTTATGGTCGGCCCGTCGGGCTGCGGGAAATCAACGCTGCTGCGGATGGTCGCCGGACTTGAACGGGTGACCAGCGGCGATATCTGGATCGATCGTAAACGGGTGACCGAGATGGAGCCGAAAGATCGCGGCATCGCGATGGTGTTCCAGAACTATGCCCTTTATCCGCATATGAGCGTGGAAGAGAACATGGCGTGGGGGCTGAAGATTCGCGGCATGGGTAAGGGATTGATCGCCGAGCGGGTGCAGGAGGCGGCGCGCATTCTTGAGCTGGATGGTCTGCTCAAGCGCCGTCCGCGGGAACTGTCCGGCGGCCAGCGCCAGCGCGTGGCGATGGGCCGCGCCATCGTGCGTGACCCGGCGGTATTCCTCTTCGACGAACCGTTGTCAAACCTCGACGCCAAGCTGCGCGTGCAGATGCGTCTGGAACTGCAGCAGCTGCATCGCCGCCTGAAAACCACCTCGCTGTACGTCACCCATGACCAGGTGGAGGCGATGACCCTCGCCCAGCGGGTGATGGTGATGAACAAAGGCGTTGCCGAGCAGATCGGCACCCCGGTGGAAGTGTATGAGAAACCAGCCAGCCGCTTTGTGGCGAGCTTTATCGGCAGCCCGGCCATGAACCTGCTGGAAGGGCGCATCAGCGATGACGGCGGTCGCTTTGAGCTGGCGGGCGGCATGCAGCTGCCGACGAATCATGAGCACCGGCGCCACGCTGGGCGTAAAATGACGCTCGGTATCCGTCCGGAGCATTTTATCTTAAGCTCACAGGCGCAAGGCGGCATTCCGCTGCTGATGGACACCCTGGAAATTTTAGGTGCCGATAACCTCGCTCACGGGCGCTGGGGCGAACAGAAGCTGGTGGTCAGACTGCCGCACCAGCAGCGCCCGGCGGCAGGCAGCACGCTATGGCTGCATCTGCCTTTGGAACATCTGCACCTCTTTGATGGTGAAACAGGACAACGCGCATGAGTAACTGGCCTTATCCCCGCATCGTCGCCCATCGCGGCGGCGGTAAACTGGCGCCGGAGAACACCCTGGCGGCTATCGACGTCGGCGCCCGCTACGGGCACACGATGATTGAATTTGACGCCAAGCTGTCGAAGGACGGGCAGATCTTTCTGCTGCATGACGATAATCTCGAACGCACCAGCAATGGCTGGGGCGTGGCGGGCGAGCTGGCGTGGGACGATCTGCTGAAGGTCGATGCCGGTAGCTGGTTCAGCCGTGAATTTAAGGGCGAGCCGCTGCCGTTGCTCTCCCAGGTGGCGGAGCGCTGCCGTCGTCACGGCATGATGGCGAATATCGAAATTAAGCCGACCACCGGGCTGGGGCCGCAGACCGGCAGAGTGGTGGCGCTGGCCGCGCGCGATCTATGGCAAGGCATGACCGCGCCGCTGCTCTCCTCTTTTGAAATCGACGCCCTGGAGGCGGCGCAGGAAGCCGCGCCCGAGCTGCCGCGCGGGCTGCTGCTGGATGAGTGGCGCGATGACTGGCGCGAATTGACCACCCGGTTGGGCTGCGTGTCGATGCACCTCAATCACAAACTGCTGGATGCGGCGCGGGTGGCGAGCCTGAAACAGGCCGGCCTGCACATTCTGGTGTACACGGTCAATAAACCCCAGCGCGCCGCCGAACTGCTGTGCTGGGGCGTAGACTGCATCTGCACCGATGCCATTGATGTCATCGGGCCGAATTTCCAGCCTTAAGACGGATTTGCGGCGGACGACCTTTACGGATTAGTCTGCCGCAGCATTCCACCGTTGTTATTTGGCCGCACCTGCTGCGGCGCATTCAGATTGCCGCCCTGGGCCGCGCGCTGCTGATTAGTCTGCAGCTGGTTTTGCAAATGCTGCTGCTGCGAGCGGGTCTGATTGTTTAGATCCTGCTTTAGCATGCTCTGCTGCTGCTGTTGCTGGATCTTCATCTCATTTTGCATGCGCTGCTGGCTGGGGACCACGTAACCCGGCTGGTTAGGGTTGTTATTAATATTGATCGGCTGGGCTAATACGCCAAGCGGCATCAGCGCCGCCAGAAACAGAATCGCTTTCATGGTTTTCTCCTCCCGTGCGTGGGATCACTTAAGTGTACCTCGAATCTGCCATAACAATGATTTTTTAGGAGTTATCAACCAGGCTTAAGCGGGGAATGAAACCTACCTTTCAGGAGTAAGACAATGATAAAAACAACAATATGGCGTCAGGTGGTCATCGCTGCGTTGCTGGCGGGGGGCAGCTTTACCGTCGCCGCCAATCCGCCACCGCCGCCGCCGGTCTCTTATGGCGTAGAGGAAGATGTGTTCCACCCGGTACGCGCCCGGCAGGGGATGGTGGCCTCGGTGGACGCGCTGGCGACCCGCGTCGGCGTGGATATCCTGCGCCAGGGCGGTAACGCTGTCGATGCGGCGGTAGCGGTAGGCTACGCGCTGGCGGTCACCCATCCGCAGGCCGGGAATATTGGCGGCGGCGGTTTTATGATGCTGCGGACTAAAGACGGCAAGACCACGGCGATCGATTTCCGCGAAATGGCGCCAGAGCAGGCCACCCGCGACATGTTCCTTGACGACCAGGGCAACCCGGACAGTAAAAAATCACTGACTTCGCATCTGGCCTCCGGCACGCCAGGCAGCGTCGCCGGTTTCTCCCTCGCGCTGGAAAAGTATGGCACCATGCCGTTGAACAAAGTGATCCGTCCGGCGATTAAGCTGGCGGAAGAGGGGTTTATCGTTAACGATGCGCTGGCGGACGATCTGAAGACCTACGGCAGCGAAGTGATCCCGCAGCATGAAAATAGTAAAGCGATCTTCTGGAAGAACGGCGAGCCGCTGAAGAAGGGCGATCGGCTGGTGCAGAAGAACCTCGGTAAGAGCCTGGAGCTGATTGCCGAGCACGGCCCGGACGCCTTCTATAAAGGGGCCATCGCCGACCAGATCGCTGACGAGATGAAAAAGCACGGCGGGCTAATCACCAAAGCCGATCTCGCCGGCTATAAGGCTGTGGAGCGTACGCCGGTTAGCGGCGAGTATCGCGGGTATGAGGTTTACTCTATGCCGCCGCCGTCCTCCGGCGGGATCCACATCGTGCAGATCCTCAATATCCTCGAAAACTTCGATATGCAGAAATATGGCTTTGGCAGCGCCGACGCCATGCAGGTGATGGCGGAGGCGGAGAAACATGCCTATGCCGACCGTTCCGAATATCTCGGCGATCCTGACTTCGTCAACGTGCCGTGGCAGGCGCTGACCAGCAAGGCTTACGCCAAAGCGATCGCCGCCGAGATTGATGTCAACAAGGCGAAGCCTTCCAGCCAGATCCGTCCGGGCAAGCTGGCGCCCTATGAAAGCAACCAGACCACCCACTTCTCGGTGGTCGATAAAGACGGCAATGCGGTGGCGGTGACCTATACGCTGAATACCACCTTCGGTACCGGCATTGTGGCCGGTGATTCCGGCATTCTGCTCAATAACCAGATGGATGATTTCTCGGCGAAGCCCGGCGTGCCTAACGTCTATGGTCTGGTGGGCGGCGACGCCAATGCGGTGGAGCCGAAAAAACGCCCGCTGTCGTCAATGTCGCCGACCATTGTGGTGAAAGACGGCAAAACCTGGCTGGTAACCGGCAGCCCGGGCGGCAGTCGGATCATCACCACCGTACTGCAGATGGTGGTCAATACCATCGATTTCGGGATGAACGTCGCGGAAGCCACCAACGCGCCGCGTTTCCACCATCAATGGCTGCCGGATGAGCTGCGGGTGGAGAAAGGCTTTAGCCCGGATACCCTGAAGCTGCTGGAGGCGAAGGGGCAGAAAGTGGCGCTGAAAGAGGCGATGGGCAGTACCCAGAGCATCATGGTGGGGCCGGACGGCATGCTGTATGGCGCCTCCGATCCGCGTTCGCCGGATGATTTAACGGCGGGGTATTGATGTGTTGCCCGGCGGCGCTGCTGCGCTTACCGGGCCTACAACTGTGCGAACGCAGGCCGGGTAAGGCGAAGCCGCCACCCGGCAACACGCTACTTCATTCTCGCCATATAATACGCATCCACATACTCACCGTTGCGCAGCGCGTAACGCCTGCCGGTGCCTTCGATCTCAAAGCCGTACTTCTTATACACCGCAATCGCCGGGGCATTATCGGCGAACACCGTCAGCTCAATACGCTCGACGCGCAGCCAGTTGTCGCACAGGTCGATCATCTCGCGCATCAGCGCGCTGGCGACGCCGCGGTTGTGCCAGCGCGAATCCACGCTGACACCAAAATCGGCGACGTGGCTACGGCGGGGACGTTGGACGACGGCAATGCTTAAATGGCCGACGACTTGCTCATCGATACAGGCCACCAGTTGCTTCACGCCGGGCGTATCGGTTAGCCGCTCCCGCCACATATGTTCGGATGGATGAGGGACCTGTAGCGTGTTGTGATACACCTCCGGCTGGGCGTGAATTTGACGAATCGCGTCAATATCTTTCGGTTCAGCATGGCGTATCACGATGTCACTCATTCCTTGTTCCTCATTCAGGTGAAAAGTCCCTTTAAACATCACTGACTACGGCGTTCGAGTCAACACGCATTATTTGCAAAAAAAAGTAGACAAGTGCGAATGAGAATGATTATTATTGTCCTGCATTCAGGGAGACCCTTGCGGAAAGCCTGAAAGCACGACATTGCTCACATTGCTTCCAGTATTACTTTAGCCAGCCGGGTGCTGGCTTTTTTTTTGCTGCTATCTCAGGCGCTCTGCGGCCTGACGGGCTGCGCGTCGGCTTTGGAGGGCGCGTCTGCTACCAGACCGAGAATATGACTTTTGTTCTCCGCGGCGGCCAGCATTTCAGCGCGACCGCTAAAAACGCCGCCTTTCTTGATCGCCAGCGCGCGATAGGCGAGGGTACCCTCCAGATGGCCGTGCTCCTCGATGGTGATGCTGTCGCCATGACACTGGCCCTGCACCTTGCCGTCAATTATTAGCTCCCGGCAGCTGACGTTGCCCTCCACCTGGCCTTCACGCATTACCTTAATCAAATGCTCTTTGGCCTCAATGTTGCCGGTGACCTGGCCGTGGATATAGACATGGCCGCTGGCGACTATATTGCCGACGAAATGCACCCCGCTGGCGATGACCGTAGTCTCGTGTTTTTTGCTGGCGACCGCTTCGGGTTCTGGGTTAATTGCCGGAGGCGTGGCTGCTTCTGATATCTGAGGTTCCGTTTTATTTTTCTTAATAAACATCGCGTTAATCTTGTTCCGTTGGCTATGGAGGAGGAAAGCGATAAGCGCGCAGGCGGCCGCCAGGCGCGCCAGCGCGCTTGCATCGACAGACCAGGCGATCAGCGCGAGAAGCCAGAAAAAAAGGGCGCCGTTTATGGCGAGATACTGTTTGTCCATCAGCAGCGGCTGGCTACTCCGTTAGTCATCAGCAACCTCCTGGTTTGCTCTCCACTTATCCGCAGTTTTGCCATGGCGATCAAGGTTTTTTGCCGAAAACTGCTGATTTAATCACTTATTAATCAATAAGTTATTAATAATTACGTATGAGTGATACTCGAACTATTTTCCTAACGAATCTTCACTGCAAGCGAACAGAGAGGATGAAGTGAGGGACCGGCTTGCGCTATGGTTGAAGGTAGCTCATTAACTAAGGACAGCGTTATGACTCTGCACTGCGCATTTATTGGCTTTGGTAAAAGCACCACCCGCTATCACCTTCCTTACGTTTTGCACCGCAAAGACCGCTGGCAGGTAGCGCACATTTACCGCCGCCGGGCGAAGCCCGAGGAGCAGGCGCCGCAGTATTCCCATATTCATTTCACCAGCGACCTTGATGAAGTATTAAACGATCCACTGGTCAAGCTGGTGGTGGTCTGCACTCACGCCGACAGCCATTTTGAATATGCGAAAAAGGCGCTGGAGGCGGGGAAAAACGTGCTGGTGGAAAAGCCGTTCACCCCGACGCTGGAGGAAGCAAAAACTCTGTTTGCCCTGGCGAACAGCAAAGGCCTGACGGTGACGCCCTATCAGAACCGCCGTTTCGACTCCTGTTTCCTGACCACCAAAAAGGTGATTGAGAGCGGGAAACTCGGCGAACTGGTGGAGATCGAAAGCCATTTCGATAATTATCGCCCGCTGGCGGAGACCAACCCCGGCGGTCCGCAAAACGGCGAGTTCTATGGCCTTGGCGTGCATACCCTGGATCAGATCATTTCGCTGTTCGGCCGCCCGGACCATGTCTCTTACGATCTGCGCTCGCTGCGCAATAAAGCCAACCCGGATGACACCTTTGAAGCCCAGCTGTTCTACGGCGATATGAAGGCCATCGTTAAGACCAGCCATCTGGTGCAGATCGATTACCCGAAATTTATCGTTCACGGGCACAAAGGTTCGTTTGTGAAGTACGGCATTGACCAGCAGGAGACCAGCCTGAAGGCCAATATCATGCCGGGCGAGCCGGGATTTGGCGCGGACGACAGCGTTGGCGAGCTGGTGTATGTCAACGAGGCAGGGGAGATGGTGCGCGAAGCGGTGCCGCTGGAGAGCGGCGATTATGGTCGGGTGTACGACGCGCTGTACGACACCCTCGTCAACGGCCAGCCGAATTACGTCAAGGAAACTGACGTTCTCACCAATATGGAGATCCTGCAGCGCGGCTTTGAGCAGCCTTCACCGGCCACCATTACCCTTACCCGATAAGTCAAATTGGCTCCTCTGCGCTTGTTCATATTTTTTGAACAGAGGAGTCAATTTTCACCCTCTATGATCGCCGGCGAAATGGGTCCACACTGACTCCATCGACAACATACGGGGGTGCAACATGATCTATTTACGCAAAGCGAACGAACGTGGCCACGCTAACCATGGCTGGCTGGATTCCTGGCATACTTTCTCTTTCGCCAACTATTATGACCCGAACTTTATGGGCTTCTCCGCCCTGCGGGTGATTAACGACGACGTCATCGACGCCGGTCAGGGCTTCGGTACCCACCCGCACAAAGACATGGAGATCCTGACCTATGTGCTGGAAGGGGCGGTGGAGCACCAGGACAGCATGGGCAACAAAGAGCAGGTGCCGGCGGGCGAGTTCCAGATCATGAGCGCGGGTACCGGGGTGCGCCACTCTGAGTACAACCCGAGCAAAACCGATCGTCTGCGTCTGTATCAGATCTGGATTATTCCGGAAGAAACCGGCATTACCCCGCGCTACGAGCAGCGCCGCTTCGACGCCGCCCAGGGCAAACAGCTGGTGCTGTCGCCGGATGCGCGAGATGGCTCGCTGAAGGTGTACCAGGATATGGAACTCTATCGCTGGGCGCTGCTGAAAGATGAGCAGTCGGTTCACCAGATTGCCGCGGAACGCCGCGTGTGGATCCAGGTGGTCAAAGGCGAAGTGACCATCAACGGTACCAAAGCCACCACCAGCGACGGTTTGGCCATCTGGGACGAGCAGGCGATTTCGGTTCATGCCAACAGCGATAGCGAGATCCTGCTGTTCGATCTGCCGCCGGTTTGATAGTTATCTGAGCCAGGTTAAATAAATTGCGCAGCCTTCCCTCATGTTAGGGAAGGTTGCGCTTTGTCCGTGATAAACTGAGAAAATGTTTCCCGTTGATCACAGTCAGGACGATGAAAAAGAAAAGACCCGTACTTCAGGATGTAGCCGATCTTGTCGGCGTGACCAAAATGACGGTCAGTCGCTATTTACGCAACCCGGAGCAGGTCTCCGAAGCGCTGCGTGGCAAGATTGCCGTTGCCCTCGATGAACTGGGTTATATTCCCAATCGCGCCCCTGACATTCTTTCCAACGCCACCAGCCGCGCCATCGGCGTGCTGCTGCCGTCGTTAACCAACCAGGTCTTTTCGGAAGTACTGCGCGGTATCGAAAGCGTCACCGACGCCTTCGGCTATCAAACCATGCTGGCGCACTACGGCTATAAGCCGGAAATGGAAGAGAAACGCCTCGAATCGATGCTCTCCTGGAACATTGATGGCCTGATCCTCACCGAACGCACCCATACGCCGCGCACCCTGAAGATGATCGAAGTCGCCGGCATTCCGGTGGTGGAGCTGATGGACAGCCGGTCGCCGTGTCTCGATATTGCCGTCGGGTTTGATAACTTTGAAGCCGCCCGGCAGATGACCGCGGCGATCATCGCCCGCGGCCACCGCCATGTCGCCTATCTGGGGGCGCGTCTTGATGAACGTACTATCATCAAACAGAAGGGGTACGAGCAGGCGATGCTTGACGCCGGGATGACGCCCTACAGCGTGATGGTGGAACAATCCTCGTCCTATTCTTCGGGGATTGAGCTGATGCGCCAGGCGCGCCGCGAATATCCGCAGCTCGACGGCATCTTCTGCACCAACGATGACCTCGCGGTCGGCGCGGCGTTCGAGTGCCAGCGTCTGGGGCTGAAGATCCCCGATGATATGGCGATCGCCGGGTTCCACGGCCATGATATCGGCCAGGTGATGGAGCCGCGGCTGGCCAGCGTCCTGACCCCGCGCGAGCGAATGGGGCGCATCGGCGCCGAACGGCTGCTGGCGCGCATTCGTGGTGAAGCGATTACCCCTAAGATGTTAGATTTAGGTTTCACATTGTCACCGGGCGGATCAATTTAAACTGACAAGTTTGAAGTAGATCACACATATTCACATCTGGCACGAATGGATATTGCTTCTCCACAGGTCCGGCATGACAATGTTACCGATAACAGTTACCCGTAACAATTAACCGATACGCCGCCTTCGCGCTGGATGAGTCAGCCCCGGCGCGGCGTACCAGTCCAGTGGGAGGACGCTTTGAGCACGACTAACCATGATCACCACGTCTATGTCCTGATGGGCGTTTCCGGCAGCGGAAAATCCGCTGTCGCCAGCGAAGTGGCGCATCAACTGCATGCCGCGTTTCTTGACGGCGACTTTCTCCATCCGCGCAGCAATATCACCAAGATGGCCTCCGGCGAGCCGCTCAACGATGACGACCGCACGCCGTGGCTGCAGGCGCTAAATGACGCCGCGTTCGCCATGCAGCGTACCAACAAGGTGTCGCTGATCGTCTGCTCGGCGCTGAAGAAGAGCTATCGCGACATTCTGCGCAAGGGCAACCCGAACCTCTCCTTCATCTACCTGAAAGGCGATTTCGACGTGATCGAAAGCCGTCTGAAGGCACGTAAAGGGCACTTCTTTAAAACCCAAATGTTGGTGACGCAGTTTGAAACGCTGCAGGAACCAGGCGCCGACGAGAGCGATGTGCTTATCGTCGATATCGACCAGCCGCTGGAAGGCGTGGTGGCCAGCACCATCGAGGTGATCAACAAAGGCAGTCACTAGTGAGTACTTTAACGCTTGTTTTAACAGCAGTCGGCTCGGTATTGCTGCTGCTGTTTTTAGTCATGAAGGCGCGAATGCACGCCTTCGTGGCTTTGATGGTGGTTTCTATTGGCGCCGGTCTCTTCTCCGGCATGCCGCTGGATAAAATCGCGGCGACGATGGAGAAAGGGATGGGCGGTACGCTGGGCTTCCTGGCGATCGTCGTCGCGCTCGGCGCGATGTTCGGTAAGATCCTGCATGAAACGGGGGCGGTCGATCAGATTGCCGTCAAGATGCTCAAATCCTTTGGCCACAATCGCGCGCACTATGCGATTGGTCTCGCCGGTCTCATCTGCGCGCTGCCGCTGTTCTTCGAAGTGGCGATCGTACTGCTGATTAGCGTCGCCTTCTCGATGGCGCGCCATACCGGTACTAACCTCGTGAAGCTGGTGATCCCGCTGTTTGCCGGCGTTGCCGCCGCCGCGGCGTTTCTGTTGCCTGGACCGGCGCCGATGCTGCTGGCGTCGCAAATGCACGCCGACTTTGGCTGGATGATCCTGATTGGCCTGTGTGCGGCCATTCCGGGGATGATTATCGCCGGTCCGCTATGGGGCAACTTCATCAGCCGCTACGTCGAATTGCATATTCCTGACGACGTCACGGAACCGCATCTCGGGGAAGGCAAAATGCCCTCCTTCGGCTTCAGCCTGGCGCTGATCCTGCTGCCGCTGGTGCTGGTTGGCCTGAAAACCATCGCCGCGCGCTTTGTGCCGGTGGGTTCCACTGCCTACGAATGGTTCGAGTTTATCGGCCACCCGTTCACCGCGATCCTGGTGGCCTGCCTGGTGGCGATTTACGGTCTGGCGGTACGTCAGGGAATGGCGAAAGACCGGGTGATGGAGATTTGCGGCCACGCGCTGCAGCCGGCCGGGATTATTCTGCTGGTGATCGGGGCTGGCGGCGTCTTCAAGCAGGTGCTGGTTGACTCCGGCGTTGGCCCGGCGCTTGGTGAAGCGCTGACCGGAATGGGGCTGCCGATCGCTATTACCTGCTTCGTACTGGCGGCGGCGGTGCGTATCATTCAGGGCTCTGCCACCGTGGCGTGCCTGACGGCGGTCGGCCTGGTGATGCCGGTGATTGAGCAGCTGAACTACAGCGGCGCGCAGATGGCGGCATTGTCTATCTGTATCGCCGGCGGCTCGATTGTGGTAAGCCACGTGAACGACGCCGGCTTCTGGCTGTTTGGTAAATTTACCGGCGCCAGTGAAGCCCAGACGCTGAAGACCTGGACCATGATGGAAACCATCCTTGGCACCACCGGGGCGATTGTCGGTATGATCGCCTTCCAGCTGCTGAGCTAAACCCGCCCATCTCCCGCTCGCGGGAAATAAAAAGCCAGGGTAACGCTGCTTACCCTGGCTTCTTTGCAATAAGCCGCCCTTTTTCCCTCTTTTCCTTGCCAGCTATTGGCCCTTATTAGCGCTACGACGATGCTCGTATCCCTCGTCAGCCCTTGCTGTGACTGGGTTTGTCGCTTTTTTTTGGCAAGCGGAAAAGCACCAGATTTCACGCTTAATCCATAATCAGGATCAATAAAATAGCGACGGAAAATATTCCATTCCCCGGGGGATTTCCCCGATAATCGTTGCGCTTTTGACGACGACCAGCGACGGTGGACAATGTGCAGGATAAGTTGCTTTTCTGATTGTTCAGCAATCATTGATTAATTTCACTTGCGACTTTAGCTGCATTTTGTAAGGTGAGGGATAATCCAGTTGGAAACTGGCCAGGCACAAACAGCACACACCTCGCAGGAATACGTTATGAAAAATGTTGGTTTTATCGGCTGGCGCGGAATGGTCGGCTCTGTCCTCATGCAACGCATGGTTGAAGAGCGCGATTTCGACGCCATTCGCCCGGTGTTCTTCTCTACCTCCCAGCTGGGACAGCCAGCGCCGTCATTCGGCGGTAGCACCGGTGGCACGCTGCAGGATGCGTTCGATCTGGACGCGCTGAAGGCGCTGGACATTATTGTCACGTGCCAGGGCGGCGATTACACCAACGAGATTTACCCGAAGCTGCGCGCAAGCGGCTGGCAGGGTTACTGGATTGACGCGGCTTCTTCGCTGCGCATGAAGGACGATGCGATCATTATCCTCGACCCGGTTAACCAGGATGTGATCACCGCCGGCCTGAACAACGGCGTGAAAACCTTTGTCGGCGGCAACTGCACCGTCAGCCTGATGCTGATGTCCCTCGGCGGCCTGTTTGCTCAGGATCTGGTGGAGTGGGTCAGCGTGGCGACGTACCAGGCGGCTTCCGGCGGCGGCGCGCGTCATATGCGCGAGCTGCTGAGCCAGATGGGGCAACTGCATAATCATGTGGCCGCGGAGCTGGCGGACCCGGCTTCCGCCATCCTGGATATTGAGCGCAAAGTGACGTCGCTGACCCGCAGCGGCGAGCTGCCGGTCGATAACTTTGGCGTACCGCTGGCGGGCAGCCTGATCCCGTGGATCGACAAACAGCTGGATAACGGTCAGAGCCGCGAAGAGTGGAAAGGCCAGGCGGAGACCAACAAGATCCTCGCCACCTCGTCCGTTATCCCGGTAGACGGCCTCTGCGTTCGCGTTGGCGCGCTGCGCTGCCACAGCCAGGCGTTTACCATCAAGCTGAAGAAAGATGTTTCTATCCCGACCGTTGAAGAGCTGCTGGCCGCGCACAACCCGTGGGCCAAAGTGGTACCGAACGATCGTGAGATTACCATGCGCGAGCTGACCCCAGCCGCGGTGACGGGCACCCTGACCACCCCGGTAGGACGCCTGCGTAAACTGAATATGGGGCCGGAGTATCTATCGGCCTTTACCGTTGGCGACCAGCTGCTGTGGGGCGCCGCGGAGCCGCTGCGCCGGATGCTTCGCCAGCTGGCGTAAGCCCAGGATGAACAGAAAGGGGGTCTTCAAGCCCCCTTTTTTTTTGCGTAATACAAGGAGTAAACGCGGATGTTAGATTTTTCCCCACGGAGGTAACTCAGCCTTGGCTATGCTTTAAGTAAGGAATTCCTTACCTGAAGGTGGGACGGAGCAGGAGGATGCTGAGAGCACTGCGCCGTTCAGGTCAAAAAAAGTCGCCAGTTACAGGAATGAGCGACACTTACAACAGGATGAAAGCATGTCTAATCATATTGATAGAGACGTGATTAATGCGCTAATCGCCGGTCATTTCGCGGATCCCTTTTCCGTGCTCGGCATGCACCGTACTGACGCCGGGCTGGAAGTGCGCGCATTATTACCCGATGCCACCGACGTGTGGGTTATTGAACCGAAAACCGGACGCAAAGTCGGCAAGCTCGAATGTCTCGACTCGCGTGGTTTCTTCAGCGGCGTCCTGCCGCGGCGTAAAAACGCTTTTCGCTATCAGCTGGCCGTCACCTGGCACGGGCAGCAGAATCTGATCGATGACCCTTATCGCTTTGGTCCGCTGTTGCAGGACCTTGACGTCTGGCTGCTGTCGGAAGGGACCCACCTGCGCCCTTACGAAACGCTGGGCGCGCACGCTGCCACCATGGACGGCGTCACCGGTACCCGTTTCTCGGTGTGGGCGCCGAACGCCCGCCGCGTATCGGTGGTGGGGCAGTTTAACTACTGGGATGGCCGTCGCCACCCGATGCGATTCCGCAAAGAGTCCGGGATCTGGGAGCTGTTCGTTCCCGGCGCGCACAATGGCCAGCTGTATAAATTCGAACTGATTGACGCCCACGGCAATCTGCGGGTCAAAGCCGACCCTTACGCCTTTGAGTCGCAAATGCGTCCGGAAAGCGCCTCGCTTATCTGCGACCTGCCGCCCAAAGTGGAACAGCCAGCGGACCGCAGAGCGGCGAACCAGTTTGATGCCCCGATCTCTATCTATGAAGTGCATCTCGGCTCCTGGCGCCGTCATACCGATAATAATTTCTGGCTGAGCTACCGCGAGCTGGCCGACCAGCTGGTGCCCTATGCGAAATGGATGGGCTTCACCCATCTCGAACTATTGCCGGTTAACGAGCACCCGTTCGACGGCAGCTGGGGCTATCAACCCACCGGGCTCTATGCGCCGACCCGCCGCTTCGGCACCCGCGACGATTTCCGTTACTTTATCAATGCTGCGCACGCCGCCGGGCTGAACGTCATTCTTGACTGGGTGCCCGGCCACTTCCCGGCGGATGATTTTGCCCTTGCCTCGTTTGACGGCACTTCGCTGTATGAGCACAGCGATCCGCGCGAGGGGTATCACCAGGACTGGAATACCCTGATCTACAACTACGGACGTCGGGAAGTCAGCAACTACCTGGTGGGTAACGCGCTGTACTGGATCGAACGCTTCGGCATCGATGCGCTGCGGGTCGACGCGGTGGCCTCGATGATCTATCGCGATTATAGCCGCAAGGCGGGAGAGTGGATCCCCAACGAATACGGCGGTCGGGAGAATCTGGAAGCCATTGAGTTTCTGCGCAACACCAACCGCATCCTTGGCGAACAGACGCCGGGCGCGGTCACCATGGCGGAAGAGTCCACCGATTTTGCCGGGGTGACCCGTCCGCCAGCCGGCGGCGGCCTCGGTTTCTGGTTCAAATGGAACCTCGGCTGGATGCACGACACCCTGGATTACATGAAGCTCGATCCGGTGCATCGCCGCTACCATCATGACAAAATGACCTTCGGCATGCTCTACAACTACACCGAGAATTTTGTGCTGCCGCTCTCCCACGATGAAGTGGTGCACGGCAAAAAATCGATTCTCGACCGCATGCCGGGCGATGCCTGGCAGAAGTTCGCCAACCTGCGCGCCTACTACGGCTGGCTGTTCGCCTTCCCGGGGAAAAAGCTGCTGTTTATGGGCAATGAGTTCGCTCAGGGCCGCGAGTGGAACCATGACGTTAGCCTCGACTGGCATCTGCTGGAGGGCGGCGACAACTGGCACCACGGCGTCCAGCGGCTGGTGCGCGACCTGAACCATACCTACCGGCATCATAAAGCGCTGCACGAGCTGGATTTTGACCCCTACGGCTTCGAATGGCTGGTGGTCGACGACCATGAGCGCTCGGTGTTTGTCTTTGTACGCCGTGACCGGGCGGGCAACGAGATTATCGTCGCCAGCAACTTCACGCCGGTGCCGCGCCACGACTACCGCTTCGGCATTAACCAGCCGGGCCGCTGGCGCGAGGCGCTAAATACCGACTCCATGCACTATCACGGCAGCAATCAGGGCAATGGCGGCGTGGTGGAAAGCGACGCTATCGCCAGCCATGGCCGCGAACATTCGCTGTCGCTGACCCTGCCCCCGCTGGCGACGATCTGGCTGGTCCGGGAGGCGCAATGACCTCACTCGCGGCAGGCAAACCTGCGCCATTGGGCGCCAGCTATGACGGCAAGGGGGTGAATTTCGCCCTCTTCTCCGCCCATGCGGAGCGGGTGGAGCTGTGCGTATTCGACGAGCAGGGCAACGAGCAACGCTTCGATCTCCCGGCGCGCAGCGGCGACATCTGGCACGGCTGGCTGGCCGCCGCCGGGCCGGGCCTGCGCTACGGCTATCGGGTACATGGTCCCTGGGACCCGGCGCAGGGGCACCGCTTTAACCCGGCCAAGCTGTTGATCGATCCCAGCGCCCACCGGGTCGAGGGCGATCTGCCTGACGATGAGCGCCTGCACGGCGGCATGTGGCAGCCCGATCGCCGCGACAGCGCCGCGGTCGCGCCAAAATCGCAGGTGGTGGATCTGCGCTATGACTGGCGTGGCGATAAACCGCCGCGTACCCCATGGGGGGAAACGGTGATTTATGAAGCGCACGTGAAAGGGCTCACCTTGCTTAATCCGCAGCTACCGGAAGCCATTCGCGGAACCTATAAAGCGCTGGGCCACCCGGCGATGATCGCTTACTTCAAATCGCTGGGCATCAGCGCCCTTGAGCTGTTGCCGGTGGCGCAGTTCGCCAGCGAGCCGCGACTGCAGCGGATGGGGTTAAGCAACTACTGGGGCTACAACCCGTTGGCGTGGTTCGCGCTGGATCCGCGCTATGCCAGCGACCCGGATCGCGCCCTCGATGAGTTTCGCGATGCGGTTAAGGCGCTGCACGCCGCCGGTATCGAAGTGATTCTGGATATCGTGCTCAACCATAGTGCGGAAATCGATCTAGAAGGGCCCACCGTCTCCCTGCGCGGAATCGACAACCGTAGCTATTATTGGGTAAGGGAGGATGGCGATTATCACAACTGGACCGGGTGCGGTAATACGCTCAATCTTAGCCACCCCGGCGTGGTGGAGTGGGCGCGCCAGTGTTTGCGCTTTTGGGTGGATGAGTGCCATGTCGACGGCTTTCGCTTCGACCTCGCCTCAGTGATGGGGCGGACGCCGGAATTCCGCCAGGGTGCGCCGCTGTTCGAGGCTATCCGCCGCGACAGCGTGCTGTCGCAGGTGAAACTGATTGCGGAACCCTGGGATATCGGCCCGGGCGGCTATCAGGTGGGTAATTTCCCACCGCTGTTCGCTGAATGGAATGACCATTTTCGCGATAGCGCCCGACGCTTCTGGTTACAGCAAAATGTCTCCCTGGGGGATTTTGCCCAACGTTTCGCGGCCTCCAGCGATCTCTTTGCCCGCGATGGCAAGCCGCCATCGGCGACGGTCAACCTGGTGACGGCCCACGATGGCTTCACGCTGCGCGACTGCGTTTGTTTCAATCAGAAACACAATGAGGCAAACGGGGAGGAGAATCGCGATGGGACTAACAATAACTACAGCAACAATCATGGTATAGAAGGATTAGAAGCGAATTTTGCGGTGATTGAACGGCGGCGCGCCAGCGCGCATGCGCTGCTGACGACGCTGCTGCTGGCTCAGGGGACGCCAATGCTGCTGGCGGGCGATGAACAGGGCCACAGCCAGCACGGTAACAATAATGCTTACTGCCAGGACAACGCCCTGACGTGGCTGGACTGGCGCCAGGCGAACCCGGGATTAACCGCCTTTACCGCGGCGCTGATCCACCTGCGGCGCCGTATTCCGGCGCTCACCCGCAACCGCTGGTGGCAGGAGGGGGATGGCAACGTCCGCTGGCTTAATCGCAACGCCCAGCCCCTGACTGCCGCGGAGTGGCAGCAGGGGGCCGCGTGTATGCAGATCCAGTTGTCGGATCGCTGGCTGCTCACGCTGAACGCCACCGCAGAGGTGGTGGATATGGTTTTACCCGAGGGGGAATGGCGCGCCGTTCCTCCATTCGCCGGAGAGGATAATCCGGTCATCATGGCTGTCTGGCATGGGCCCGCGCACGGAGTGTGCGTATTTCAAAGGTCGTAAGCCCTGAAGCTTTCGGTTGGACCCGTGGCGGCGGCGCGGCGGGATGAGCTGGAAAGCGGGGGTGTAAAAAGGAGTTAATCATGGTTAGGCTTGAAAAAAACGATCCGCTGATGCTGGCGCGTCAATTACCCATCAAATCCGTGGCGTTGATCCTCGCGGGCGGGCGTGGCACCCGGCTGAAGGATCTCACCATTAAGCGTGCGAAACCTGCCGTTCACTTTGGCGGCAAGTTCCGTATTATCGATTTCGCATTATCTAACTGCATTAACTCAGGGATCCGCCGCATCGGCGTTATTACCCAGTATCAGTCGCACACGCTGGTGCAGCACATCCAGCGCGGCTGGTCGTTCTTCAGCGAAGAGATGAACGAGTTTGTCGATCTGCTGCCGGCTCAGCAGCGCGTGCATGGCGAAAATTGGTATCGCGGCACGGCGGATGCGGTGACGCAGAACCTGGATATCATCAGCCGCTACAAGGCCGAGTACGTGGTGATCCTCGCGGGCGACCATATTTATAAGCAGGACTACTCGCGCATGCTGATCGACCATGTCGAAAAAGGGGCGCGTTGCACCGTGGCCTGCATGCCGGTGCCCATTGAAGAGGCATCCGCCTTCGGCGTCATGGCGGTCGACGAAAACGAAAAAATCATTGAGTTTGTCGAGAAACCCGCCAACCCGCCGGCGATGCCGACCGACCCGACCAAATCGCTGGCCAGCATGGGCATTTATGTCTTTGACGCCGCCTATCTTTATGAGCTGCTGGAAGAAGACGATCGCAACGAGAACTCCAGCCACGATTTCGGTAAAGACATCATTCCGAAGATCACCGAAGCTGGCATGGCTTATGCACATCCTTTCCCGCTCTCCTGCGTGCAGTCCGACCCGAACGCCGAACCTTACTGGCGCGACGTGGGGACGCTGGAAGCCTACTGGAAGGCTAACCTCGATCTGGCGTCAGTCACGCCGGAGCTGGATATGTACGACCAGAACTGGCCGATCCGCACCCATATGGAATCGCTGCCGCCGGCGAAGTTCGTGCAGGACCGCTCCGGTAGCCACGGCATGACCCTGAACTCGCTGGTTTCCGGGGGGTGCATTATCTCCGGGTCGGTGGTGGTGCAGTCGGTGCTGTTCCCGCGCGTGCGGGTGAATTCGTTCTGTAACATTGATTCGGCAGTCTTGTTGCCAGATGTCTGGGTGGGGCGCTCATGCCGCCTGCGTCGCTGCGTGATTGACCGCGCCTGTGTTATCCCGGAAGGAATGGTGATTGGTGAGAATGCGGAAGAGGATGCACGCCGCTTCTATCGCTCAGAGGAAGGTATCGTGCTGGTGACCCGCGACATGCTGCGGAAATTAGGGCACAAACAGGAGCGCTAATGCAGGTCTTACATGTATGTTCTGAGATGTTCCCGCTGTTAAAGACGGGCGGTCTGGCGGACGTCATCGGCGCACTGCCGGCGGCGCAAATCGCGGAGGGTATCGATACGCGCGTGCTGTTGCCGGCGTTTCCCGATATCCGTCGCGGCGTGGTGGATGCCCAGGTGGTGACCCGCCGGGATACCTTCGCCGGGCGGATCACGCTGCTGTACGGCCACTTTAACGGCGTGGGGATCTACCTGATAGACGCCCCGCATCTCTATGACCGTCCGGGGAGCCCTTACCACGATACCAACCAGCACGCTTATCCCGACAACGTCCTGCGCTTTGCGCTACTGGGCTGGGTGGGAAGTGAAATGGCCAGCGGACTGGATCCGTTCTGGCGCCCGGATGTGGTGCATGCCCATGACTGGCACGCCGGCCTGACGCCGGCCTACCTGGCGGCGCGCGGACGCCCGGCTAAATCGGTGTTTACCGTGCACAACCTGGCGTACCAGGGGATGTTTTACTCCTGGCATATGAATGACATTGAGCTGCCGTGGTCGTTCTATAACATGCATGGCCTCGAGTTTAACGGGCAGATCTCGTTTCTCAAGGCCGGCCTCTACTACGCCGACCATATTACGGCGGTGAGCCCGACCTACGCGCGCGAGATCACCGAGCCGCAGTACGCCTACGGCATGGAGGGGCTGCTGCGCCAGCGCCATCATGAAGGTCGGCTGTCGGGAATTCTCAACGGCGTTGACGACGGTATCTGGAGCCCGCAAAACGATCTGCTGCTGCCGATGCGCTACGATCGCGACACGCTGGAGGAGAAGGCGGAGAACAAGCGTCAGCTGCAGATTGCCATGGGCCTGAAGGTCGATGATAAAGCGCCGTTGTTTGCCGTCGTCAGCCGTCTTACCAGCCAGAAAGGGCTGGACCTGGTGCTTGAAGCGCTGCCGGGTCTGCTTGAGCAGGGCGGCCAGCTGGCGCTACTGGGTGCCGGCGATCCGGTGCTGCAGGAAGGTTTCCTCGCCGCCGCCGCCGAACACCCGGGCAAAGTGGGTGTGCAGATTGGCTACCATGAGGCCTTCTCCCACCGCATTATGGGCGGCGCCGACGTCATTCTGGTCCCGAGCCGCTTTGAACCCTGCGGCCTGACTCAGCTGTATGGTCTGAAATACGGGACGCTGCCGCTGGTGCGCCGCACCGGCGGTCTGGCGGACACCGTCGCTGACAGTTCGCTGGAGAATCTGGCCGATGGTCTGGCGACAGGGTTTGTCTTTGAGGACAGCAATGCGCTGTCATTGCTGCGCGCTATCCGTCGCGCCTTTGTCCTCTGGTCGCGCCCGTCGCTCTGGCGCTACGTGCAGCGTCAGGCGATGAATATGGATTTTAGCTGGCAGGTTGCCGCGAACTCCTATCGCGAACTTTATCAACGCTTGATGTAACCACTGGAGTCATTGTTATGAATGTACCCTTTAGCTATGCATCACCGACGCTGAGCGTTGAGGCGTTAAAGCATTCTATTGCCTATAAACTGATGTTTATCATCGGTAAAGATCCGGCCATCGCCAACAAGCATGAATGGCTTAACGCCACGCTGTTTGCCGTTCGCGATCGCATGGTGGAGCGCTGGCTGCGCTCCAACCGCGCGCAGCTCTCCCAGGAAGTGCGCCAGGTGTACTATCTGTCGATGGAGTTTCTGATCGGCCGCACCCTCTCGAATGCGCTGCTGTCGCTGGGCATTTATGACGATGTGAGCAGCGCGCTGGCGGAGATGGGGCTCGATCTCGAAGAGCTGATCGATGAAGAGAATGACCCCGGGCTTGGCAACGGCGGTCTGGGCCGCCTGGCGGCTTGCTTCCTTGACTCCCTGGCGGCGCTGGGTCTGCCGGGACGCGGTTACGGCATCCGCTACGACTACGGGATGTTTAAACAGAATATTGTCGATGGCCGACAAAAAGAGTCTCCTGACTACTGGCTGGAGTACGGTAACCCGTGGGAGTTTGAGCGCCACAACACCCGCTATAAAGTGCGCTTCGGCGGCCGCATTCAGCAGGAAGGAAAGAAAACCCGCTGGATTGAGACGGAGGAGATCATTGCGGAAGCCTACGACCAGATCATCCCCGGCTTTGACACTGACGCCACCAACACGCTGCGTCTGTGGAGCGCGCAGGCCAGTAGCGAAATTAACCTCGGTAAATTCAACCAGGGCGACTACTTCGCCGCGGTAGAGGATAAAAACCACTCCGAAAACGTCTCCCGCGTGCTCTATCCGGACGACTCGACCTACTCCGGACGCGAGCTGCGCTTGCGCCAGGAGTATTTCCTCGTGTCGGCCACGGTGCAGGATATCCTGAGTCGCCATTACATGTTGCATAAAACCTATGACAACCTGGCGGACAAGATTGCCATCCACCTGAATGACACCCACCCGGTGCTGTCGATACCGGAGCTGATGCGTCTGCTTATCGACGAACATAAGTTCAGCTGGGACGAGGCGTTCGAGGTGACCTGTCAGGTCTTCTCCTATACCAACCACACCCTGATGAGCGAAGCGCTCGAGACCTGGCCGGTGGATATGCTGGGTAAAATTCTGCCGCGCCATCTGCAGATTATCTTCGAGATTAACGACTATTTCCTCAAGACTTTGCAGGAGCAGTATCCGAACGATACCGACCTCCTCAGCCGCACCTCGATTATCGACGAGTCTAACGGCCGCCGTGTGCGGATGGCCTGGCTGGCGGTAGTGGTCAGCCACAAGGTCAACGGGGTGTCCGAGCTGCATTCCCGACTGATGGTGGAGTCACTGTTTGCCGAATTCGCCAAAATCTTCCCAATGCGCTTTATCAACGTGACCAACGGTGTGACGCCGCGCCGCTGGCTGGCGCTGGCCAACCCGCCGCTGTCGAAAGTGCTGGATGAGCATATCGGCCGCACCTGGCGGACCGATCTGAGTCAGCTTGATGAGCTGAAACAGCATATCGACTACCCGATGGTCAATCAGGCGGTGCGTCAGGCCAAGTTTGAGAACAAACAGCGGCTGGCCAGCTATATTGCTCAACAGCTCAATGTGGTGGTCAATCCGAAGGCGCTGTTTGATGTGCAGATCAAACGTATCCATGAATACAAACGGCAGCTAATGAATGTGCTGCACGTCATCACCCGCTATAACCGGATCAAGGCCGATCCGCAGGCCGAGTGGGTGCCGCGGGTGAATATTTTCGCCGGTAAGGCGGCCTCGGCCTACTACATGGCCAAGCACATTATTCACCTGATCAACGATGTGGCGGCGGTGATTAATAACGATCCGCAGATTGGCGACAAGCTGAAGGTCGTCTTTATCCCCAACTACAGCGTTAGTCTGGCGCAGCTGATCATTCCGGCGGCAGACCTGTCGGAACAGATCTCCCTCGCAGGCACTGAAGCGTCCGGCACCAGTAATATGAAGTTTGCCCTTAACGGCGCGCTGACTATCGGCACCCTTGATGGGGCAAACGTGGAGATGCAGGAGCACGTGGGCGAAGAGAATATCTTTATCTTCGGCAACACCGCGGAAGAGGTGGAGGAGCTGCGTCGCAGCGGCTATAAACCACGCGAATACTACGAGCAGGATGAAGAGCTCCACCAGGCGCTGACGCAGATCGGTACCGGCGTCTTCAGCCCGGCGGAACCGGGGCGCTACCGCGACCTGCTGGATTCGCTGATTAACTTTGGCGACCACTACCAGGTTCTGGCGGACTATCGTAGCTATGTGGACTGCCAGGATCGCGTCGACGAGCTGTATCAAAACCCGGAAGAGTGGGCCTATAAGGCGATGTTGAATATTGCCAACATGGGCTACTTCTCTTCTGACCGGACGATCCAGGAGTACGCGAAATATATCTGGCATATCGACCCGGTAAGGCTGTAAGCCAGTCAACGCAACACAACGGGGCCATTTGGCCCCGTTGTTTGATTATTGCGGTTGAACCTGGCCTCAGGCGTTTCCGCCGGGCAGCGTTACGACGCTAACGACAGTTCAGACTTTCCCGCATGCTGCGCCAGCCATTCGCTGATGCGCGCCTGCTGCTCGGCAGTCAGCCACATACCCTGTTTGGTTCGACGCCAGATGGCGTCATCCAGGCTGCGCACCCACTCGTGCTCCACCAGATATTTCAGCTCGGCTTCATAAAACTCGTGGCCGAAATCTTCCCCGAGATCGCTCAGGGCGCTGGCTTCCTTCAGGATCCACTCGCTGTTGCTCCCGTAGGTGCGGGCATAATGGCGGGCCAGTGATTCACTGATAAACGGGAAGCGACGGCGCAGTTTTGCCGCGTAGTCGTCGCGGTCGCCGCCGATATCGCCGCCGGGGAGCACAGCGGTTTTGGTCCATGCCGGGCCGATCCCTTTGTAATAGGGGGTCAGTTTTTCCAGTGCATGCTCGGCCAGTTTGCGATAGGTGGTCAGCTTGCCGCCGAAGACGGACAGCAGCGGCGCCTGACCGTTCTCATCGTGAATATCCAGGGTATAGTCGCGGGTAATGGCCTGCGGCGAATCCGACTCGTCGTCGCACAGCGGACGGACGCCGGAGTAGGTCCAGACGATATCGTCCCGGCTGAGGGTCTTTTTAAAGTGCGCGTTATAGACGTTCAGCAGATAGTTGATCTCTTTATCATCAATGGCCACCGCTTTCGGATCGCCCTTATACTCGACGTCCGTCGTGCCGATGATAGAGAACTCATCCATCCACGGAATAACAAACACTATGCGTTTATCTTCGTTCTGCAGAATATAAGCCTGTTTCTGGGTATGCACCCGCGGCACCACGATGTGGCTGCCCTTGATCAGACGGATGCCGTAAGGCGAGCGCAGATGCATCCCTTCGTCGAAGAACTGTTTGACCCATGGGCCGGTGGCATTGACCAGGCCGCGCGCCTTCCAGGTAAACTTCTCACCGCTATCAATATCTTCCGCTTCCACCACCCACAGGCCATTCTCACGTTTCGCTGAGATAGCGCGGGTGCGGGTACGCACTTCGCCGCCTTTGCGGACGACCATCTGCGCGTTGGCCAGCACCAGGCGGGCATCGTCGACCCAGCAGTCGGAATATTCGAAACCGCGCACAATTTCCGGTTTAAGTACCGATTCTGCGCCAAAACGCAACCCGGTGGATCCCGGGAGGCTGGTGCGTTTGCCCAGATGATCGTACATAAACAAGCCGATACGGATCATCCATGCCGGGCGCAGATGCGGGCGATGCGGTAGGCGAAAGCGCATCGGGAAGGCGATATGCGGGGCCATTTTTAACAGCACCTCACGCTCGGCCAGCGCTTCGCTGACCAGACGGAACTCATAGTGTTCGAGGTAGCGTAGCCCGCCGTGGATCAGTTTGGAACTGGCGCTGGAGGTGGCGCAGGCGAGATCGCGCGCTTCCAGCATCAGTACGGATAAACCACGCCCGGCGGCATCTGCCGCGATACCGGCACCGTTGATGCCTCCGCCTATCACAATCAGATCTTTGGTTTCCACGTTCTTACCCTCTCACACTTTCGTTTAAGCTCATAAATGCTCGATATCGCTCACTATAGCAAACAAACGCGCTTTTGGTAACATCAAAAAAACATTTTGAAGTGATGGGTGTAACATATTGGCGTTTCTTTACCGCCTGACGGTACACTACAGGGTAAAATTGGGCCGGCCATCGCCCGTCATGACGAGAAAGAGAAGAGAATCATGGAACAGTTTGAATGCATCAATGTTGAAGAAGCGCACCAGAAACTGCATCAGCAGACGGCGGTACTGGTCGATATCCGCGATCCGCAAAGCTATGCGATGGGTCATACGCCGGGCGCGTTTCATCTGACCAACGATACGCTGGGCGCGTTTATGCGTGACAACGACTTTGACACGGCGGTGATGGTGATGTGCTATCACGGCAACAGCAGCAAGGGCGCCGCGCAGTATCTGCTGCAGCAGGGGTTTGATAAGGTCTATAGCGTTGACGGCGGGTTCGACGCCTGGCATCGCCATTTCCCGGCGGAAGTGGCGCGCGGGACGTTTTAACGACTGGCAGGTATACTATCCCCCTTTGTGTGGAATAAGCGATTCGCTGCATGTTAATGATTACCTCTTTTGCCAACCCGCGGGTGGCCCAGGCGTTTGTCGATTATATGGCGACGCAGGGGATTATCCTGACCATCCAGCAGCATACCCAGAGCGACGTCTGGCTGGCTGATGAGAGTCAGGCCGGGCGCGTCAGGGCTGAGCTGGCGCGTTTTCTCGAAAACCCGGCGGACCCGCGCTATCTGGCGGCGAGCTGGCAGTCCGGACAGACCAATAGCGGGTTGCGCTATCAGCGCTTTCCTTTCTTTGCCACGCTGCGGCATAACGCCGGTCCGTTCACCTGGGCGATTCTGCTGATCTGCATCGCGGTGTTCATCCTGCAAAATCTGCTGGGCGATCAGCCGGTGATGATTTGGCTGGCCTGGCCCTACGATCCTTCGCTGCAGTTCGAAGCCTGGCGCTATTTCAGCCATGCTTTCATGCATTTCTCGCTGATGCATATTCTCTTCAACCTGCTATGGTGGTGGTATCTTGGCGGCGCGGTGGAAAAGCGCATCGGCAGCGGCAAGCTGGTGGTGATCACCGTCATCAGCGCTCTGCTGAGCGGCTTCGTGCAGCACCAGTTTAGCGGCCCGTGGTTTGGTGGCTTGTCGGGCGTGGTCTACGCGCTGATGGGCTACGTCTGGCTGCGGGGCGAGCGCGATCCGCAGAGCGGTATTTATCTGCAGCGCGGGTTGATACTCTTCTCTTTAGTGTGGTTAATTGCTGGCTGGTTTGACGTTTTCGGCATGGCGATCGCCAACGGCGCGCACGTGGCTGGTCTGGCGACCGGCCTGGCGATGGCGTTTGTTGATACCTTACATGGGCGAAAACGCGCATAAAGACTTACCGACAGGGGTCGGGTAGGCGACATTTTTCCAGGGATATTTCATGAAACAAACACAACGTCATGACGCCATTATCGAGCTGGTAAAAAAACAGGGTTACGTCAGCACGGAAGAGCTGGTTGAGCAGTTCGCGGTAAGCCCGCAGACCATCCGCCGCGACCTGAACGATTTAGCCGAACAGAAAATGATCCTCCGCCATCACGGCGGCGCGGCGCTGCCCTCCAGCTCGGTGAACACCTCCTGGCACGATCGCAAAGCGACCCAGACGGCGGAGAAAGAGCGTATCGCCCGGCGGGTGGCCAGCGAGATCCCGGACGGAGCGACGCTGTTTATTGATATCGGCACCACGCCGGAAGCGGTGGCGCACGCTCTGCTCGATCACAACGATCTGCGAATTGTGACCAATAACCTTAACGTCGCCAACACGCTAATGGTGAAAGAGGACTTCCGCATTATTCTCGCCGGCGGCGAACTGCGTAGCCGGGACGGCGGGATTATTGGGGAAGCGACGCTGGACTTTATCTCGCAGTTCCGCCTCGACTTCGGCATTCTCGGCATCAGCGGCGTAGACAGCGATGGCTCGCTGCTGGAGTTTGATTATCATGAAGTGCGCACCAAGCGGGCGATCATTGAGAATTCACGCCACGTGATGCTGGTGGTGGACCATACCAAGTTTGGCCGTAACGCGATGGTCAACATGGGCAGCATAAGTATGGTCGATGCGGTCTATACCGACGTGCTGCCGCCGGCCGGCGTGCTGAAGGTGATCACTGATAACAACCTTCAGCTGGAGCTGTGCTAAACGGCAACGGCGTCGTCAGACGCCGTATCCCATCATCTTAAGTAACTGCTGGGCATGCTGTACCGCGTCCTGCCGGTGGGCGACGCCCAGTTTCTGATACAGGTTGCGAATGTGGGTCTTGATGGTGGTGGCCGCCACGTCAAGCTCGCCGGCAATCTGCTCGTTGCTGTAACCGGAATAGATTAAGCCAAGCACCTGCCACTCGCGCTGGGTCAGCGGGCTGGTGCGGATAAGCTCCGGCACCTCCGGATGATTCAGCAGTCGCTCGACGAACCCTTCGTCAAAGTGGGCGAATTTGTGGCGATGATGCTGGTTGATGTCGCGCAGAATACGCTGAGCGCGATGCTGCTCCAGCTCCGGCAACGTGTTCAACTGGATCAGCTGGCGCAGCTGCTGGGCCATCGCCTCGCCTTCAATCACAAAGTGGTTGATAAAACCGGTGCGGTTGGCGAGCGTCAGGGCTTCCAGCAGGGCTTTCTGCGCTTCGCTCTTGCGTCCCGACTGCCAGTACAGCTGATTGAGCAGCAGCAGGTTGCGGTTGAGATCGCTCATCAAACGCAGCGAACGCGCATTTTCGTTCAGCTCTTCCAGCACCATTTCCGCCGGTTCGAAGTCGCCCAGCAGGATCTGCGCCCGGGCGATGTTGCGCCACTGGCTCTGCAGGAAGTGGTTGTTGGCGAACTCCGGCTTTGGCGTCTGGCGCAGCCAGTTGGCCGCCGCGGTTTTATCACCGGTCATCTGCCAGTAGATCACTCGCACCTTATCGGCGTTGGAGACCCAGTCGCTGTGATAGTGACCATTACCGAGCAGGTTTTCCAGCCGGTTCAGGTGGCTGCGGGCATTATCCAGATCGCCGCGCGCCAGTGAGCACTGGACCATCAGCGCCAGGCACTGCAGCTGCTGCTGCGGCTGATAGGTGGATAGCACGTCCATCCCCTGGCGGGCGCAAGCTTCAGCCTCGTCGAGGCGCGCCCATGCCCACAGCAGCTGAGAACGGATGCGCAGCAGGAACTCATGCATCGGCAACTGCTCAAGATGCTGTTCGCGTACCAGCTGGAAGGCTTTCTCCTGGCTCTCCCAGGCGGCCTGCAGGAAGCCCTGGGCGAAGAGGATTTCGCTTTGCTGAATGATGCTCCACAGGGCGTAATGCCATACGTCGTGACGGCGGGCCATCTGTTCGGTCTGCTGCATCACGGCGAGGGATTTGGTCAGCTTCCCCTTACAATGGAGAACTTCGCCATGCACCGATGTGGCGACGATGCGGCTGTAATAGTTGGCCAGCGGCAGCTCTTCCAGGGCCACCATTGACAGACGTTCCGCCTCGTCCTGGTCGCCATCGTTAATCGCCACCTGCGCGCGCAGCGCGTTGAAGTCGCCATGCATCGCGGTGTCCATTTCCACACTCATCTCCTGCTCGGCGCGCGCCAGCAGGGTATTGACTTCGCTGTAGCGATGCTGGCTCTGCATCAGCCAGGCCTGGAGCAGGATCAGGCGCGGATTTTCCAGCAGATTGGACCATGGCAGCGCCGCCAGCGACTGCTCCAGTAGCCCCAGCTCGCTATGGTTAAACATGCCCCAGGCATGATTGAGCAAGATATCGCGCAGCATTTTGGCATCGCCGGCCGCCAGCGCATGGTGGATGGCCTCGCTGGGGAAACCTTGCGCCATCCAGCTTTCCGCCGCGGCGCGGTGGATCTCCGGTAGTTCAACCGCCAGCTCCCACTGACAGCGCTGGCGCAGGAAGCTGCCAAACAGCGGGTGATAGCGGAACCATTCGCCGGAATCATCCATCCGCTGCAGGAACAGCCCCTGGCGTTCGATCTCCTCCAGCTGCATCTGGCCATTCTCTTCGCCGGTGACGCGCACGATTAACGCGTCGTTCATTGAGCGCAGCAGAGAACTCTTCAGCAAAAAGTTGCGCGTGCGGGCGTCAACGTTATCCAGCACTTCATCCACCAGATAATCCGACAGATGGCTGGCGTTAATCCCGGCGAGGCGGCGGGCGGAGTGTTGGGCGGAGGAGTTATTCTGGCGGGCGGAGAGGGCGATGAGTTGTAGCGCGGTGGCCCACCCGGCGACATCGTCGCACAGCCGGCTACTGTCGTCGGCTTCGATAGGCGATGTCAGACGACAGTCGAAAAATTGTTTCGCCTCCTGGTGGGTAAAGGCCAGCTGCTGACTGCCAATCTCCAGAAGCTGATCGCGGACGCGCAGATTGGCAATGCCCAGCTGCGGCAGGTTACGCGACAGGACCACCAGGGTCATATTCTCCGGCTGATGGCGCAGGAAAAAGCGCATCGCGTCATGGATCACCGGATTATTGATCAGATGGTAATCATCAATGACGAGATACAGCGGGCGCTGCCAGTCGGCAAGTTCAATAAACAGCTGCGCAAAAAGAGAGGAGAGACTGGCGTACTGGCGTTTTTGCACCATCGCTTCACTGGCCGCGCAGTGGTTGCCGGTAGCCTGCTGAATCGCCGCGATCAGATAGCTGGCAAAACGCTCCTGCTGGTTGTCGCCTTCGTCCAGCGAAAACCACCCAAGATCGTTTTTACCCGCGGCCCACTGAGAAATGAGCGTTGTTTTACCGTACCCGGCAGGACTGGTGATCAGCACGAGACGATAATTGTTCGCGCCGGAAAGTTTCGCCAGTAAGCGCTCACGAACCACAGTGTGTTCAAGGCGGACCGGACGACTTAATTTGGACGGAATCAACATAGTTCTACATTTCGCTGTGCAAGAGAGAGGTTGCGATTTTTTTTGCGCTTCGTAATTAATATCTAATAAGGTCGGTGATTATGAAATTTATTGCAAGTTATGTCCGAAGTTTATGCTCTTGAATTTGCTCTATGTCACAAATTTCGACATTGGCTGAGAATGGGAAAAAATCGCAGGCAGGACTGGTCGGCCGCGGTTTTCAGGCGGTAGCTGGCGGAGTGTGGGTGGATTTATTTTACGCTAAGAGTAGTTGTTTGTTTTTATTAAATTATTGTCAGCGATTTCTTAGAAGTAATCTTTTTTGCGGGTCAATGCGATGAAAGGTGCTTATTTCTTCAGGGGCCTCTATTTATTTTGTTAATAACGTGGCGAGGAACTGGAAGATTTTTTACGCGTATTGGCCTGTAACAAATTTTTAGCTACCGGAGGTAACCTCTCAATTGTCATATCGCGGTGATTTTTACAGCATATTTTTGTCTTCTCGCCCACACTATAGTGTTCAGGATCACCCTTTTCGCTCACCCCCGCCACTCCTCCCTGTCTAATCCCCGTCAGGATGAGGACGATGAATCGGGAGGTCGGCACACTAGCGCCATCGTTTTAGTAAAGGACCCGGATCTCATTATGTCACAGACTACATTTAACAAAGCTCAGTTTCAGGCTGCACTGACGCGTCAGTGGCAGCATTTTGGTTTACAGTCCGCTTCCGAGATGACACAGCGTCAATGGTGGCGCGCAGTCAGCGGAGCGTTGGCGGAACTCCTGGCGGCGCAGCCGGTAGCGAAACCGGCGCAAGGACAGCGTCACGTTAACTACATCTCAATGGAGTTTCTGATTGGTCGTCTGACCGGCAACAACCTGCTCAACCTGGGCTGGTACGAGGGCGTCAGCGACGCGCTGAAAGGCTACGATGTCAACCTCACCGATCTGCTGGAAGAAGAGACTGACCCGGCGCTGGGTAACGGCGGCCTGGGACGTCTGGCAGCCTGCTTCCTCGACTCCATGGCGACGGTGGGGCAGTCGGCGACCGGTTACGGTCTCAACTACCAGTATGGCCTGTTCCGCCAGTCATTTGACGATGGCCAGCAGATGGAAGCCCCTGACGACTGGGGGCGCAGCAGCTACCCGTGGTTCCGTCATAACGAAGCGCTGGATGTCCAGGTAGGTATCGGCGGGAAAGTCAGCAAAAACGGCGAATGGCAGCCGGCGTTCGTCATTACCGGCGAAGCCTGGGACCTGCCGGTGCTTGGCTATCGCAACAACGTCGCCCAGCCGCTGCGTCTGTGGCAGGCCAAACACGCTCATCCGTTCAACCTGACCAAATTCAACGATGGCGATTTCCTGCGCGCCGAGCAGCAGGGCATCGACGCGGAAAAACTGACCAAGGTGCTGTACCCGAACGACAACCATCAGGCCGGTAAAAAACTGCGCCTGATGCAGCAGTACTTCCAGTGCGCCTGCTCAGTGGCCGATATCCTGCGCCGTCATCATCTGGCAGGCCGCAAGCTGGCCGAGCTGGCGGATTACGAAGTGATCCAGCTGAACGATACGCACCACCATGCCCATGGAAAAGAGCGAAGTAAGTTCCTCTATCCCACCTTGATA